>RCUU01000561.1_pt1 | contig 20094 bp, 12 predicted proteins | sample 2166211 | NCBI WGS metagenome assembly RCUU01 (sample SAMN09932620, study PRJNA488358) | compost metagenome | feature: garden; material: soil; isolation source: compost soil in phenylacetic acid-enriched culture | place: Germany: Experimental Botanical Garden Goettingen | collected 2016-01-27
ACCGTGCAAAATTGGATGCTAAAGCAAATGGGACATATATAGTATATAAGACAAATGAGGGGCAAATTGACCCTAAAAATGAAACAACGACTATCAATTAGTAATGCAGAGTAGATATTCCAAGCATAAAACCTCTCTATTTCGAATTGTTGTTCTACAGGACAAACCCCATATTTTTTCTGTCCAATTTAGTGTAGACGCGTGCAGTGACTGCAACCTTGTAACCTGCATTAATCGCATGCTTCGCGATGTGACGCCCAAAGCCGGTAGAGCATCCAGAGATAATCCAAACTTTTTCCTGCTGAGACAATATAATCACGTAGTACTGACTTTTCAACTTTCATTTTGTGCGCTGATAAAAAATCCTTTCTCGCATCCAGTGTCTCATCCCCTTGCAAGATAAGGTCTGTATAGGCTTTGATTTCCTCGATTGTCATGCCTGTATTCTTCAGGGCAATAATCAATTCCAGCCACTCCACAATCTCTTCGGAGTATTCTCTCCTTCCGCCAGAATTCCGGTTTACAACAGGTAGAATTCTAACCTCTTCATAATAACGTAGAGTACCGGATATGCCAGGGAGCTTCTGATCGAATGGAACAGTACGATTGACAGCACAGGCTTAACCATTGCTGCAGTCGGAAGCCCCAGGGACAAGCCGCCCCGGCTGCCGGAGAAACCGTCCACCGGTGCCGGCGGCGTGAAGCCCTCTGCACAGCGGAGTGCCTACCGATATATTGAAGCCGAGAGCGCGGATGAAACGGCCGGAGTAAGCCTGGTAACCCCTGTATGGAAAACGTGGTATGTAACCGACTGCCACAATTTTGATTATATCAGGCACAATAACGTGGTATTTGATGAGGTCGGTTCCAGGACCTTTAAGGCAAAGGTATCAGGTGTAGCCCGTCATTCAAAGATTGAGATTGTTTTGGACAGCGTGGGAGGGGAAGTCATCGGTACCTGTCCTGTCCCCCAAACCGGGGATGGCATATGGCAATATGTAAGCTGCCCCATTGCCAGAACGACCGGTACCCATAATGTCATTCTGAAGTTTTACGGCAATTCGGAGGACAATCTGCTTCATATCGATAAGTATAAGTTTGTGCAGGACGACGGTGTTCATTACGGGGATGCTGTTGCAGAAGGGTTTGGTCAGGGAAATACAGCGCAGACAGAAATTCGGTTTCCGCAGCAGAAGGGCCGGTTTATCAAGCTGGATCTGACCGATCCGGAAGACCGGATATGGACAATCTATGAGCTGAATGTCTGGAATATCCCGGGCGAAGAAGAATAGTCACCAGAGCGGCCGCAAGTCCAAATATTCTCTGGAGTCACGGCGAAGCCCTTAATACAAAGGTCATTCGTTCAATTTAAATAGCTCAGCAGTCCCCATCTTAATAAGGTGGGGACTGCTTGTGGGATACAGGTAAAATCAGTAAAATGTCAAAGAGGTTATCTGAAGTATATTGTGTGAAATGCCATTAGCTGGGATGATAAAGGTTGCCTGGGGATTATGATCTGCTCTACAGAATGGATGTCAGGAGGAATAGAGTTGAGCAAATACTTGCTGAAGCTGCTTGCATATAGTCTGGTGCTGGGCATTCTGCCTACGATCATTATCGGCTTTGCCTCCTACTCTACAGCTTCAAGGGATATGGAGAAGAAGGTCAAGGAAATGAATATGCAGTGGCTGGATCAGACCCGGATGCGTGTCGAGCAGATTCTCAGAACAACAGAGAAATCGGCCACCCAGTTTGCTAACTCTTCGCTTGTCAGGGAATCCATAAGCAGCCCGTTATCTTCATATAACTTCGAGGCCGTCCGCCAGCTAACCAAGGAGCTGTATAACCTGCAGTCAAGTGATGCCATTATTACGCAGGCATACCTGGTCAGCCTGGAGCAGAACTGGGCGCTCAATCTGAATGTAATGAAGCCGCTGGATCAGCTTGAGAACTATCAGGATTTTCTGGAGAATGCGAGACAGCCGAAAAGTATCTTCTGGTATACGGGGGTGTCGGCTTCCGGTACCGATGATTTATACGAACCTGTGGAAACGATTACATTAGTGCACAAAATCCCGATTCTGCCGCGGACCAATGAACCGCAGGGGCTGCTGGTCGTGAGCATTGTTTTATCCGAGATCCAGGATGTCATGGAGCTATCCTCCAACGTGTCCAGCCGGAATTATATTCTGGACCGCACAGGGGCGGATATTCTGGCTGCGGGGCCTGATAAGACCCGATTTGAAGACATTAACAGCGAGGTGCTTAACCGGCTCGCTTCCGATACGGAACGGCCATCTGGAATATTAAATACCCGGCTGGACGGCAAAGAAGCGGCTGTCATGTACCGTTCTTCAGGCTATAACAGCTGGACCTATATCTCGGTAGTGGATATCGGGGAAATCAAAAAGGATACCCGGAAGATCGCCGGCTTCACAATCCTTGTATGTCTCGCTATCCTGCTGATCGTAGTAGCATTGGCTTTGTACGGAAGCCGCAGGATGTATCTGCCTATCCGTAATCTGCTTAAGGTGGCGCGGACCTACGGGGAATCGGATTCAGACCCGCGGAGTGTCCGCGGACGGGATGACCTTGAATACATCAAGTCGAGTTTCCAGTCCCTTGCCGGATCACGGGATCAGCTGGAGAAGCAGATGACGGGTCAGACCAGTCATCTGAAGGAATATTTCGTATTAAAGCTGTTTACCGGCCAGATCAGCGAAAATGATTATTTATTCCGCTCAGACAAATACGGTTTTCCTGAAGGCTGGAGCAGCCTGGGAGTGCTTGCCCTGCAGATTGATAATCTGCAGGAGACCCGCTGCCGGGAGGAGGACCGTGAGCTGCTGCTCTATGCGATCAGCAATATTGCCCAGGAGGTGCTGCCCGCCTCGCTCCGCTTCCCGCCGATTACGCTGAATGGTTCGCAGGTTACTCTGATTGCTACAGATAAGGAGGACAGGGAGGCGGTAAGGAATATTCTGTATGAGGCTGCAGAGTGTATCAAGCTAAACGCCGAAAAGGTGCTGCAGATTAAGGTGAGCATCGGGATCAGCAATCCATATGTTCAGCTCACAGATACCGTCCACGCCTACGCGGAAAGCCTGAATGCCCTGAAGGCGCGGATTAGTCTGGGACCGGAGATTATCATTCATTACGGCGATACCGGCAACCATGCAGCGGATAGCCATTATGAATATTCTCACCTGAAGGTACTGGAGGACCGGGTGATCTACGCCATCAAGGAGATGCAGCCGGACAGCGCTTCTGAGCTGCTGGGCCAGTATCTGGACACTCTCGTCCATAAGGACCGCCCGCTGTATGAACACCAGACTATGCTGCTGCAGCTGGCCTCCGGCATCCTGCGGATCGCCCAGGAGCAGGGGATTCCGGTCAAGCAGGTGCTGGAGGGGGAGAGCAGCCTGAGAAAGATTTTTCAGCTGCAGACCCGGGAGGAGATTATTCACTGGTTTGAATCCAGATTGTTCAAGCCTATAATCCGGCTGCTGTCAGACAGCTCCAAAATCCAGTACGTTAAAATTGCCGACAGGCTGGTGAACCTGATTCATGAGCAGTACGATCAGGACATTACGCTGGAAATGTACTCGAAGCTGCTGAACTATCATCCGGTGTACTTAAGCCGTATTTTCAAGCGGGAAATTGGAGTCTCGTTCAGCGAATATCTGACGGACTACCGGATGAAGATGGCCAAGAAGATGCTGGAGACGACGGATATGAGGATATCGGAAATCAGCGAGAAAATAAAATACAAAAATATCAGCTCCTTTATCCGCAGCTACAAGAAAACCTATCAGATTACCCCCGGCCAATACCGGGAGAATATGATGAATGGAGTCCGAAAATGAGAATAAATGTCTGCCGTGGTTTAGGGTTCCTGATGTTGACGGCTGTTCTTGCCGGATGCGGACCTGTGGATGGAAGCAGTGAAAAATCCTCCAGACCGGCTCCCTTCTATCTGTCCATTGGCGCCACCCTGATCGGCGAGCTGCCGCCCAACAATAATGCAGTAGAGAAGGCTATCGAAGCTTATACGAATACCGATCTGCAGATTGACTGGATTCCGATGTCTGCTTATGACGATAAGCTGAGGCTGATGATTGCTGCAGGCGAGCTCCCCAAGCTGGTTAAGCTGGGCTATACACCGGACTATATCAGCACGATCAGAGCAGGCCAATTCTGGGAGCTGGGCCCGCTGCTGAAGGATTACCCCCATTTATCGGTGCTGGACAGCAAGTATTACAGCAATATCTCGGTGGAGGGGCGGATCTACGGCATTCCCATTGTCCGTGATCTTGGCCGGGCAACCATCCAGTACCGCAAGGACTGGTTTGATAAGCTGGGCCTGAAGGTACCGGTTACGCTGGAGGACTGGTACACTGTCGTGCGTGCGATGACCTTGGAGGATCCTGACGGGAACGGGAAGCAGGATACTTACGGAATGGTGCTCGATAAAAGATACAACCAGGATGTCAGCTCGATGCTGACCCGGATTTCCGTCTCCCAGGGCGGGCCGAACAAGTGGCTGGTGGAGGGGGGGGAGTTTACCCCCGAATTCCTGACCGGGCCTTTTTATGAAACCATGCAATTATTTAGAAGGCTGTACCAGGAGAAGCTGATTAATTCTGATTTTGTGGTTATCGATAATAATGAAGCGTCCAAAATCTATGATTCAGGGCGTGCGGGTATTCAGATTTCCGGAGGGAACGCCCAAAGCTGGATGGATAAATTAATCAGGACGGTGCCCGACGCTAAGGTGGATGTAGCCTTTCTCACCGGGCCGACCGGAAGCCGTTTGCCGGGTGAGCCGGGGAATGCGGGTTTCTTTGCAATCCCCAGAGACTCCGTAAAATCACTGGATGAGGTCAAACAGATCCTCGATTTTCTCGACAAGCTGTTTGAGCCTGCGATGCAGACCGTGATTACAAGGGGAATTGAAGACCGGCACTGGTCTGACCGGGGAGATTACGCCGAAATTGTAGACCGTACGCTGGATCTGAGGGAAGTTAAGCCGTACAGGGATCTGCTGCCCAATCTGTCAGAGTATCAGCGTTCCATCAAGCCGGTCCGTCAGCCTGAGCTGTACCAGAAGAATCAGCAGATCGGGAAAATGAACCGGGAATATATCGTAGAGAATCCGGCCCTGACACTGGAGTCGGACACCTATAGAGAAAGAGGTAAGGAACTGGAGACTATCATTCTGGATGCCGAGACCAAATTCATTATGGGCATGATTGATGAGGAGGGCTGGCAGGCGGAGGTGGCAGGGTGGAAGGAGGCAGGCGGCAATCAGATGTGTCTTGAATATGAGCTGGCCTACAGCAGCAGGGCGGCGGACTAACCGGCGGGTTGAGATCACAGATCTCACCCGTTTTTTTGTTATGTCACGCTGCAGCCATGGTTGCCTGGAGTCAACGGTAAAGGATAGATAAAGCTTATTGCAGGTTCCGGAATCGCCGGAAAGCCTTATGGATTGCGGCCGGACAGCCGCAGCAATGAACAGGTTGCCCCAGCCTTATAGCCGGTTACGGCAAACTGAAATAAGATGGGGCCAGAAACCAAACAGGACCATAAGGAGGTTACAGAAGGTGAAGCAGAATGTCTCAACTTCTGCAGGATTGCCCGGCATCAAAGCCCCCAGAGGCAAGGCGGGTACCCTGCTGCGGGATATTATCCGGGACAAGTGGCTGTATCTGATGCTGCTGCCCGGTGTCATCTATTTCATTATCTTTAAGTACGTCCCGATGTACGGGGTATCGATGGCTTTTATGGATTATAAGCCGTACACCGGTTTTCTGGGCAGCCCGTGGGTGGGCTTCAAGCATTTTGAGCGTTTTTTCTCGGAGCCGCAGTTCGGCATGCTGTTCCGCAATACGGTTATTCTGGCGGTCTACAATCTGGTGTTCTTTTTCCCGATGCCGATTATCCTCTCCCTTATGCTTAATGAGGTAAGGCGGGCCAAATTCAAAAATTTCGTACAGGCCCTGATCTACATTCCGCATTTTGTATCCTGGGTCGTCGTTGTCGGGATCTTTTATATTCTGCTAACAACGGAAAACGGCATTCTGAACGAGCTGCTATATCAGATTACCGGCCGCAAAATCGCCTTCCTGCTGGAGGCGGAATGGTTCCGGACGATGATTATCACCCAATCGATCTGGAAGGAAATCGGCTGGGGAACGGTTATTTTCCTGGCCGCCCTGGCCGGTGTCGATCTGCAGCAGTATGAAGCAGCCCGGATCGACGGGGCCAGCCGCTGGCGTCAGCTGTGGCATATTACTCTGCCTGCGATACGCAGTACAATCATCATCCTGTTTATTTTGCGGCTGGGCAATTTCCTGGATTCCGGGTTTGAGCATATCTTCCTGATGATTACGCCGACCAACCGCGAGGTGGGTGAAGTGTTCGATACCTATGTGTATACCAAAGGGATGACCCAGGCCCAGTACAGCTACAGTGCGGCGGTCGGACTGTTCAAATCAGCAGTCGGTTTAGTGCTGGTGCTGGGGTCCAACTGGCTGGCCAAAAAATTCGGAGAAGAAGGGGTCTACTGAACCCGCTGCATGAACAAGGAACGGAGGAGGAGTATTCTACTATGCTTCAAGATAAAACCATCGGCAACCGGATTTTTGACATAATCAATTACACGCTGTTAATTCTGATCGCGCTGGTCTGCGTGCTGCCCTTTGTATATGTGCTGGCGGTTTCCTTTACCAGTCCGGCGGAAGTCGCCAAGGGAGGGTTAATTCTGTGGCCGAAGGAATGGTCACTGGCCTCATACCGGTATATTTTCTCAACAGATACGCTGTTCCGCAGCATGCTGGTGTCCATCTACATTACGGTGGTGGGGACTTTCATCAACCTGCTGTTCACTTCGCTTATGGCCTATCCGCTGGCAAAAGCAACACTAAGGGGCCGCCAGTTTATTCTGCTTGCTGTACTCTTCACAATGCTGTTCGGCGGGGGCATGATTCCTACATACTTCGTAGTCAAGGCGATGGGGTTGACGAACAGCCTGTGGTCGCTGATGATTCCGAATGCGATCAGCGCCTTTAACCTGATTGTGCTTAAAAATTTCTTTCAGCAGATTCCTGACGGCCTGGAGGATTCGGCACGGATCGACGGCTGCACCGATGTAGGCGTGCTCTTCCGGATTGTGCTCCCGCTCTCAATGCCGGCGATGGCTACCTTTGGCCTGTTTTATGCGGTCGGGCACTGGAACCAGTTCTTCAGCGCCATTCTGTACATCAACGACAGCCGGCTGTACCCGATTCAGGTGCTGCTCCGCCAGATCGTTATTTTAGCGCAGGGCAGCATCGGTGATACCTCGATTGACAACGTGGAGATTCAGCCGCTGACCATACGGATGGCCGTAATCGTGTTTGCTACAGTCCCTATTCTGCTGGTCTATCCGTTCCTCCAGAAGCATTTTGCCAAAGGGGTAATGCTCGGATCGGTCAAAGGCTAAAGAGGCTTGAAAGGCAAGGAACAGGCTATGAATGTCTGTATCTCCTGACTAAACGGGCGTTACGGGCTTACCATAGAAATTTCTACAACCGGAGGGGTTAGGTTAATGAAGAAAAGAATGGCGTTACTAATGGGGGGCGCGTTACTGGCTACAACTGTATTGTCGGCATGCGGCAGCAACAATGAGCAGAATGCGGCCGGCGGTAATGCGGATGCGGCTAAGGGTAACACAAATGCACCTGCTGTGGAGGACACTTCACCGCTGGAGCTGTCCATTGCCGTACACCAGGCCGCTGAAGCGCCGGCCAAAGGAAATCCGATGGAGCAGGCGATCGAAAAATATACAAACACCAAGCTTAGCTTCCAGTGGATTCCGAATTCGGGCTATGATGAAAAGATTAACGTTATGATCGCCTCGGGCGAGCTGCCCAAAATTCTGAAGGTCAGCTATGTTCCTAACATTATCAGTGCGATGCAGGCGGATGTGTTTTGGGAGATTGGACCTTATCTGAAGGATTATCCGAACCTTGCTGCCCAGCCTGAGACTTACTATAACAATATTAAAGTGGACGGAAAGCTATACGGACTGCCGGTATTCCGCAGTGTAGGCCGCGCTGTTCTGCAGTACCGCAAGGACTGGTTCGATGAATCCGGCCATAAGGTTCCGAAGACGCTGGATGAGTGGTATAACGTGCTGAAGGCTGTAGCCGAAGGCGACCCGGACAAGAACGGAAAGAACGATACCTACGGAATAATGCTGGATAAGAATTACAATCAGGGTGTGGCCTCGACCTTAACAAGATTTTCTGTTATGCAGGGTGGTCCGAATAAATGGGAGGCAGATGAACAGGGGAACTTCACTCCTGAGTTCATGACAGATGTGTTTAAAGATACTCTGGATTTATTCAGACGGCTGTATGCCGAGAAGCTGATCAATCAGGATTTTGCTGTAACCGATGCCCAGACAATCGATAAGGCATATGAAGCAGGCCGGGTAGCTATGCGCATCTCCGGGGGCAATGCCCAGACCATGCAGACCAATCTGGAGAAGGTTGTTCCTGCCGCCGTTATGGATGTGGTTGCCCTGGAAGGGCCTGGCGGAATCCGGGTTCCTGCCGAGAGCGGAAATGCGGGAATATTAGTATTGCCGAAGTCCTCTGTTCAGAGTGAAGAGGAATTAAAACGGATCATGACGTTCTTCGACCAGCTGCTGGATAAGGAAATGGTTAACCTGATCAATAAAGGAATTGAAGGCACTCACTATAAAGTCGAGGGTGACTATACTCTTCCGCTGGATAAAGACGCTGATGCCAAGGAAGTGAAGCCTTATCGGGACACGCTGCTTCAACGCGGAGAATCGTATAACATGGATAAGCCGATGAAGCAGACAGAGCTGTTCCAGAAGAACAATAAAGTCGTATCAGACAACGAACAATATGTGGTGTCCAATCCGGCCCTTACGCTGATCTCGGCCACTTATACAGAACGCGGAAGCGAGCTTGAGCAGATGATTACGGACGCGGAAACCAAATACATCATGGGTAAACTGGATGAAGCCGGCTGGAACGCCGAAATCGAGAAATGGAAGCAGGCCGGCGGCAGCAGCCTGATGGAGGAGTATAAAGAGGCTTATCTAAAAAACAAATAAGAATTGCCAGCCGAACCGAAACCGTCTTATGAACCTGGAAAGGAAGTAAGGCGGTTTTTAGAACAAATATTGAAAGCGCTTATATGAGCGCGGATTTATTATTTTTGAAACAAGGAGGACACATATGTACAAGCAGACGAAAAAAGCCATGAGCCGGTTCATGGCGCTGGTGATGCTGGTAACGGCTGTGTTTGGCCTGCAGCCTGCGCCCGCAGAGGCGGAAGGGAATGTGCAGGGCGGACAGGTTGAGGTATGGGACTTCGGAGGCGTGCAGGCAGCGGGTGATTCCTATACCAATCACATTACAGTGGATACGCTCAACGGGTTAGGCTCCTATATCGGAGGTGGATGGTTCAGGCAAAATACCGTGTTCGGCGACTTAACGGTAATGACCCCTGCCGGGGGCGGTTACCACAGACTATATTATTACGACGGTGAAGGAAACGGTGCATTATCCTACGGCAAGCCTACCACCAAGACCTTCAGCGACGGCTATGCGAGCAAGGGCTCTGTCTATTCCGCCGGCAACGGAGATGCTTCAGCTAAATACATCCAGCTGGAAAATGTGGAGGCCGGAGACAACATTACGGTATACGGCTTTGTTACCAACGGGTCCGGGCCGGCCACTGTTAATTTTGCCCTTACCAGCAGCGCCACCGGTGAAGTGGTGACCAGAAGCACCGACACGTTTACTTCAGCGGGGCAGATGCTTGAATATCATGCACTGGACTCGGGAACCTTGCGGCTGTTTTATTCGGAGTCAGGAAGCTATAAACCCAATGTCGCCCGCATTACCAGAACCCCGGGTGTTACAGTAGCCGGTACGCTCAACCTGAATGAGCATACGTTATCCGGTCATTCCATTGTATTTCAGAATCAGTCCACCGGGGAGCTCCTGCCGGCTGAGCTTGCTGCTGACGGCACTTACACGGCCGCGCTTACAGCAGGCTACACGTATACCGCTGTTCTCCGGGGCGTCACCTCTGAATATGCCATTTCAGACACCTCGAAGACCGTAGCCGTTACCCTTGCTGATCTTGGCAGCGGCATTAGGAATGTCCAATTAAATGTAGTAAAAACCTCCATGGCGAAGCTAAGCGGTACCATCATCGGATTCGAGTCGGGCTACAGCCTGAATAACCTGAAGGTTACCCTGGTTCCGCCCCAGGGAAGTCTTGCTCCGGCCGTAGAAGCTGCACTGGATACAGCAGCGATGACGTACTCGGCAGATCTCCGTGCCGGAGAACGTTATACCCTGGCCCTTTCCGGCGTGAATGATTACGTGCTTACAGGCGAAGCGGACGTTAACATCAGCAAGGATACTGCGCGGACCCTCATGGTCGCAAAGGCGGCGGTTTATAACGCAACCGGTGCTTTTACGGGATTGCCGTCCGGGGTCACCGTCAGCAGCCTGAAATTTACAAATCTAAATGACGGGTACAGCTATACCAGAAAAGTTACGGAGGGCGGCTACTCAATCAAGCTGAGGGATGGCGTTTATGCAGTGACCGCCGTTTGCTCTGACCCTGCCTACACAACCGTGGGACATACCGTTATCAAGGGAAACGACGCGGTAAAGGATCTCAAATTCTCAACCTCCAAGGCTCCGGCCGCCCTTCCGCTGGTTCAGGATTTGTATGTGGGGGACAGCGCCAAGGAGCACAATTTCGGCTCGGTCAAGGAGGCACTCGCAGCAGCCGCGAGAATGAATCCTTCCAGCGAGGCTGAGCGGATTACGATCCATATTGCCCCCGGCATTTACCGGGCCCAGCTGAAAATCGCCACTCCTTACATCAGCCTCGTCAATGCCGATCCGGGTAAGGAGGTTAAAATCACGTGGTACTACGGGGTTGGTTACGATTATTACAGCGCAGGGCCGGATGGGCTGTACAATGAGGACCGGGCTTTTGATAAGTACCTGAAGGGCAATCCGGGCAGCTTCAAATGGGGAGCTACCGTGTTTGTGACGGGCGCCGCCACCGGCTTCCGGGCAGAGAACATCGTGTTTGAGAATTCTTTTAATAAGTACATCACCGGGGAGGAACTGGAGGATGGGGTCGAAGTCACAACTCTTAACTCGCCTACTAATCTGACTCCAAGAACAGCCTCCCTGGATGCCAGATCGAGAGGGGCAACAGAACGGGCGGCTGCCATCGCGGTCGAAGCCGATCAGGCAGAATTTTACAAATGCAAATTTCTGTCCAACCAGGATACGCTGTTCACGGGTAACACCCGCCAGTATTACAAGGACAGCTTCATAGAAGGCAATACCGACTATATCTTCGGCTCGGGCAATGTTGTATTTGATAACAGTACGCTTAACTTTGCGGGCTACAGCGACCAGGATTCGGGAGGCCATATTACAGCAGCCAAGCCTTCTTCCGCATCAGACCCGTCCTTTCACGGCTATCTGTTCAGGGACAGCACTGTCACAGGCAGCTCTACTAATAACTTTAAGGCATCCGGGGATTTCGGGAGACCGTGGGGACAGGATGCCAAGGTGATTTTTCTGGATACCAGGCTGGAAAACAGCTCTATCATCTATCCGGAGGGCTGGGCCGGCATGGGCGGCTCCGTTCCGGAAAAGGCAGACTTCTATGAATACAACACCACCTATAACGGCGTGCCGGTAGATACCTCTGCGAGAAAAGGGAATGTGCTTAGCGCAGCGGCGGCTGTGGTCGATGTGACCCAGTATTTCGGCGCGGATTGGGTGCCTCATTATTATGAGCCGGGTACCTTAACACCGCCTGTCCTGCAGGCAGACTCCGTCAGCGAATCCCGGGTTGTGATCAGCTGGCAGGGCGCTGTCAGCAGCATCGGCTCTGTCTTTTATGAGGTATATCAGGATGGGCAGAAGGTCGCCACAACAACTGAAGCTACTTATTCGGCGGATAATCTGGCTGCGCTGACGAGCTATACCTTTAAAGTAACGGCCGTTAACACTGCCGGAAATACGGCGGAAAGCAATGCTGTAGAGATTACTACCGCTGCGCTGGGACTTCCTGCTGCACCGGTCATAACGGCTGAACCCGGCGATGGGAATGCAACGATCTCCTGGTCAACAGTAACAGGGGCCACCTACTATACCGTCAAAGGCAGGTCGGCGGACAGTACCGGATATGACATGCTCTATACGATTAGCCCGGCAACGGTTACCTCTTATACGTATTCGGAGTTAACCAACGGAACAGACTATCACTTTATTGTCACCGCTTCCAATGAGCATGGCGAAGGCCCGGATTCCAATGAAGCTACGGTAACTCCGGAAGCCGGAATTGTACCGGCGACAGGATTGAAACCGGAAGATTTCATAGGCTTTGACATCGGCAGTCCCGGCGCACCGGGCTCCTCAAGCTTTGATGAGGATACCAACCTGTTCACGCTGACCGGTTCAGGAACGGGAATCAATAAGAATGCCACCGGACTGGATCAGTTTTATATGAAGGCAGTCAAGGTCAAGGGAGACTATACGATCAGCGCCAAAGCAGTTTACAGTGAAGGCCAGCTGGGGGCGATGAGCTTGACACTCAGAGAGAGCCTTGATCCGAACAGCTACCATTATACACAGGCGGCCACGGCTACAGGCGGACGAAAAATGTTCCGGTACAGCGGCTCCTCCAACGGCTCCAATTCCGTGATGCCCGTGAAGGGAACAGCCTACCTGCAGATCACCAAAACCGGCGACAAAATCCTGTCCATCGTCAGCACCCTGCCGATCCCGGCAAATCCGGTGGCCTCGGAAACGCTCGCCATCAGTACAGCCACCGCCAAGGAGCTGGGTCTGGATGAGAACGGGAATCCAAAGGAGCTGTATGTGGGGCTGATGGTGAATGCCGCCAATGCTTCTTCGTCGCTCACAGCTGTATTTGAAGATGTCAAAATTGTGATGGCCGATGGAATGGTGCTGTTCGATGCCAATGCCGGCAAGCCGGTCGCGCCGAAGAATGTCCGGGCCAAGCCTTATAATGCGGGCGCCGGCCTTACCTGGGATGCTATGAATACAGCCACATCCTATACGGTACAACAAAGCACAAACCCGGAAGGGCCGTTTACAGAAGCGCTGACCGTCGGAGGCTCTGTGTATGAAGCTTTCGTTACAGGGCTGGAAAATGACAGAACGTACTATTTTGCCGTCACTGCAAAGAATGCCAGCGGGGAAAGCGTGCCATCACAGGTGGTAAGTGTATCGCCTACCGCTTCAGCGGATTTGCCTCCGGTTCTGACGATGACTTCGGCTGAGCCGGCCGCTGCGGTGTTCAGTGCCCAGCTGCCGCTAAGCGGGACCGTGGATAAGGAGAGCATCCTGACAATCAGAAACAACGGAATTCCTGAACAGCTGAACGGGACGGAGGAGTATTTACTTTTACACAAAGGTGATACGTTCAGTGCGAAGCTGATTCTGGTGCCGGGACTGAATGAAATTGAAATCAAGGCAAACGATACGTACGGCAATGAAACCGTTATAAAGTATGCCGTTACTTACACGTATAGAGCGGGCAGCATTGGCTTCTATGATACTGAGGGTCAAGCCGTTACCGTGCTCGAAGCAGGCCGGGAAATCCGGATACAGGCAGAAGCGGAAAACTATATTGCTGACACCAAAGATGTCCTGCTGTTCGTCGGCCTGTATGACGGGCATAACAACCTGATCAAATTCATCAGTACGGCAGAGACCCTGTATAGCGGTGAGACGGATACACTTTACGCCCGGCTGAGGCTTCCTGATGATGTTAGCGGCTATACGCTCAAAGCCTTTATCTGGGACAACATGACTGACATGCAGCCTGTTTCTGAAACGGCCGAGTTACAATCCAATTAATCTGCGGGAGGATGAACCATGAAGAAAAGAATGATCTCAACTGCGCTATGTGCGCTGCTGGGCGTTTCATTCCTGGCTGATGTCGTGCCTGCTCATGCTGCCCAGGCGCCGGCGGCTATCCCGGCGTTTCCGGGGGCCGAGGGCGGGGGGATGTATGCCAGCGGCGGCCGGGGCTATGACGTCTATGAAGTAACCAATCTGAATGATGCCGGGCCGGGCTCCTTGAGAGAGGCAATCAGCGGAGATAACAGAATGGTCGTATTCCGCGTATCCGGGACGATTCACCTGGCAAGCCCGCTGGGCTTCACCAACAGAAAAAATATTACGGTTGCCGGACAGACCGCTCCGGGAGACGGGATTTGCATTGCCGGCTTTAATACCGACATCAGCAGTGCAACCAATATTATTATCCGGTATTTAAGATTCAGACCCGGTTCGGCCAACATCTCCAGCGAGCCGGATGCACTGGGCGGCCGGGGCTCGAACTATGTGATGATTGATCATGTCTCAGCCGGCTGGTCGACGGACGAAGGATTATCCTTTTATGAGAATAACAATCTGACCGTGCAGTGGAGCATCATCAGCGAAAGCCTTACGTTATCCGGGCATGTAAAAGGAAAACACGGGTATGGCGGGATCTGGGGCGGCAATGCGACGACCTTCCACCACAATCTGCTTACCAGCCATACCAGCAGAATGCCGAGAATCGGAAACGGCAATACGCCCGGCAATATCACGATGTCCAACAATGTGATCTACAATTGGGGTTTTAACAACACCTATGGCGGCTTAACCACGCTGCAGTCCAATGTGATTAATAACTACTACAAGCCGGGGCCATCGACCCTTCAATCCGTAAAAGGCAGAATTATCAATCCCGGTGACGGCGAGTTTTTTGTGGACGGAAATTACATGTACGGCAGCCCGGAGATTAGTGCGGACAACAGCAAGGGGATTCAGAATGCAATCCCTGCCACGGTTCTCTCCAAAGCCCCGTTCCAGAATGACAGCTATACAACCGTAAAGATCACGGATGCCGAGCAGGCGTACCAGGATGTGCTGGACATGGCTGGTGCGGTCCTGCCAAGAAGGGATGCTGCAGATGCCCGGGCCGTGCAGGATGTGATAGACGGAACCGGCCGGACGATTAACCGGGAATATGAGGTGGGCGGTTACCCGGAATTACTGTCCGCCAAAGCTCCGCTGGACAGCGATCATGACGGCCTGCCGGATGCCTGGGAAGAGGCTCATGGACTGAATAAGCTGGACAAAGCGGACGGCAAAACCATCAGTGCGAACGGGTACAGCAATTTGGAGAATTATCTGAACAGCCTGGCGGATATGACCCATGCTGCTGACAATCCTGTGGTCAAGCTGAAGTCACCTGTGTATAACGCTTTGTTTGCGGAAGGCGGAGCCATCCGGATTGATGCAGAGGCTGCTGACAGGGACGGAATTGCCAAGGTGCAATTTTACAGCAATGATGTGCTGCTGGGGGAAGTACAAAAGGCCCCGTACAGCTTCACTCTGGACAATGTGGAGGACGGCACTTATTTTATCTCGGCGCGGGCTTATGATACGAAGGGGAATGCAACCCGGTCCACCTCTTTGCCGGTACATGTAAACGGTCCTGAGGTGTCTGCAGATTGGAAGTCTATCGATATCGGCAATACACCGGTGAAGGGCAGCGGAAGCCTGAATGAATCCGGTACGCTGACCGTGAAAGGGTCCGGAAAAATCACCGGACGCAATGACAGCTTCCATTATGTATACCAGCCGGTCAGCGGCAATGCTTCCTTAACGGCCAGACTGGATTCCATCGCCCTGCTGGATAACAACGCCATTTCGGGCCTGATGATCCGGGACAGCCTGGAGCCGGATGCAGCTGCAGCGATGATCAGCACCTCCATCGTGAAGGCAGACCGGGATGAGCTTGGAAACGGAGATAAGGATGACACGTTCTATGCCACCTATTTCTCATCGCGGATGAACAAAGGGGAGACTATCAGCACACTGAACCATGCCGATTATCCGCAGGATTATTTGCCAAGCTTAACGGATAACACCTTGCCGATCTGGCTGAAGTTGGAGCGGGCCCAGGATACCATTGCGGCTTTTACCTCCTATGACGGTGAGCATTGGAAAGAGCTGTTCCGGGATACCTTTGCCATGGATAAAGAGGCTAATATCGGATTTGCCGTAGACGGGACCCAGCCTGCGATTGGGGATAAATACTACAACACGGCCAAATTCTCGAATGTGCAGCTCAGCAGTTCCTTTACGGTAAAGGATGTCAAGCTTACAGATGCTTTGGGAAATGAAGCAGCGCAGCCTGCTCCGGGACTGACCGCTGTAGCCGCGGTTACCATTGAGCGGAATTCCATTGTCGACTCGGAGGGGGTAATTGTTGTCCAGCTGTGTGACGCCGAGGGCAATATCCTCTCCTCGTCTTATGTGAAGTCTGCCTTTGGGGTGAACGGTAGCAAGACTGTAAAAGCCATGTTCAGCACTCCCCTGTATCTGACAGGGCTACAGATAAAGGCTTATGTCGTGAATAATGTGCAAGAAGGACAGCTCATTTCCAACGAGAAGCTTGTGCAGTTAGGAGGAGGCTTATGAAAAAGAGGATCTTCAGAGCATGTATAGCATGGATCGTGTTCTCCATGCTTGTGCTTCCGCTTTGCAGTGCCGGCGTATCGGCAGCCGCAGCCTTAACGGCCAGCTTGAAGGTGGATCATAATACAGCGGCAATCAAGGTTATCAGTACAGCAAATGAACAGGACACAGTAACCGTAATGATTATGCAAAAGCAGACCCGTTCCATTGCCTATATGGATCAGGCTGAGCTTAAAAACGGACAGCACACCTTTCAGACCGTGCTTCCAAAGGGAGAGTATTACGGCTCCGTGAGCTCGGCCGGCAGCGGTAAGGCAGAGCTGCAGGCTTTCACAGTTGAGCATACCGAGGCGATAACGGGCTTCAGACCCTTGCAGACTCTTACAGTTGCCCAAGGCGGTAAGCTTGTGCTGCCCGGCTCCGTGATTGCTGTATTCGACAGCGGGGCTAACCGGGAGGTAGGAGTGAAATGGTCCGGCGTGCCGGATACCGGCACAGCTGGCCAATTCACGGTTACCGGTAATGTGAATGAAAGCCCGAAAACTGTGGAGCTGGTGGTAAAGGTCGGCGGGGGACGGCAGCGACACCGACTCCAACGCCAATACCCACACCAACACCGTCCGCGACTCCCGAAGCGACAGCACCACCCGTACCAGGGGGACAGACCGGAGCAGCAACAGCGACACCGAAGCCATCGCCTTCGGCAGGTAGCTCTGCCGTCACGCTGACCGCCGTGCTTGATCCGGCAACGGCTGTAGCGAAGGCAGAGGTCTCTGCAGCAGCCGTCAGCACGGCCTTGTCCAAGGCGGCGGCGGACGCTAGAGGAATCAGGACTGCCGAAATCATTATAACTGAGACAGCGGGAGCCCAGGCGTATGAGTCGGTGCTGCCGGCCAGCCTGTTTGCAGGAGATCCGAAGCAGGTAATCCGGCTGGTTACTGCGATTGGAACTATTGAACTGCCCGGAAATATGTTCGAAGCCCGGCTTACAGCAGGCAGCAGCTCCACTGTATCCGTGGTTATCGGATTAGCGGATGCGGCGGCGATAAGTGACCCTTCACTGAGAGAAAGCACCAGCGGTAAACCGGTCATCGAGTTGACTGCGAAGGTTGATGGTAAGGCCATTGAATGGAACAACAAAAATGCACCGGTAAAAGTATCTGTTCCATACACACCCAAGCAGAATCAATTTAACAATAGTGAACATCTTGTAGTCTGGTATATTGATCCGGCGGGGAAGGCAGCCAAGATACCTAATACCAGATATAATATGGTGGAAGGGAGTGTAACCTTTAGTACCACGCACTTCAGCAAGTTTGCCGTTTCCTCTGTATTCAAGACTTTTGCTGATGCTGCCAAATTTACATGGGGGCAGCAATCCATAGAAGCACTGGCTTCTAAAGGTGTGATCAACGGGATTTCGGATACGTCCTTTGCCCCCGAAGCGAGCATCACCCGGGCCGATTTCCTCGTTCTTCTGGTAAGGGGCCTGGGGCTTACAGTCGGCTTCAGCGATAATTTCAGCGATGTTAGTCCTGCTAAATACTACTATGAAGCGCTGGGAATTGCCCGCGAGCTGGGGATCACAGGCGGAGCAGGAAATAACCTCTTTAAGCCGGATACACCGATTTCCCGCCAGGAGCTGATGGTTCTCGGCAGCAGGGCCATTTCGCTTAGCGGGGCGGCAATACCGGCGGGCAGTGCAGACGATATCCGTAAGTTCAGCGACAGGTCGGAGGTGGCAGCCTATGCCGTAACGGATGTTGCAGCGATGGTGAAGGAAGGAATCGTTACCGGCAGCGGAAGCAAGCTCAATCCTCACGCCAATGCGACCAGGGCAGAGGCTGCCGTTATAATGTTCAGAATTATCAATAAGCTATAAATTGAACGTTTGGGCAAAATTAGTGATGAAAAGTGATTGCTTGTACCTCTGTAAATTTAAGAAAAAACACCTGCTCTTCAGCAGGTGTTGCTTCCCCTGTTTATGGATGCTCCGCATATCTCCACCAGGCAAAGGTTCCGGCAATTCCGATGATCCCCGTATACGCAAGAATGACTATACTGCTCAGTTGCAGAGAACCGGTGCTTTGAAATACCGACGGGATGGTCCATGGGAAATAGGGTGCAAATCCAAAAGAGGCCAACACATTGGAGAGAATGACGATGATCAGGATGAGTCCCAGTGGTGCCAGGTAGCCCTTGGTCACATTAGCCAAAAGAATGCTTGGTGCGGTCACAAAAATGTACAACAGCGAGGTGATAAGGAACTTAAAGAACAAACTCCAAATGAATGCAGCGGACCCGCCTTGGGCGCCCATGATTGCTCCTACGGCAAAACCTACGGCAAACATATAGATGGAAAGTAACAGGCACCATGCTAAAATGACAAGGAATTTGGACAAAACAATTTTCGCTCGGGACACGGGCTTTGCCAGCAAATCTTTAATGGTTCCATCCGAGAACTCCCGTCCGAATACCCATGCCGCGATAAAGGTGTACCCGATCAGTCCCAGCGGGGCGAGCGTATCAAGCAAATCGGTTAAATATTGTTCCCACTGGACAGCGCCAGCGTCACTGGATAAAATATTTCCGACACCCATCATGATGGGCCCGAAGCCTAAAACAAGAAACATAATCCAAAACACATTGGAGCGGATAATCTTGCGAAGCTCACAATGTAAAACAGATAAAATATTCATTATTTAATCCCCCTGGTGATCCCGATGGTACGGAGAAAATAGCCTTCCAAATCCTCTGTAACCACCCGGAGTGATGTTGGCGGCTGATTGCATTGAACCAGCAGTTCGGCCAGCCGTTCAGGATGATCTGCTGCGTGCTCATTGGTCAGTCTGATATAGCCGTCCGAGGTATCCTCAAATGTATAGCCATGCTCCTCAAGCACCTTCTTTAAGGCAGACTTGTTCCGCCCGTTCACCACTAAGCTTTTCTGTAAGGATTGCTCCAGCTTATCCATTGCGACTTCTTGCACAAGCTGGCCACTGTGAATAATCCCAATGCGTGTGGACACTTTCGAGAGCTCCTCTAACAGATGGCTGGATATAAAAACAGTTACACCAAAATTTTCCGCCAGATTATATAACATATTCCGTATCTCCGCCACGCCTGCGGGATCAAGGCCATTGATCGGCTCGTCCAAGATTAGAATTTCCGGATTGTGAATCATCGCTTTCGCCAGTCCCAGGCGCTGTTTGTTTCCCAAGGAGAGGTGCTTTGCCTTTTTCTTTTTGTGCGGCTCAAGCCCCAGCTTATAGATTGCCTGGTGTACGGCATCTTTATCAGGCACCCCTTGCATGCGCCGTGCGATGTCAAGATTCTCAGTTACGGTCAGATCAGGATAAAAAGTAGCCTCCTCCAAATATCCGACGTTACTCCATAATTTATAGTTTCCGGCATCGACCTTCTCACCTAGCATATAGAGCTTGCCGGAGGTGGGCTTCAGCATCGCCAAAAGCATCTTGATGGTCGTTGTCTTCCCGGCGCCATTCAATCCCAGGAATCCAAA
>RCUU01000562.1_pt1 | contig 20069 bp, 16 predicted proteins | sample 2166211 | NCBI WGS metagenome assembly RCUU01 (sample SAMN09932620, study PRJNA488358) | compost metagenome | feature: garden; material: soil; isolation source: compost soil in phenylacetic acid-enriched culture | place: Germany: Experimental Botanical Garden Goettingen | collected 2016-01-27
TGGCCATGATCACCCGCATCCTGTTGCTGCTGTCGATCACCTGGGTCATGCGCCTGACTGCCGACTTGTTCGTGCTGTTCGAACAGGGCATTTCCGGCCGCGACCTGATCCTGTTCTTCGGTGGCCTGTTCCTGCTGTGGAAAAGCTCCCAGGAGATGTACCACGGCCTGGAAGGCGAGGACGAGTCCCACGACGACGGCCCCGCCGGCAAGGGCGGCCACTTCTTTTACACCATCATCCAGATCGCAATCATCGATATCGTGTTCTCGCTGGATTCGGTCATTACCGCTGTCGGCATGGTTTCCCATGTTCCGGTGATGATTGCCGCCATCGTCGTGGCCGTGCTGGTGATGATGCTGTGTGCCGCGGCCATCAGTAATTTCATCGACAAGCACCCGTCGCTGAAAATGCTCGCGCTATCGTTCCTGCTCATGGTCGGTACCGTACTGATTGCCGAGTCGCTCGATTTCCACATTCCAAAAGGCTATGTGTACTTCGCGATGGCGTTCTCGCTGGCTGTCGAAGCCATCAACATTCGCATGCGCACCGCAATTGCGAAGAAGAAAAAGCAGAGCGATCCAGTGAAGCTACGCAAGGATATTCCTGGGCAGTAAGCCGGGGTCGAGTAAAAAAGGGGCAGCTACTGCCCCTTTTTTACGTCTTCATGACAGGTTTTTCATGACCATTTGGTTTCAACACCACTCACGCCTGTGCGATGCTGGCGATCAGGCCGTTGGCCGACTAAAGCTTAAGTGAGCCATCAATAAATTCGCCTGCATAAGGTAAGGCTCGCAGCGTAGACAACTTGCCCCCACTGGGGCGCCATTTCTCAGGGGGCCTTTTTATGCTGACCCTGCTCAATCTACTTTCTGCCGTGGCGTTGCTGATCTGGGGCACCCACATTGTTCGCACCGGAATATTGCGGGTGTACGGCTCCAACCTGCGTCGAGTACTGAGCCAGAGCATATCCAGGCGACCGCTGGCATTCATTGCCGGCATCGTGGTGACGGCGGTGGTGCAAAGCAGCAACGCCACCGCGATGCTGGTGACATCCTTCGTTGGCCAACAGTTGATGGCGCTGACGCCGGCACTGGCCATCATGCTCGGGGCCGACGTCGGTACCGCGCTCATGGCACGGGTGCTGACGTTCGACCTGTCCTGGTTGTCGCCGCTGTTGATTTTCCTTGGGGTCATTTTCTTTCTGTCGCGCAAGCAGACCCGAGCCGGGCAGTTGGGCCGCGTCGCCATTGGCCTGGGCCTGATCATCCTCGCCCTGCAATTGATCGTCGAAGCCGCCGCGCCCATTACGCAAGCCCAGGGGGTGAAAGTGCTGTTCGCCTCCCTGACCGGCGACATCCTCCTCGATGCGCTGGTAGGTGCCTTGTTCGCCCTGGTTTCCTATTCGAGCCTGGCCGCGGTGTTGCTCACCGCGACCCTGGCCGGTGCCGAGCTGATCAGCCTGCCGGTCGCCATCGGCCTGGTGATCGGCGCCAACATCGGCAGCGGCTTGCTGGCCTTCCTCAGCACCAGCATGCAGAACGCCGCCGGGCGCCAGGTTGCCTTGGGCAGCCTGCTGTACAAGGTTATCGGCCTGATATTGATCATCCCCGTGCTCAACCCACTGGTGCAGTGGATGGATACCTTGGCCTACAGTCCCCAGGGCCTGGTGATCGGCTTCCACCTGCTCTACAACAGCCTGCGGTGCTTGTTGCTATTGCCCACCGTCACCTTCATGGCACGCTTGTGCACCTGGTTGCTGCCTGAGCGCGAACAAACCAATGGCTTTGCCACCCCGCGCCATCTTGACCCAGCGGCCTTGACCACGCCCAGCCTGGCGTTGGCCAACGCCGTGCGCGAAACCCTGCGCATGGGTGACCTGATCGACAGCATGCTGTCGGCCATGCTCAATGTACTGCGCGGCACGCAAACAGCCATGACCCAGGAAATGCGCAGCCTGGCCGATGGCGTCGAAGAGCTGTACAACGCTATAAAGCTTTACCTGGCGCAGATGCCTCGCGAAGACTTGAGCGAACAGGACAGCCGGCGCTGGGCCGAGATCATCGAGTTGGCGATCAACCTCAAGCTGGCCAGCGATGTGATCGAGCGCATGTTGCGCAAGGTCCAGCAGCAAAAAACCTCCCAGCGCCGGGATTTCTCCGACGTGGGCCTGGAGGAGTTGACCGGCCTGCATAGCCAGCTACAGGCCAGCCTGCGCCTGGGCCTGTCGGTATTCCTCAATGCGGACCCGGACAGCGCCCGCCAGTTGCTGCGCGAAAAACGCCGCTTCCGCGCACAGGAACGGCGCCTGGCTCATGCCCATGTCAGCCGCTTGCAACGCAAGGTGGTACAGAGCATCGAGACCAGCTCCCTGCACCTGGAGTTGATCGCCGACATGAAACGCCTGAATTCGCTGTTCTGCACCAGTGCCTATGCCGTGCTGGGCAGTGCCGATACCGGTGCCTTGCTGGCCGATAGCATGCCTGACGATGCGCATTCAGCTTGAACGATATTGAGTGACGAAAGTCTGTTGTTCAATTCAGGTTCACTTTGGGTAAGCTTTCTCGGTCGCCGCAAGGAAGCTCCTTATGCGTTGCCTGATTTTCTGCTGTTTGCTGCTCGGCTGCATGCCGGGTTTCGCCCTCGACCGCTACCGGGCCGAAGGCTACCTGTTGCCCAATGGCATGCAAGTGATACTCAAACAAGGTTATGAGCGCGATCATGTAGCAATCCGGCTGGTGGTAGGCGTCGGTTACGACGACTTCCCCTGCGCCCAACAGGAACTGCCCCACCTGCTCGAACACGCCTTGTTCAGCGGCCTCGACCAGAGCGGCGAAGGCGGCCTTGAAGAGCGCATGCAAGCCCTGGGTGGCGAATGGAACGCCTATACCAGCAGCGCCGACACCACCTTCGTCATCGAAGCGCCGGCCCGTAACCAGCGCAAGGTCCTCGACCTGCTGCTGGCCGTAATAACCCAAACCCGAATCGATGAAGACGCGCTGAATCTGTCTCGACAAATCGTCGAACGGGAGGACGGCGGGCATTACTCGCCGTTGCAGCGCTGGCTTGACGGGCAGGATCTGGGCCATGGCGCCACAGACCAATTGGCGGTGGAACTCGGGCTCAAGTGCGCCGAACGCTCGTCGATACACGACATGACCCTGGAACAGGTCGAGACCCTGCGCAAACAGTGGTATGCCCCCAACAACATGAGCCTGATCGTGGTCGGTGGCCTGGATAAATTGCTACCGGCCTATCTGGACCGTACGTACGGCGAGCTGCAGCCACTGGACCCTATCGACCACCGCGTGCTCAACAGCATCGTCAACGTCGCCCAGGCACGCCGCGAACTCACCGATGGCTGGCTGGGCAACAGCGCCAAACTGCACTGGCTGTTTATCGAACCGACCCTTAAGGATGAACACGACCAGACCTGGGACCTGCTGCAAAGCTATCTGGACTGGGAGCTGTACAGCGAATTGCGCCTCAAACACAGCCTGTCCTACGCCCCCTCGAGCCAACGCGAGACGTTCGGCGACAGCGGCCTGTTGAGCCTCAATGCCGACCTGGACCGTGACAACGTCGAGGTCGCTGAAAAACTCCTGAGAGAGATGATCGACCGGCTGCACAAAGACGGCCTGGACCCTGCCACCTTCGACCGGGTCAAGCGTGCCCTGATTGCTCGACAGACCTGGACAGTGCAGGGCAACAGCGCCTTGGCCGACTATTACTGGGGGGCCTTGAACGACTACGAAGACGGTCGGTTCAGCAATGTATCGCGCCTGATCCAGAGGGTCAGCCTGAAAGAGGCCAACCAGGCCATGCGCAAACTGTTCGCCACGCAGGGCTATATCCGCATTGAAAAGCCACTGCTCAGTTACGATGAGTTGTATCAACTGCTGGCCGCGCTTGGCGGTTTGGTCCTGGTAGGGGGTGTGGGCGTGTACGCCTGGCGCAGCCATCGCCGCCCAAGCACGCAGTAGACACGCGCATTGCGCCGGCCGAGCGCGTATTCTGTGCGGGTTTTTCCTACGACCTTGTGAAGCTGCACACTATGCCAATCTACATCCAGCGCATCCTTGATCTGATCAAGCGCTTCCCGGGGTTGATCGCCCTGTTTGGTTTCATCTCGGGGGTTGGCAGTTTCATATTGGTCGACCGCCAGGAAAGCCTGGCGAGCTGGATTGCCGTGGTGATGCTGGTGAGCTGGATCTGGCTGATGCTGGAAAACAGTTTCACCAAGCTGTTCAGTCGCCTGTTCAAGCGCGACATTCCGCCTGCGTTGCTGCGCTATGCCACGCAGATGATCCACCAGGAAAGCCTGTTCTTCGTCCTGCCGTTCTTCGTCATCACGACCACCTGGAACAGCGGCCAGCTGATATTTACCGGCTTGCTGGCCGTAGCCGGGTTGATTTCAATCATCGACCCCCTTTACTACAAATGGCTGGCACCACGGCGCTGGCTATTCCTTGCCCTGCATACCCTGACCCTGTTCGCCGCCCTGCTCACGGCGTTGCCGATCATCCTGCACCTGACCACTTCGCAGAGCTTCAAGTTAGCGCTGGGCACCGCCATGCTGCTGTCGTTCCCCAGCCTGGCCAGCAGCTTCCCTATCGCCCATTGGCGGCGTGGGGTGATGCTGGTGGTGTTGACCCTGTCGGTCGGTGCAGGCGGCTGGCTGCTGCGCTCCTGGGTGCCGCCGGCCACGCTGTGGCTCACCGAAGTCGCTGTCAGCACCGAGATGGACAACGCCAAGCGTACCCCCGGCAACAGGCTCAAGGAGGTCAGCGCCAGCCAGATACGCAGCACCGGCTTGTATGCGTACACCTCGATCAACGCCCCACGCGGCCTGGACGAGAGGATTTATCACGTCTGGCAGTTCAACGGCAAAGAGGTCGACCGTATCGCCCTGGATATCCATGGCGGCCGCAAGGAAGGTTATCGAGCCTGGACCCACAAGCAGAACCTGCCGGCCAACCCGGTTGGTCGCTGGCAAGTCCGTGTACTGACCGAAGACGGCCAGGTCATCGGCGTGCTGCGCTTCAAGGTGACAGATGCCGGTGAAGGCACGAAACCGGCGGTACCGGCAAAGTAATCCTGGCCCGCTTGTATCCTTAACCGAAGAACCAGTAGCACACGAAAATGGCCGCAACCACACCCGCCAGTTCGGCGAGCAAGGCACAGCCCACGGCATGGCGCACCCGCTGGATGCCCACCGCGCCGAAGTAGACTGCCAACACATAAAACGTGGTTTCGGTGCTGCCCTGGATAGTGGCCGCCACCAGCGCCGCAAAGCTGTCTACGCCTTGGGTTTGCATGGTTTCAATCAGCATCGCTCGCGCGGCACTGCCCGAGAAAGGCTTGACCAGGGCAGTAGGCAGGGCGTCGACGAAGCGGGTGTCCAGGCCTAGCCATTGCACCGTATGGCGAATGCCCTCAAGACCAAACTCCAGTGCCCCTGAGGCTCGCAGTACACCTACCGCGCATAGCATCGCGACCAGATAGGGCAACAAACTCTTGGCAACGTCAAAGCCCTCTTTGGCGCCTTCGACGAATGCTTCGTACACCGGGACCTTCTTCAGCGCCCCGATCACCAGGAACACCATGATCAGCCCGAACAGGGTGACATTGCCCAGCACCGAGGACAGCGTGCTTAACGCCACCGCCGAAAGCCCCCCCAGGAACGCCATGAAGCCACCGAGCAACAAGGCACCGGGAATCAGGTAGGCCAGCACCACAGGGTCCCACAGGCGCAGGCGTTGCATGACCGCAACCGACAACAGGCCAACCAGGGTCGAGGCACTGGTGGCCAACAGGATCGGCAGGAAGACCATGGTCGGATCCGCCGCACCTTGCTGGGCCCGGTACATGAAGATGGTCACTGGCAAGAGGGTCAGCGACGAGGCGTTGAGCACCAGGAACAGAATCTGTGCGTTGCTGGCCGTGGTACTGCTGGGGTTGAGCTCCTGCAACGCGCGCATGGCCTTGAGGCCGATCGGCGTGGCTGCATTGTCCAGGCCCAGGCCGTTGGCGGCGAAATTGAGGGTAATCAGGCCCAGGGCAGGGTGGCCGGGCGGCACTTCCGGCATGAGGCGCCGGAACAAGGGGCCAAGCACCCTGGCCAGCCATTCGACGATGCCGGCTTTCTCGGCAATGCGCAGGAAGCCCAGCCAGAGGGTGAGGGTGCCGAACAACAGGACCATCACCTCGACCGACAGCTTGGCCATGGCGAAGATACTCTCGACCATGGCGGCGAAGATGCCGGCATTGCCGCCCACCAGCCACTGCAGCAGCGCCGACACGGTTGCCACTACGAAAAAGCCAAGCCATAGGCCGTTGAGCATCGGTCGTTCCCCCTCATGATGCGGCGAATGATAGCGGGGGTAGACAGCCCGGCGCCAGAAACAACAAACCCCGACTATTCGGGGTTTGTTGTAGGAACCGTCAGCTTACTCGGCGACAGGCTTGCCAGCCGCGATTTCAGTCTTGGTGCGCCAGTGTGGCAGCGAGTTCCAGTAGCGCTGGCCCTTGGCGTCGTCGTACATGCCTTCCCAGCGGGCGATAACCAGTACGGCGAGGGCGTTGCCAATGACGTTCAACGCGGTACGCGCCATGTCCATCACACGGTCCACACCGGCGATGAAGGCCAGGCCTTCGAGCGGAATGCCCACGCTGCCCAGCGTTGCCAGCAACACCACGAACGACACACCCGGTACGCCGGCAATACCCTTGGAGGTGACCATCAGGGTCAGCACCAGCATCAACTGCTGGCCGATCGACAGGTCGATACCATACAACTGGGCAATGAAGATGGCCGCGATGCTCTGGTACAGGGTCGAACCATCAAGGTTGAAGGAATAGCCGGTCGGAACCACGAAGCTGCAGATGGCTTTCGGCGCGCCGTAGGCCTCCATCTTCTCGATCACCCGTGGCAGCACGGTTTCGGAGCTGGCGGTGGAGTAGGCCAGGACGAGCTCATCCTTGAAGATGCGGATCAGTTTGATCACCGAGAAGCCGAACAGGCGAGCGATCAGGCCCAATACCACCAGGGCGAAGAAGGCGATGGCCACGTATACCAGCACCACCAGCTTGGCCAGCGGCAACAACGAGGCAAAGCCGAAGTTGGCCACGGTAACGGCGATCAGGGCAAACACGCCGATCGGGGCATAGCCCATAATCGTGTGGGTAACCTTGAACATGGTTTCCGATACGCCCTGGAACATCTTCACCAGCGGGTCGCGCACTTCGGCTTGCAGGCTGGAAAGACCCAGCCCAAACAGTACCGAGAAGAAGATGATCGGCAGCATCTCGCCCCGGGCAACGGCCGCGAAGATGTTCGATGGGATCAGGTTGAGAATGGTCTCGATGAACGCGTGCTCATGCTGGACCTCGTTGGCGGTCTGCTGGTACTTGGAGATATCCACGGTACCCAGGGTGCTCATGTCGATGCCGGCACCTGGATGGAACACGTTGGCCAGCATCAGGCCGACCACGATCGCGATGGTGGTCACCACCTCGAAATAGATAATGGTTTTCAGGCCGATGCGGCCCAGCTTCTTCGCGTCACCGACACCGGCAATGCCGACAATCAGCGAGGAGATCACGATCGGGATGACGATCATCTTGATCAAGCGGATGAAAATGTCACCGGCAGGTTGCAGGACATTGCTGATCCACCATGCCTTCTCGGCACTGAAGTGGTTAAGCAATGCGCCAATCGCGATGCCTAGTACCAGACCTATGAGGATCTGCCAGGCGAGGCTGAGTTTTGCCTTCTTCATGTCATTACCCTGTTATTCGAAGTGGGACACGACGCCTATGCCGAACCTGTGAGTCAGAGATGCGAACGCATCTGAAAACCTCAAGCAGGTGGTTGGCAAGGACGTCGTAGAAGGTCACCGCAAGCCAGCGTCAGAGCGCTTTGGCCAGCGAAAAAAGGCGCAACTATTCCGATGCCCCTGTGCCCCGTCTAATGCCGTAAATGATTACCTTATGCCGATTCGGCATAATGTGTCGTGTGGAATTGCCGAATTTCAAAGAGGCAGAAATGCAGCGTTCGGAATTCCGACCATGGCCAAAGCGCCAAACAACGGCCGATTTGCACCTATCCAGGCGAGTGGAAAATATCGACATTCGGCAATCCGAACGCATTTATAAGGGCAGAAATTCCGCTGGGAAGGGAAGAAAATTTCTCGATATATGGTCGCGATGAAGGAAGCTTCCAACGCTAGTGATGGCAATATCCCAATCTTGGCGTAGGGCAATTCATCGGCAATGCATTCGACAACGAATTCACCTACAAAAAAGCTGCGCCGGAAGTCGGGCCTGCTTACTCGACGATAAACCTGTCGATTTGGCTCTCGAACTTCCGGCGCAGCTTTGCCTGATCCGGCCCTCTTCGCAGGCACTCCATGTACCCGTAGGACACGCCGATCATGAAACAATCAGTACGTCCCGGCCCCTTGATCATGTGCCTGCCTTCCTCGGGCGGCACACCAAAACTAGAAGCCGATCTCGGCGAAAGGGTCAGCTTCTATAAAGCGTTCATTCTCGATATTCAGCTCCTGCCGCGACGGCCGAAGAAGAAAGAAGCCACAAACAGCACCAGGAAGATGATAAAGAGAATCTTCGCGATACCCGTGGCGGTGCCGGCGATACCACCGAAGCCCAGAACCGCGGCGATGATGGCGATGATCAGGAAGGTGATTGCCCAACTCAGCATGATGATTCTCCTTAACTCTTCTTGAATGCGGACTGCTTGTTAAACTCTCACCAGGATCATTGCAGTCGGCATGCCAGCTTGTTTTCTGAATAAAATACTTATAAATCAATGAGTTATTAACTTTTCAAGTTTTCTTCGAAGCGCATGTTGCACGATACCCGGCGATCTTCCGTGCGAATTGCACGATCAGATGGTGGGTTTGCCAGCCACCTTCAGCAGGTCGGCGTCCACGCCTCGAACCCCACGAATGTTCCGGGCAACCTCAATCGCCAGGGCCTTCTCTTCAGTGCTGACCACTACCCCGGAGAGGCGAACCATACCTTCCTTCGAATCGACCTTGATGTTGATGCCATCGAGGTTGCGGCTATATAGAAGGCTGGCTTTGACCTTGCCACTGACCCACGCGTCGCTCAGCGCGCCCTGTACGGGCGGCGCACTGCTGGCATCGGCACTGCTGAAGCTGATCAGGTTATTCACTTCCTGGACTCCTGCGGTATTGCTGGCCAACGTACCCGCCAGCGTCTTGGCCTCGGCACTTTGGGCGTGGCCCTTGAGCGTGACGATGCCATCGCGGGTTTCCACCTCGATGTTCAGGCCTTCTGTCTGGGTGTTCCAAAGCAACTTGGATTTGATCGTGGCCGTGAGGGTCGCATCTTCAAAGCGCTGGGCGATCTTTTGCGGTTCACTGGGCTGGTCCGCCAGGGTTTCATCAATCACCAGCTGATTATCGACCTGGGTAATTCCGGCGGTGCCCTGGGCGATTTGCTCGGCAAGGTCTCGATCCACCTGGCTTTCGACTCGTCCTTTGAGGGTGGCTGTTCCGTTGTCGACGGTGACGTCTATCTTGAAGGGGCTCAAAGTTCTATTGAGCGCCAGCGCGGTCCAGATCGAGCCTTCCTGACGCGCTTCCTGCAATTGCGCGGGCAGGTCACCCTGGGCGTACGAGGGGTTTGCGCCGAGGCTCAGAACAGCCAAGGTCGCAGAGGCCAAAGCCAACGACTTGAGTGAAGGCATGGCGTTTCTCCTGCTTTGGGTTAACCCGAAAGCTGTCGCAAGCCTTATGCCAGCCCAGAAGAAATAAAAAACACGTGGATTTTCAATAGGCTATTTTTCAACTGGGTAAATACCACCATGCAGGGCGCCGAATCGATCAGAATGAACCATGCAACTTGCCCGATTATTCCGTGACTAAAAGAGAACATTCTTAAAGGAGCGTAAGAAATGGAGTCTGCCGTGGAGAATCAAGGCCGCATTCTGTTAGTGGACGATGAGTCTGCGATTCTGCGCACTTTCCGCTACTGCCTCGAGGACGAAGGTTACAGCGTAGCCACGGCCAACAGTGCGGCCCAGGCCGAAACTCTGTTGCAGCGGCAGGTCTTCGATGTCTGCTTTCTTGACCTGCGCCTGGGCGAGGACAACGGGCTGGATGTATTGGCGCAGATGCGCATCCAGGCACCGTGGATGCGCGTGGTTATCGTCACGGCTCACTCGGCGGTCGATACCGCCGTCGATGCCATCCAGGCCGGGGCTGCCGATTATCTGGTCAAGCCTTGCAGCCCGGATCAACTGCGCCTGGCCACGGCCAAACAGCTGGAGGTGCGTCAATTATCGGCGCGGCTGGAAGAGCTCGAAGGCGCAGTGCGCAAACCAAAGGATGGTCTCGACTCCCATAGCCCGGCCATGATGGTCGTGCTCGAAACGGCTCGCCAGGTCGCCAGCACCGACGCCAACATTCTGATCCTCGGGGAATCGGGGACGGGCAAGGGCGAACTCGCCCGGGCCATCCATGGTTGGAGCAAACGCGCGAAAAAAGCCTGCGTGACCATCAATTGCCCGTCGCTGACCACCGAATTGATGGAAAGCGAACTGTTCGGCCACAGCCGCGGCGCGTTTACCGGCGCCAGCGAAAGCACGCTGGGACGGGTCAACCAGGCCGACGGCGGCACGCTCTTCCTCGATGAAATCGGCGATTTTCCCTTGCCCTTGCAACCCAAGTTGCTGCGCTTCATTCAAGACAAGGAATACGAGCGCGTCGGCGATCCGGTGACCCGTCGCGCAGACGTGCGCATCTTGGCCGCAACCAACCTCAACCTGGACGACATGGCACGGGAAGGGCGCTTCCGTGAAGACTTGTTGTACCGCCTGAATGTCATCACTCTGCATTTGCCGCCATTGCGCGAGCGCACCGAAGACATCGTGGCACTGGCTGAACGCTTCCTCGCCCGCTTCGTCAAGGAGTATGCGAGACCTGCCCGGGTATTCAGCGATGAAGCCCGAGCAGCGCTGCTCAACTATCGATGGCCGGGCAACATCCGTGAGCTGCGCAATGTGATCGAACGCGCCAGCATCATATGCGCACAGGAGCGTGTGGAACTCAGCCACCTGGGCATGGCCGAGCAGCCCGCCGCCAATGCCCCACGCATCGGCGCGGCCTTGAGCCTGGACGAGCTGGAAAAAGCTCATATCGGTGCCGTACTGGCTACCAGCGAAACCCTCGACCAAGCTGCCAAGACCTTGGGCATCGACGCTTCGACGCTGTACCGCAAACGCAAACAGTACAACCTATGAGGTGGACGCTGAAGCTGCGCACGCGGCTCTTCCTGAGCATCTCCGCATTGATGACCGTTGCACTATTGGGCGTGGTGTTGGGCCTGGTCAGCGTGATGCACATGACAAAGACGCAAGAGGCATTGGTGCGCAACAACTTTATCACCCTGGATCTGCACTTGAAGCTACGCCAGAACCTGGGTGATCAACTGATGCTCATGCTTGATGAATCAACCGACCCACAAGTGCTGCGAACGGTCCAGGAAGCTTTCGGGCAGCTCCTGATCGAGGGTATCGCCCACGAGCAGAGCAACGATGTTTATGATGGTTTTACCCATACCGCCGCCGACTACCGACGTTTCCTGCAAGAATATGAGAACGCACAAGGATCGCGAAGCCTGAACGAAAATGCCCGCTTGCAGGACGCCTTCAACGAACTGCGCATGGGGCTGTTCAACGCACAAAAAGTGGCGCTGGACAATATCAACCAGATGCAAAGTCGCTCTCGCAATCGGGCGATGTGGGTGGCCGGGTTGTTCGGGCTCGTTGCGCTGGCAGTACTGATCATTGGTTTTTTCACAGCCCATGGCATTGCCCGGCGCTTCGGCCACCCGCTCGAAGCGCTAACCAAGGCAGCCGAGGACATTGGCCAGGGTAACTATGACATCACCCTGCCGGTTTCCTCTTCGCTGGAGATGAATCAACTGACCCAACGCTTCGGCAGCATGGCGCAAGCCTTGCGCGAGCACCAGGCCACTAATGTGACGGAGTTGATTGCCGGCCAACAACGACTTCAAGCAGTGCTGGACAGCATCGATGACGGCCTGCTGATTATCGACCGCCAAGGCCGACTCGAGCACTTGAACCCGGTCGCGCAGCGCCAGCTCGGCTGGGACGACCGGCGTCAAGGCATGCCCCTGGGAGAAGCTCTGCAGCATCCCGAATTGAATGATCAACTGCAGTTGGTCCTGCGCGGAGGCACCCTGGAACGCGTTCCCGACGACCTGAGTTGCGATGTAGATGGCGAAGCTCGCCTGCTTTCTTATAGCCTCACACCTGTCAGCCAATCGCAAGGCCGCATCCTGGGGGCCGTGATGGTTCTGCACGATGTCACCGAACAGCGCGCGTTCGAGCGCGTACGCAGCGAGTTTGTCCTACGCGCCTCGCACGAATTGCGTACACCAGTGACAGGCATGCATATGGCTTTTGGATTGTTGCGCGAGCGCCTTCATTTCCCGACGGAGGCGCGCGAAACCGATCTGATCGTCACGATCAACGAAGAAATGCAGCGCCTGATGCAGCTTATCAACGACTTGCTGAATTTCTCCCGTTACCAGAATGGCCTGCAAAAACTAACGCTCACCCCCTGCACCATCGGTGACTTGCTCAAACGGGCCGAACAGCGTTTCGAGCAACCCATCGAAAACAAAAGCATCGAGCTTCTCATAGAACTCGAAGAACCCTTGCCACACATCCAGGCCGATGTGGCGCAACTTGATCGGGTCATGGACAACCTGCTGGACAATGCGGTTCGCCATACCCCCCAGGCCGGCAACATCAGGCTGCACGCCAGGCGCCATTCAGACCGAGTGATTATCAGCGTCGAGGACAACGGTGAGGGCATTGCCTACGGGCAGCAAGGGCGTATCTTCGAGCCCTTTGTCCAGGTTGGCCGTAAAAAAGGCGGGGCGGGGTTGGGGCTGGCGCTGTGCAAGGAGATCGTGCAGTTGCATGGCGGGCGTATGGGAGTGTATTCGCGACCGGGGCAGGGGACCCAGTTCTATATGGCGCTGCCCGTCTGAGCGGCGACCACTATGCTTCATCGTCGAGGCGGCGTCCGGCCATGCGTCGCCCACGTGTGACCAGCTCGGTGAACTGGCGAGCATTGAGCGGATGAGCAAACAACCAGCCCTGGCCGTAGTTCACCCCTTCGCTGTTGAGCAACAGTGCCTGTGCTTCGTACTCGATGCCTTCGGCAATCACCCGTAGTTGCAAGGCATGGGCCATGCGAATGATATGCGGCGCCACACCGCTGCTCGCAGCATCATGACCCAGGGCATCAATGAAAGCCTTGTCGATTTTCAGGCAATCGACCGGCAAGGTCTGCAAATAAGCCAGGCTGCAATAGCCCGTTCCGAAATCGTCGATCAGCACCTGGTGACCCACATCGCGCAGTGCCTGCAGATTGTCCCGGGCGACAACCACGTCGATCAACCCCCGCTCCGTCACTTCGAAGGCGATCTGGCTGGCGGACACTCGGTGCATGGCCAATAAGCGCGCAGCCACCAGGCCAATACGCGGAACCATGACGTCACAAGCAGCCAGATTGACGGAAATATAGAGGTGCGGATTTGACCTGAGGATCTGGCCCAACTGCTCCAGCAACTGTTGCAAGACAAAATCGGTGATCTGCCGGATCTGCCCGGTATTTTCAGCCAGGGGGATGAACAGGTCCGGGCTGGTCAACGTGCCATCCGGACGACGCCAACGCACCAGCGCTTCAGCCCCGACACATCGTCGGCTGGTCAGTTCGAAAATCGGCTGGTAAAGCACTTGCAGTTCACCCCGCCGCAAGGCGCCTTGCAGCTCGGCACTCAGTGAGCGTCGTTGCCGCACCAGCTGCAATACCAGCCAGCCAATGCACCAGGCCAGCAGAAGACTGCCGGGAAACAACAACCAGAGCACCATGTTCATCTTCAGCTGTGCTTCGGCTCTGGGGGTAATCAGCACCAACTGGTAGTCGGGCGACAGGGTCGGCATGCGGTAAATCAACTGGCTGGGAGTGGCCAGCAATGCATCGTTGGTCGGCGGTGGCCAATCTCCGGCCGGAGGCCAGGGCTGAGAAGCCCCCAGCACAGGAACGGCCCGGGTGCCCTTGTCGAGGATCACCAGCAGGCTGCCGTTGGCTGGCAGGTCGACCACATCGGTCAAATGGCCGCGGGAGGTGGAAACCCGAAAATTGCCACGCCCAAGCATCAGCGCGGCCAGGTTGTCGTTGGGTTGGGTGGTCGTGTTCAACCAATAGCTGTAGGTCGGGCCCTGGATATCCGGTGCCCGCATGGGGTCGAGTGCGTGCTCGCCAAAACGGCTGGAGCACGACTGGCTGCCGTCGATATAGGCCGCTTCGTAGACAAACCGGTAGTCGAAACCAATCTGCTGGAGCCGCGCGACCATGTTGGCATTACAACCACGCAAGGGCTGCGCCTGCAGTTCATCGACCCCTTCACGCAACTGCCCGAAAATCTGCTCCAGACGTTCGAGAAAACGCTCGCCCCTGGCATTCATCTGCTCGATCTCGCCCTGCTGCAACTGGTGCATGGCAATACCCAGACTAGCCAGCAACAATAACGTCGCGCTCGCGGCAGCAGCAAGCGTGGCTAATAGCCAAGGACGATAAATGACACTACGCAGCAAATTGAGGGCGGATAACATTAAGTATTAATCCAGTTGAACCTAGTGAGGTATAGCAACTGGGAACACTTTCAGCCTGCCCGTTGGGCGGAGCCCATTATTTGGTGCTGTTGAGCACCTGCAAAATGGCGGCGCTCTGCGCGTCGGCCACGCCATCGAAACGCTCCGGGCGAAAATGCATCTGGAACGCCGCCAACACTTGCTGGGTCGTCACATCGAACTTACCGGTCTGTGGAATCGAATAACCGAAGCGCGCCAGTTGCTGCTGGTACCAACTCGCGCTCGGCGGGTTCTGCGCAAAGCGCGCCTGCTGTTGCGCAACGGCATTGGCGTTTGGCCAAATGCCGACACCTTCGGCGGCCAGGCGTTTCCAGGGGAACAACGGGCCAGGGTCGAGTTTGCGCGAAGGGGCGATATCGCTATGCCCGATGATATTGCGTGGCTCGATATTGTTGCGCTTGATGATGTCCTTCAGCAGTTCTGCCAGCAGTTTGATCTGCTCTTCGGAATAGGGGTACCAGATTCGCCCGGTCGGGGTCTGATTGAAACCAGGGTTGACCACCTCAATACCAATGGAGCTGGAATTGAGCCAGGTACGACCCCGCCACTCGCTTTCCCCCGCATGCCAGGAACGGCGGCTTTCATCTACCAGTTGGTAGATCTGCGGTGGGTTATCGCCAACCAGGTAGTGGGCACTGACTTCACCATGGGTGAGCAACTGCAGCGAACGGTCCTGGGGAGCGTTGGTGTAATGAAGTACTACAAATTGAATGCGATTATCTTGATTGGCCGAGACGTGGCTGCGGTCGATGCGCGGGCCGCTGGCGCAACCAGCCAAGGTCAGGAGCAGCAGGGCGCAAATGAAAAGTCTCATAGGAAATGGCAACGCGTCTCAAGGTTGTAATGCAATAGCATAACGTACAGTCCTCGGCGGTGCTGAATTAAACCGAAGCTAAAGATGTCAGAAAACGCCCGCTGACTTATAAGAAAAACTCAGTCTGTCTCGACACGGTTGCGCCCGGCATTTTTTGCTCGGTACAAGGCCTGGTCCGCCCTCTGCAGCACTTGCTCGCTACGTTCACCTGGCTTGAACGCCGTGATGCCAATCGAGACCGTAACGGTCACGGGTTCGCTTTTGAAGTGGAATGGGCAGGCCTCAACGGCGCCCCGAAGCGCTTCGGCCAATTTGACCCCCGTGCCCAATGGCGTGGCCGGAACCAGCAAGACGAACTCTTCGCCACCGAATCGCGCAATAAAGTCCGTGGGCCGCAGGCGCTTGCGCAGTTCGTTGGCGACGATTTTCAAGACCTTGTCACCGGCCAGGTGGCCGTAGTTGTCATTGATGTGCTTGAAGTGATCGAGGTCGAGCATGGCCAGCAACAGATCAGCGCCTGAGTGCCGGCGGTCGAGCAATTCTTTATCGAGGCGCTCGGACCAGGCTGCCCGATTAGCCAGGCCAGTCAAAGGGTCGATCAACGCTTTTTGCCGCTGCACTTCAAGGTGCTCGCGATAGCCTTGGGCTTCCTGCTCCATGCTGGCGACACGCTCGGCCAGGCTGTGCAAGCGGGCGGCAGCCTCATGCTCGCGCTGGTCGCGCTGCTGTTGATGCTTGTCCATGGTGCTCAGCAAGCCTTCGAGGCGGCCTTCAAGCACATGCTTGAGGCAGTCCAGATCCGCCGCGCCCTGGACACTGCTCTGCAAGCCATCGACCTGCTCACGCAATTGATCGTCCATGGCTCGGGCCGCCGAGCTGTTGTCGGCATGGCCGTCACTGGCGCCCTGCAAATGGCTCTGGAAGGATTCCAGGCGTTCGTTGAGCTGCTTGAGATAGATTTCGAACTCATGCTGACCGCTGTCGGTGATGGCCAACATCAGCACGGCCAGATCATCCAGGATGGGTATCAGTTCGTACCAGTTCAGCCCATGCTCCAGGCGTTCGCGCATGGACTGCGCTTGCGCCTGGTAACGTTCTGGCAAGCTGAGGTCATCGAGCATCCCCAGCAGGGTTTCCTCGATGTGCGCTGCAACCGAGCTGTAGGGCGGCTCAACCCCATCGGGCAGGGCGTAGTGGGCTTGCTGGTCGCCAGTGTTTGGCTCGTGCGAATTAGCGCCAGCTACCGGCAGCGGCTCAGTTTCCGATGCACTCGGTGTGAGCTGCACGATGGTGAATTCGGCTGGATAACCCACCACTGCATGATCGAGCACGACAGGCTCGTCTGCCTCGGCCAGGGCAAGAGCGGGCAGATCAAGCGCCTCATCAGTGGATTGAGCAGTTGCCTGTGCAGGCAAGCGCTCCAGTTCATCGACGTCCACCGTGCCGGTCACTGCACCCTTTGTGGCAGGCGCACACAACTGCGCTAGCTGGGTTGCACCCGCACCCGCAGCCTGCAGCACAGCGATATCGTCGCGAGTGCCGAACAGACGTTGCAGCAAGCCCGGCCGAGCCGGCTCTTTGTCTTCTTCAAGAAATGCCAGGGCCTTGCCCTGCAGCGTGCTCAGTTCACCTAGCAACAACGGCACTTCGCGCGACTGACCGACGCGAGCTTCGAGTTTCTTGGCGAACTTTTTCAGGGGCCTGCTGACCTCACCGGGCAAGGGCAAGGCCTGAAGTTGGGCGACCAGCGTGGTCAGCGCCGTACCGATCTGGCCAATACGCGTCTTGCGTCGTTGCTCCGAAGCCAGCACGGCCCGCTCCAGGCGCGGGATCAGGACTGCCAGGGCCGCGTCCATGTTGTCGCTGCGTATGACGTCACGCATTTCCGTCATGCACTGGTCGACCGCCTGATCGCTACCTTCAGCTGCCAGGGTGCTGCGCACCAGCCCCCGACGGAGCAAATCCAGACGTGCCTCCCAGCGGCGCTCGAGTTTTTCCTGCTGTTCGATACTCTTGAGGTACTTCTCTTTCCAGCGCTGGGCTTCTTCGGTCATGCCCGGGTTCCGCGAGGGGGCGAGCTCAGGACTGGATAGGCATCGGCCGCGAACGAGTCGGGCAAGCGGATCTCTACCGCTACCGGCAGATGATCGGAAATCGGCTGGGCCAGCACTTCGACGCGTTCAAGCGTCAGGCTGGGGCTGAGCAAAATATGATCAAGGCAACGTTGCGGCCGCCAGCTGGGAAAGGTGGCTTCCATCTGCGGCGCCAGCAGCCCGAGGTCGCGCAAGGGGGAATGCTGCAACAGGTCGCTGGCGTGGGTATTCATGTCGCCCATCAGTATCTGATGACGATAGCCGCCGATCAATTCTCGAATATAAGCCAGTTGCCGGGTGCGGGTTCGAGCGCCCAGCGCCAGGTGCATCATGACGACCACCAGGGCATCGTCACCCTCGCCGAAGCGCACCAGGATTGCACCACGCCCGGCTGGGCCAGGCAGCGGATGATCCTCCAGCCCGGTTGGCTTGAGCCGGCTCAATACGCCATTGCTGTGCTGGGCCACACGCCCCAGGTTGCGATTGAGTTGCTGGTACCAGTACGGAAACGCCCCCAGCTGAGCCAGATGTTCGACCTGGTTGACGTAGCCCGAGCGCAGGCTGCCACCATCGGCTTCCTGCAAGGCGACCAGGTCGAAATCACTCAGCAGGGTGCCGATTTTCTGCAGGTTTCCTGCACGGCCCATATGGGGCAACAGGTGTTGCCAGCTGCGGGTCAGGTAATGGCGATAGCGCTCGGTGCTGATACCGACCTGAATATTGAAGCTGAGCAGACGCAGGCGGCCGTCTTGCGGAAGGCCGCTTGCCTCGACGTGGTGTTCGTTGACCCGTGGATCACACAGGCCAGCGACACGTCCGTTTCTCCAGGGCCGCACGATGGCAGGGCGCCGCTTACTTCGCGGCGCGCTCCTTGGCAATCAGTTGGTCGGCGACGCTCAACACGCCTTCCGGACCGCCGGCGGTACCCAGGTCGAAGCGATATTTGCCATTGACCACCATGCTTGGCACGCCAGTGATCTGGTAAGCCTGGGCCTTCTTCTTGGCATCTTCGACCTTGCCTTTGACGGCGAACGAATTGTAGGTACTCAGGAACTTGTCCTTGTCGATGCCTTCGCCGGCCAGGAACTCAGCCATTTCTTCCGGCGTCGCCAGTTTCTTGCCCTGATGGACCGCTTCGAACACCGCCTTGTGCACCTTGTGCTCGACGCCCATGGCCTCCAAGGTAATGAACAGCTGGCCGTGAACGTTCCAGATACCACCGAACATGGCGGGGATACGCACAAAGTTGACATCGGCAGGCAGTTTTTCGACCCAAGGATTGATGGTCGGCTCAAACTGGTAGCAGTGCGGGCAGCCGTACCAGAACAGCTCCACCACTTCGATCTTGCCTGGTTGTGCAACCGCCACGGCTGGGCTCAGCTCGACATACTGCTTGCCTGCCTCGATGGGTTCGTCGGCCTGGGCGGTCATCCCGAACACACTGGCGGCAACAAGGGCGGCGCTGAGGATCAGATTACGCATGCTTTACTCCTGTGCATAAAATAAGGTCGCCTCGCGCGACCTGCAATCAGACAGGCCAAGGCGGGCTTGAGTTCTTTAGTGTAACGGCAGCCGCCACAAAAAAGGGCGGCCCAAGCCACCCTTTTTATATTGCTATCGACGAATTAATCGAAGATTAACGTTGCCACAATCAAAGGGCATCGCGCATTTTCGATCAGGCCGCTTAGTGCAAGCCTTGAACGTAGCTGGCCAGCGCCTCGATGTCCTTGTTGCTGAGCTTGGCAGCGATGCTGCGCATGACCAGGGTATCGCCATCGTTGGTGCGGTTGCCTTCGCGGAAGTCGGTCAATTGCTTGGCTACGTACTGGGAGTGCTGGCCACCCAGGTGCGGGAAGCCGGCGGCAGCGTTGCCAGCGCCATTGGGCGAGTGGCAGCCGGTGCACGAAGGCATGCCTTGGTCGAGCTTGCCGCCACGGAACAGTTCTTCACCCCGAGCGACCAGTTTCGGGGCAGCCGCGCCGACAGAGCCTTTCTGGCTGGCAAAATAAGCAGCGATGTCAGCCAGGTCCTGGTCGTTCAGGTTGGTCAACAAGCCGGTCATTTCCAATACCGTACGCTTGCCCGACTTGATGTCGTGCAATTGCTTGGTCAGGTAACGCTCACCTTGACCGGCAAGTTTTGGAAAGTTCGGCGCCATGCTATTGCCGTCCGGGCCATGACAAGCGCCACACACAGCAGCTTTGGCCTGGCCGGCAGCAGCGTCGCCCGCTGCGTGGGCCATTCCTGTGATGCCCAAGGTCAACAGCAGACTCACGATTATTTTGTTCATCAGCTAATCCAACTACGGCTAAGGGTGAAAGATTTATGTATCGGGACTATTGGCTCATCCACTGGATGACGGCACGGTAATCCTCGGCACTGCAGTCCATGCACAATCCACGCGGCGGCATAGCCTTGAAACCCT
>RCUU01000563.1_pt1 | contig 20058 bp, 18 predicted proteins | sample 2166211 | NCBI WGS metagenome assembly RCUU01 (sample SAMN09932620, study PRJNA488358) | compost metagenome | feature: garden; material: soil; isolation source: compost soil in phenylacetic acid-enriched culture | place: Germany: Experimental Botanical Garden Goettingen | collected 2016-01-27
CGCCAGCGCAAGCCGCTGACCCGTGATGACATTGATGAGCGGCTGCTGGCTGCGCTGAACGGAGGCGACCATGCCCGTAAATAACAAGAAACCCGTGACGTTCCGGCCATTCAAGACTCCGCGGTATGCCTATGACAAGCTGCGCATCTGCCGCCGCTGCGGCCGTTATACCGCACTCAGTGAAGACAGATGCGGCCAATGCGGCCGGGCCGCGCTGACGGCGGTAGAGCAGCAGGCCGTTTCCCTTGCCGGACGCAAAAGGCACACCCGGCTCCTGCTCATCCTGCTGCTTACATTGGGGTCGGTCTATTTCGGCCAAAGCCTGCAGCAGATGGCGCTGTGCGGTGCAGGCGGAATCGTGCTGGCCGGACTGCTCCTGCTTACGCAGCGGAAAGTGCGGCAGAACGAAAATCTGTACGCACTGAATGAGCTGCTTGGCCGCAATATCGACCGCATCAGGGAAGGCCTGGAGATCAACCGCCAGGAGGCGGTGTCCGTCCTGCGCGAGGACGATGTGCTGGCTTATGAGAAGCTGCGCGAAATCGCGATTCTGCTGCGCGGCGACCGGATCTCCCGCCAGCGCGTTGCTCTGCTCCACGGCTTCCAGCTGCGCAAGGATATGCAGCTGGAGCTGGAGCAGCTGCTGCTCAAGGATTTCGAACCGCTGCTTGCCGAATATATCGGTGAGATTGCCAAAGTGCGGCCCGAGCTCATCAAGGACCGCACATTACGCTATGTCAAAACCTATGAGGTACAGATTCTTCAAATGGACAAAGGTGCAGCGATTCTGATTGCTGTGGCCGGAGCGGCTGTGCGGTTAAAACGTTACGCGCTGCTCTACTCCGGCATGATCGGAAGATACATACAGGAGCTGCCTAAGGACCGTTTTCTGCGGTTGTCCAAAATGATAGCTGCCAGTCCCTACGAGCCCTGGAATGGCCTGGATCTCAAAGTGGCGGAAGTCCGTGAAGCCAAGTACCACTGGGACCCCGATTTTTAAATAGAGTACTTCATTCTGGAAAAGTACTGTAATTTACAAAGGGGCTACTATAATATGACGATCAAACAAGCTTTAACCCTGCGGAATATTATGATCATTCTGTGTATATTGATGCTGATCCTGCTGGGGCAGAAGGGTCTCAGACTTCACAGCAAGCTGGAGACGGTACGGGAAGCCGAGCGGCTCTACGCCGCCGGTGATCTGGTTGCCGCCGAGAATCAGTACCGCCTGGCGCAAGCCAACTCTTCCATTCATTATAAGGAAGGGCAGATTGCCGCAAGACTGCAGGAGCTGGCTCCGATTACCGCGATCCGCAGCGGGCTGGGACTACTTAAGCTGAAGATTGAAGACCAGCTGGCTGCCAAAGATTTTGGAGGCTTCATGGAGAGCTATGCCTCCCTGCTCAGTCTGAAAAGCCAATATATGAAACCAGGCGGTCCCTATGAATCTTATTATCGCCAGCTGTCAGCAGATTCAGGCATTTCCGACCAGCTCGGGACCGGCTTCCAGCAATTCAAGACGCAGTTTCTTGCCGAACTGGCGGCGGGCCGGAGCGGCAGCAATAATGATATAAATGACGGGGACAGCTTCAAATGGAATCTGCTGCGCATTCCCGATGTGTATTTAGGGGGGACGGATGCCAAAAAAAAGCTCCTGGCTTCTGGGTTCAAAGCGTATGACACAGCCCGGCTTAAGGCGCTTGCAGCAGCGGGCAGCTTCTCCCCCATGCTGGATTACGCCTTGTCCCTTAACGATGCCTACAGCAGCCATAGCTATACGGCTCCCTGGGTGGCCAGCCAGATTGAGGAGAGCGCCAAGCTTATCCTCAGCAAAGATGTGGACGGCGATCAGATTGCCGCCTTCTCCACTCATGCCGCCGCGTACCGCAAATATGCCGTTTCAGCCGGCCTCGCATCCTCCAAGGTGCTGTCCCAGATTGACAGCACCACCGCGAAGCTGCTCCGCAGCGCCGCACGGCTGGTACGCAATGGCGGGTACGCAGAGGCCATTCAGCGCTATAGCGACCTGGCCCAGCTTCAGGACACAACGGCAGAAGTTGCCGCCGCACAGCTCGCCTGGAACATCGCTGAGCCCGTTCGGCTCCTTCCCGGCGGAGAAACGCAGGGCAGATACGTCTTGACCACTTCTGTCAGCGGGCAATACGGGGCCAGAATTGCTGTCGCCGGAACAGACAGCAGCGGACGGCTGTACTATGCAGACATGAGCGAAGACGGGGCTGTTTCTACAAGGACCGGGGAGATGATACCGGGCTATGAGACGCTGAACCGCCTTGCTTTTGATGACCAGTTGTCCGCCTATTCCGAAGTCCCGGTAGTGGTCGCTGAAGGCAGCCGCGAAGACGGGCGGACCTCTTTTACGGCCTATATCATCAGACCTGAAGGGATCTCTTTGCTCTTCTCGTTCGCGGGCAGCAGCTACGGGCTACAGCCGGATGATGCTTCTATCCGTGTCACAAATGCGGATATGGGAGATGGCTCTGAAGGTCAGACTGCGATATACCGCCAGATGAATGGAGTCTACCAATTTGCTGAAATCTACCAGGAGTATCCGCTAATCGACGCCACCGAGCTGGAGCTTCACCCCTTGGAGACCGTGATCTTGAAGGTTGATATTTATATCGATAACACCGGCAGACCTGTGGCAATCGCAGGTGGCCGTTATCTGGCCCTGCAAGGGAATGTGGGCACTGTAACGGGCCCTGCCCTGGCAACCGGCCAATTCCAATATGGCTACGATTATGCAGGAACCGATGCAGGGGAGCAGTACGTGCCTGTATTTACGGTAGAATCATTGGGCAGCCTGGGTTTAACCCCTTAAGACCAAGCGGCAATATAGTAAGGAGCAGCGGAATGATGCACCCGCTGCCCCTTTTTTTTGTCTGCCGTGATGATTTCATTATTTTTTCATTTTTCCGGGATATAATGAGCCATATAAGAGCTGCAGAGGAGGCAATTATGCGGATTCTATTGGTAGAAGACGACACCAAGCTTGGATATATGATCAAGTACAAGCTGCAGCTTGCGGGGCACTTTACGGAATGGGCCCGCACTTCGGATGAAGCGGAGCTGTTCTTTTCCACTGCGGAATTCGATCTGTACATCCTGGATTGGATGCTTCCCGGCAAGACCGGCCTTGAGCTGTGCAGCCAGCAACGGCGCCATAATGACAATACAGCTATACTGATGCTGACCGCACGCGGCGAGGTAGAGGATCGTGTCAGCGGGCTTCTGACGGGAGCCGACGATTATATGATCAAGCCTTTCGCCTTTGAAGAATTATTGGCCCGCATTACCTCCCTGGACCGCAGGAAACAAACCCGGGGCTATGTGGAAACCTATACGGTCGGGGGCCTGCGGCTGAGCCCGGCATCCCAGGAGGCAGAGCGTGAAGGCATCTCCTGCCTGCTAACCAATCGCGAGTTTCAGCTTTTGGAGTTTTTGGCCCGGCATCCGGGTGAGGTGCTTTCCCGGGAACGGATTCTTAATTACGTGTGGGGCAATGATGCCGATGTGACTTTAAATGCAGTGGATGCCGTGATCAAGCTGCTGCGGAAAAAAGTAGACGACCCCTTCCCATTGAAGCTGATCAGGAGTGTCCACGGAAGAGGCTATCGTCTAGTGGATACCGGGGCTGAACATGATGATCCCTAATACCCGCAAGCAATTAACCATCTTTTACAGCACCATGATTGGATTAATTCTGCTGATTATGGCGGCCTCCTTCTATTCGGTATTGTCTAATGTAATCCACAGGGATGAGCGCCACAATCTGGAATCCGCCGGACAAAGGGCCGTGGATGAATGGCTTAATCAATCACCGCACCCCAAAGATGCGGAAGAAATCCTGGAGCAGCACCAGGCGGATCGCCGCCGGATGGAATGGGAGTATCTGCAGAGTGACCAATTTGTTGTCATTGCCGGCCCCGCTTGGACAATCTCAGCCTATTCGCCTGAGGGAAGCAACCCGCTGCTTGAGCCTTCTTTTCAGCACCAGCTCGGTGCCTTTGGCGATAAAAGCTACATTCATCTGAGCAGAGCTTCCGGCAACAATCATGCGGTTTATGCGGTACTGCGGCTGATGACCGGCGATGCAGACAATCACACGCTGCTCATCGGTGAAGAAGTGACTAAACAGGAACATTTATTGAAGGAGATGAAGCTGCTCCTCATCGCAATCACCCTTCTCCTGCTGGTGGCAACTACAGTTTTGGGGTATGTGCTGGCCGGGCACGCTATGCTTCCCATCAATCATGCATTTGCCCGGCAGCAGAAATTCACAGCTTACGCCTCCCATGAGCTTAGGACACCCTTAAGCGTGCTTCAGCTGTCTGTGGACATTCTGGAAGAAGAGCAGCACAAGCTTTCACCGATCCATCAGACTGTGCTTCAGGATATGAAGGAAGAAATAGCGCGCATGACCACTTTGACCGGGCAATTGCTTACACTGGCCAGAAATGATTCGCCCCTTCAGTCCATGAGACAGGAGGCTTTCGACCTGCAGCACAGTCTTTCATTCGCTACCGCGAGAATGCAACTAATGGCAAATGAGAAAAACATACATCTGCAGTTGAACCTGGGGAACCCGGCAGAAGCCTTCACCTGTATGGGGAACAGTGAGCAGATTGACCAGTTGCTTTATATTCTTTTGGATAATGCAATCAAATACTCTGCGGAGGGGGGAACCGTTACGCTGGGGATTACCCGGAATGGCAACGATACCCTGAGTCTGTTCGTTCAGGATACGGGCTGCGGAATTCCCGAAGAGGATACCCCTCATTTATTCGAAAGATTCTACCGGGTAGACCAGGCCCGCACAAGAGAGCATGGCGGCACCGGACTGGGACTTGCCATTGCTTATGAAATTGTCAGCAGGCACGGCGGCAGGATTACGGTAACAAGCGCTCTTCATCAGGGAAGCACCTTTACAGTCATCCTCCCTGAAGCTAAACGCACACTTAGGCAACCCATTTAACCATTGGAGGTATAGCTATGTTCACTGAAATCTTTGACCACATTCATCCCATTGTCGTACATTTCCCAATCGTTCTGATCCTTGTCGCGTTTTGCTATGATGCAGTGGTGGCCGTGAAGAAACGTATTTTGCATCCCGCAAGGGGGCTGTGGATGTGGCTTCTTGCCGCCGCGGGAGCTTGGATCGCCATTGCGACAGGACCGGATGATGATGCCCGTGGAATAACTTCGTTCATTGAGCCCCACGAGACGCTTGCAACGCTAACGGCCTGGGCAGTCTCTATGCTCGTTGTATGGAGATTACTGATGTACTGGAAAGGTAAACGGGCTTTTGTAAAAGTTCCGCTGGTGCTGTATCTGGTCGTTGCCGTTGCCTCCTGCGGGCTTGTACTGGGAACCGGTTATTACGGCGGCAAAATGGTATACACAGACGGCGTAGGCGTATCAGCCAACGGGGCTGCGGTCAATCCTCCTGTACAGGAGAATCATAAGTAACTCTTCACCTTCGCACAGTTCTTGCCTTATCTAAACAGCCACAAAAAAGCCGATGCCCCCCTGTGAAGGAGAGTATCGGCTTCTTTATATGTGCTTTATAGAGGCAGACACTGTGGCAGATCCGGCTATTCTTTTACAGCCCCCACAACAATCCCGGTTACGAAATACCGCTGTAAAAAAGGATAGACCAGCAAGATCGGCAAGGCGCTGATAAAAATCTGTGATGCCCGGATGGTACGCTGCGACAGATTCGCGACGGCAGCCGGATCAAGCTTCGACATATCGGCCTGCACGATAATCGTCTGCATAAAAGTCGCCAGCGGGAGCTTAGACGCATCCCTGATATAAATAATTCCGTCAAAATATGCATTCCAATGTCCAACCATAATAAACAGGGAAACAGTGGCAAGCACGGGCATGGAGACCGGCAGGTAGACGCTGTAAAAGGTCCGGAACTGCCCTGCCCCGTCTATAAAGGCGGCTTCTTCGAGATCTTTGGGCACCGTACGGAAGAAATTCAGCAGCAGGATGATGTTGAAAACCGCCACCAGACCCGGAAGAATCAGCGCCATCAGGGAATCCATCAGCCCAAGCTTCAGAATCAGAATGTAGCCGGGAATCAGGCCGCCGCTGAACAGCATGGTGATGACAAAATACCAAAGATAAATATTGCGTGCCCGGAAGACATGGGTTTCCTTGGAGAGTGCGTAAGCAGCAATGGTATTCACTACCAAGGCTAGTGCCGTTCCCAGCACAGTCCGTTCTACCGACACCCATAAGGAGGAGAGAAAGTTGGCGTTGTCAAATGTCTTCGCATAGGCTTCAAGGGTAAATCCGATGGGCCAAAAGGTCACCAGCCCGGCATTGGCCGGAGCTGTTGAACTGAGTGATACCATCAGCAGATGATAGAGCGGAAGCAGGCACAGTACGGAAATAAGCGTCAGGAAGACATTATTGAATACGCTGAATAAGCGGTAGGACGCTGTTTTGTGATACATAGAATGTCATCCTTTCTAAAAGATTCTGTAGCCGGCAAAACGGTAGGCCAGCCGATAGGAGATCACGATCAGGATTAAGCTTATCGCCGATTTGAACAGATTCACCGCAGTGGCAAAGCTGAACTGTCCGCTGAGGAGGCCTTCCCTGTAGACGAATGTGTCAATAATATCGCCTTGCTGATAGATCAAAGGACTGTACAGGTTGAAGACCTGGTCAAAGTTCGCGTTCAGCACGTTGCCCAGCGCCAGGGTGGCCACAACGATGGCAATCGGGATCAACGCCGGAATGGTAATATAGATCGTCTGCTTCCAGCGCCCTGCACCATCCACCTCCGCTGCTTCATACAGGGAAGGATTTATCCCGGACAGTGCGGCCAGGAAGATAATCATGTTGAACCCGAATTCCTTCCAGACATCACTGAAAATGATCGTGAACCGGAACCAGCTGCCGTCGCCCAGGAAGAAAATCGGCTTAATGCCAAAAACACTGGAGATAAACTGGTTGATAAGCCCCGTTTGGGCAAGCATGTCGATCAGAATCCCCGAAAGGGTAACCCAGGATAGAAAGTGCGGCAGATAGACCAGCGTCTGAATGGTTCTTTTCAGCGCCATTTTTCTGACCTCATTCAGCAGTAAAGCGAAGAAAAACGGGATAATCAGGTTCATCACCATTTTAGAGCAGGCGAAGAACAGTGTATTCCATGTAATCTGCAGGAAATAATCATTCTGCCACATGTATTCGAAATGTTTGAGTCCTACCCAAGGAGAATCAGCGAACCCGAGCGCAGGCTTATAATCCTGAAAGGCCATAAGGATTCCACCCATGGGAATATAAGAAAATATAAACACCATAACCGCCGCCGGCAGCACCATAAAGTGGAGCATCCACGGCTGCTTAACCCTCTTTTTCCCCGATAGGCGCGGCGTTTTTCCAGGATTCACCTGCTGTATAGTGTTAGCTTCCATCGCTCTCTCCCGCTTTCAAAAAATTATTTTGTGTGTTGTATGAATCTCTGATATAAATAGTAGCAAGCATTTCTGAGCTTTGACTATATTACTTTGTTAGGCTCGCATAGGGATTTATTAGGGGCATCGTCTGGGGGGGACAAGGATGGGTCTGAGTAAAGCTTTTATGTTCGTGAAAGAAAAATCCTGGAGCAGATTCAGTTTATCCGCCAAAATGAACAGTCTGATTATCGTGCTGTTTGTGCCGATTATTATCGTGTATACGTATTCAAATAACGTCACCTTTGATGTGGTAAGCAAAGAGCTGCAGGAGTCCAATACCAAACAGCTCACTTTTTTATCCAGTCAGATTGATTCGCGGATCAACCAGATGATGGATTTCAGCCTGGTGTTCTCGAAGGACCCGAATGTCCGGAAATTCAACGGCCTGGGCATCTGGGAGGACCGCTATGACCGTATGCAGACACGTTATGTCATTCAGGAAAAGATGATGCTCCAGTCCGGTTTGACCGACATCTGGCCTTCCAGATACGCTGTATATTCCCAGCAGAACAAGGATGTCATCTCCAACTACGACATGCCCGCCGGGTATGATGAAAATTACCTGATTCAAAATTTGAGCGGCAAATGGACCTACAGTGACAGCAGAACCGGCTCTTCTGACAAGTCCAAGGCCTTTTACTGGCTCTACAGCGACTCTATCGCTCCGCAGGGAGCGCTCACAGGGAGCAATCTGGTGGTTGAAGCCAGCTTCAGCTCTGAGAATATCCAGAATATGCTGGATACGTATAAAGCAGGGGGACAAGGCGATCCGTTCTTCTATCACAAAGGGGAAACGCCAATCCTGAACCGCACAGCGGACCAAAAGCTGACTGCTGAATTGATCCGTTATCTGGATAAGCATTCACCGGACAACAGCACACAGCACGTGATCAAGCTGGAGCATAAAAGTTATCTGGTCAGTTCCGTAAAATCCACAAATCTGGAATGGTATCTGGTCGACATCGTACCCTTGGACCGGATCCTCGGGCCTATATCGGGCAGCCGCAATTTATTCTATGTATCCATGCTTTTGCTGTTTGTTGTGGGGATCTCTGCCTCTATTTTGCTGTACCGGAATGTTCAACAGCCCATCAAAAAACTGATCAAAGGACTCCGGCGCGTGCAGCGGGGCGACTACTCCGTACGCCTTCACTCTGAGGATCATAACGAATTTTCGTTTCTCTTCCACCGGTTCAATGATATGTCCCATCAGATCCAGGATCTCATCGAAAATGTCTTCAACGAAAAGATCCGGGCCCGGGAAGCCACGCTGAAGCAGCTTCAAGCTCAGATCAATCCGCATTTCCTCTACAATTGCCTGGGTTATATCATCAACATGGCCCAAATGAAGGATGAAGAAGCCGTTGTCTCGATGGCCTATAATCTGAGCGCTTACTATCGCTATACTACCCGGATGGAGCGGGATACAGCCACCTTGAACGATGAAGTCAAACTGCTCGTCAACTATCTGGATATTCAAAAGCTGCGCAATGGCCGGATCGAGTATCACATTGATATCCCCAAGGAGATGCTGAACCATTCTATCCCCCGTCTCCTGCTGCAGCCGATTGTGGAGAACTCCGTCATCCACGGGGTCGGCAAGTCATACAGCTCCGGAGAAATCAGGATCAGCGGCGAGAGTTCCGGCGGCTACTGCCGGGTGTATATTGACGACGACGGGCCGGGCCTGAGCCCCGACCAGCAGGAAGCGCTCAACCGGAAGATGCAGGAGCCGCTGCGGGAGGAAATGGGCTGCGGGCTTTGGAATACGAATCAGCGGCTCATCCACCAGTTCGGCAATCACTCGGCTTTGCATTTCACGGAATCGCCGCTGGGCGGTTTCCGGACAGAGATTGTCTGGGAAATCCCAGCCGAAGAAGAACAGCCTCTGTACACTAACCTGCAAGGAGACACAGCATATGCAAATGATCATCGTTGATGATGAAGCCCACTGGGTAGACAACCTGTCCATGACCAAACCTTGGCACACACTAGGTATCGAACAAGTACACAAGGCTTACTCCGCATCCGAGGCTCTTCAGATTATCGAGACACACCCTATAGACATTGTGATCTCTGATATTCAGATGCCTGAAATGACGGGGCTTGAGCTGATGGAGCGGATACGGAGACGGGATAAAAAAATCAAATGTATTATCTTATCGGGTCATTCGGATTTTGAATTCGCCAAAAGCGCCATTCAGCACAGCGCAGTCGATTATCTGCTCAAGCCGCCGACAGACAGCGAACTGTTAGGCGCCGTTCAAACCGCGATTGCACAATTGAACGCGGAGTGGGAGCTGATCAGCTCCCTGGAACGGACCCAATATACACTAAGGGAAAACCTTCCGCTGCTGCGCGGCCAGCTCCTGCTGAGTGCCCTGCAGGGTCAACGGATGCCCGCCGACGAATGGGAACGCAAGCTGGAAAATTACGGTCTCCCCTTCCGCAGTGGAGACTGTGCTCTAATGCTTGTCCGGCTGGAAGAAGAATTCGGACAATATAAAAACAACGGCCAGCCGCTCATTGAATATGCGGTTATCAATATGGCCGAAGAGATCTTTGGCGAATGCATGGAGGTCTGGGGCGTCAAGGAAGAGCATGGATATCTTGTATTTCTGCTGCAGCTGAAGGAAAAAGCCGCAGACCTGGGGACAGACGGCCTTTTGGAGCAGTTATCCGTGCAGCTGCAGTACAAGGTTAAGCAATTCCTGAAGGGTTCCCTGTCGATTGTGATCACGGAATGGTTCAGGTTCCCTGACCAGCTGCCCGAACAGTTCCGCCAGGCTTCAGCCTATTTCCGCCAGATTGTCGGAGACGAGCGGGAATTCGTCATGAGGGTAAGCGACTTGCACGAACCGTCCGAACAAGGGCCGCTGGACGCGCTGTACACCCCGCCTTCCTTGATTAATCTGCTTGAGTCCGGCCACTGGGAGGCAGCCGGGGCCAAGCTGATGGACGTATGTGCAGAGCTGGATGAGAAATGGCCCGAATCCTGGGAGCACTGCATGGAGGCCGGGTTCTTAATCACGGCTGCTTTCTCCAATCTGGCGCACCGGAATGGACATACCCTGGGGAAGCTGCTGGGGACAGATATTGAAGAGCTGCAGAGCGGGGAAGCTTTCACCTCCATCAACAAGCTCAGAGTGTGGTCACTCAGCGTGCTTGGCAAGCTGAAAGAGGGAACCTCCAGCGAGATCAAAGACATCCGTTCCCTCTACGTGAAGAAGATCCAGGAATTTACGGATAAGAATCTGCATCTTGATGTTTCTTTACGGGTTCTGGCCGACCATGTCAATCTTCACCCGACCCATTTATCCAAAATCTACAAGATCGAAACAGGTGAAGGCATCAGCGAATATATCTCACGCCTGCGCATGGACCGTGCCTGCCATATGCTGAAGACTACCGGCAAAAAGGTCTATGAAATCAGCACGGACATTGGATATATGGACCCTGCTTATTTCATCAAAGTATTCAAACGCCAGTTTGGGGTCACGCCGCAGGAATTCCGGGACGGGAAAAAATAGCATAATAGAGTCCTATCGAAACTAAGAAACTCATATAGATACCCACCCCTCGCAGTTGGTACAGTACACATGTAAGGATTACACACAGTAGGGGGAAATGATGATGGTTAAGCTCAACAAATTAGGCTCGTTCCTCATGATTACGGCTCTCGTCACACTCACAGCCTGCAGCGGAACATCGAATGAGAATGCATCAAAGGGCAATGCCGCTTCCAATAGCAGTGCCGGCACGTCTGAAGCCGATGCAGCCTTCGCCAAAGGCAAATACGACCCGCCGATTGAAATCAGCTCCGTATTAATGCCGAAGAAATACGCGCACGGCGACACGAAGGAAAACAATGTACATGACCGCTGGATGCTGGAGACGCTGGGGATGAAACATAAAGATTCCTGGTACCCCGCCAATGACGACCAATATAGACAAAAGCTTCAGCTTGCCATCTCCTCCGGCGAGAAGCTGCCTGATTTCGTATCGGTACCGACCAATGCGGTATTAACCAACCAATTGATTGATTCCGGCCAATTCATTGCGATTGATGAGCTGTTTGACAAGTACGCCAACAAAATTCTGAAGGACCATGCGGCGGCACATCCCGAGCTCTGGTATCCGTTCATGAGAGACGGCAAGAAATATAATATGCCGATCCTGGAATACACCGACAATGACGATACACTGCTGTGGCTCCGCGAGGATTGGATGGAGAAGCTGAATCTTGAAGCGCCCAAGACCATTGCCGACCTGGAAAATATTATGGACAAATTCAAGAATCAGAACCCTGATGGTCTGGCTCCCAAAGACGTGTATCCGCTTGCGATTTCACTAAAAAACAATACTAACACCTGGATGGGCTCGCTGGACTGGCTGTTTGGCGCTTACGGCACCATCGAGGAGCAGTGGAACAAAGATGCGAACGGCAATCTGGAGTATGGTTCCGTGAATCCGGGTGCGAAGCAAGCCCTCGCGAAGCTGAAGGAATGGATGGATAAAGGTTATATTCATGCCGACTCCGCTCTCTGGGATGAAGGGAAATCAGCCGAAAGCTGGACCAAAGGCACGGCAGGGATTCTGCCTGGGGCCAACTGGGTACCGGACTGGCCTGCTCCCGATCTGCTCAAGAATGTAAAAGGCTCCAAGTACAAGGCCTATCCCATTCCTGCAGGACCGGATGGTCTGATCGGCACCAAATGGCAAAATTCCGGTGTTAATGCCAGCATTATGATCAATAAGGATGCCAAGCATCCGGAAGCCATCTTCCTGTACTACAATTATTTGCTCGACAACTTGGCTAATCCGACTGCAGGCAGCCCGTATGAATATGGCTTTGCCAAAGGTTACGATTGGGATATTATTGATGGCCAGCCAACCAGTGATAAAGACAAGATCAAAGACTTCAACAATGAATTCCCATTCTTGACCGGCCCGGCCCGTATTCCCGATCTGTACATGAAGACGCTCGTTAAGCTTGCAGACGGTGAAAAACCGGTAACCCCTTATGAAAAACAAATGGCTGAGTTCCGCAAGCCGGAGAACTGGGCTGCCGCCAAGATCGTAATGTCGCAGAAAGATATTCGCAGACAGAACTATTTCACCGGTGCAGCCACACCAACCATGGTTTCCAAGTGGAATCTGCTGCGCCAGTCCGAGATGGAAACCTTCAACAAAATCATCTACGGCAAATTGCCGGTCGATGCATTTGACGAATTCGTCACCAACTGGAAAGCTAACGGCGGCGACCAAATTACGAAGGAAGTTAATGACTGGTACAAGTCAGTATCGGCTAAATAAACGGCCGGAAGTTCGGGGTTGACTCAAAAGCCATAAAATGGCTACTTGGGTCAGCCCTTGTTGTTTTCAGCAGAACCCACGTTAACCTCTGGGAGGGCCCTCCGCGAAAGGCTGTGGTTTCTGTGGAAGTCCGCATTTGTTGCACAACATGCAGGATTTTCGACCAATAGGTGAAGTCAAGCCCACATTGTTGTACTATTCGCAGGATTTTCGTCCATTTCGCGTACTTAGGGCACAGATTGTTGTATACCGTACAAGATGTTCATCCATTCGGCCTGCTTATGGCACATTTTGTTGTATTCCGTGCAAGATTTTCGAGGGTTAACACCTTAGGGGAACCTTTTAGGTGGCCTTCAGCAATTCCAAGTGGAAAAAGGGTAACTAATTTGCTCATACACCCTATTCTCCAGAGGTTAAGTGGAAAAAGGTTAACTAATTCAGCTCTTTCCGCTCCTAACGAGGGAATATGGCCCAATTAAGTTTCCTTTTTCCACTTAAATCTCATAATTGTTGATTCCTGAGAGAAATAAGTTCCCTTTTTCCAACTAATACCGTTCACCGACTTCTTCGCCAGCGTTAGCTGGAAAAAGGCAATCGAATTCGGCTGATTTCTACAAATGCCATAAGAAATCCTACAAATGCCGCATCTCTTCCAGCACTTCCATAACCTCTGCTTCCTCAACCGGAACCGAATACGAACCATCTTCAAAACGTTTCATCGCACCGATCCCCTCCTGGAACACAAAACGGATGCGCCCGCTGCGCACTTTTTTATCGGTATACATCTTGTCCATCAGTTGTCTGTTCGAGATGGAAGCCGGTATTTCCGTAGGCAATCCAGCCTTCTTAAGCAGTGCTATTACCCGCTCCGCCTGCTCCCCGGTCATGTATCCGCGCTTCACCCCCAGCAGCGCCTGAATAACCAGCCCCACCGCAACGGCCTCTCCATGCAGCAGCGTATAGCCGCTTACCGCCTCAAGCGCCCGGCCGGCTGTGTGGCCCAGATTAAGAATCTGCCGCAGGTTGCTCTCATGCTCATCCTGCTCTACTACTTCGTATTTAATCCGGCAGTTGGCCAGCGCAATCCGCTCACAGACCCCGGGGTCAAGCACCAGCTGCCCGCGATCCGAAATAACCTTGCCTATATTCTCTTCCAGATAGCTGAAAAAACCGGCATCCCCCAGGCACGCATGCTTGATGGTTTCGGCCAGCCCGCTTCTGAACTCACGTGCGGGAAGTGTGCGCCAAGCGGCCAAATCTATGTATACCTTAAGCGGCTGGTGGAAGACGCCGATCAGATTCGTGGCCACCGGCGTATTTACACCCGTTTTGCCGCCGACCGACGCATCCGCCGCTGCCAGCAGAGTTGTCGCATAATTCAGGCTCGGCACTCCGCGGCCAAAGGTTCCGGCCAGAAATCCGGCCAGATCAGTCACCGCCCCGCCGCCCACGGCGATGATGCAGGAGTCCCGCCCGTAAGAAAGGTTTAGCAGCTGATCCTCCAGCAGCGCCTTCGTTTCCCGGGTTTTGGACGCTTCCCCTGCCGGAAAAGAAAACAATTCGGCCGCAAAGCCATTTTGCCTCAGCTGATCAAGCAAAGGCCGTCCATAGAGCGGCTCCACCGTAGAATCCGTGATAATCGCGTATTTGCTCACATTCGGCACCAGCCCCTGCTGCAAATCCGTAATCAGCGACTCGAACAGCCGCTCACCAATCTCAATCGCATAAGAGTGATCGACTACCTTTTTCAGCACAACCTGAAAGCTTCGGGACATGACAAAACCTCTTTTCCTCATACTTGGACATCATTATAGTTAGGATTCGCCCACCATGGAAAATTCTCCTGCCATTTGGAGCCCTGCGGCCAATAATGCTATATTAGAAAAGGGATCTCCCCACACTATTTGGAACTGGAGCGAGCAGCCATGATCGTGAAATTCATTCGTTTGCGTTAATGAGAGGCACAGTACATTGAACCCGGTCTTTTTTTGAAAAGATAAGGAACGGGTTTATTTGTTTGTGCCTTTTTCATTCAACCAAAACGAATGAATGGGGTGTTGTGGCATGTCCGCAAAAACTAAAAAAATGATTCTAGCCGGTCTTATGGCTGCTAATCCGGGGCTGTTTCGCTGCCCTCTTTGCGCAAGTCCCATGAGTCTGACGGAGTGTAAAAGTCTAATCTGCAGCAATCAACACTGCTTTGACCTGGCCAAAGACGGGTACATTAATCTGCTCTCCCGCCCGGCAGGAGGGAAATACGGCAAGGAACTATTCGCCTCCAGAAAAGCTGTCGTCAGCAGCGGTTTTTTTGAACCTGTTGATACTTATATTTCCGGGCTGATTACAGGCAGGGCGCTTACCGCGAACGGACCGCATCGGATTCTCGACGCCGGCTGCGGCGAAGGCTCGCATCTGGCGTTCATTCAGGAATTTGCGGCGGCTCGGCAGCAGCAGCCGCTGCTTGGAGTGGGCTTGGATCTCTCGAAAGAAGGCATCGTGCTCGCGGCCAGGAACCCTAACGTTAATACGGTCTGGTGTGTAGGCGATCTTGCTCATTCCCCCTTTGGCAGCGGACAGTTTCATACGATTCTCAGCATCCTGGCCCCTTCCAATTATACGGAATTTCAGCGGCTGCTTACTTCTGACGGAAGAGTCGTCAAAGTCATTCCCGGACAAAACTATCTTCAAGAGCTGCGCGGGCTGCTCTATGGACGTTTAAGCGGACAAACGAATTCAGACAGCGAAATCCGCGAACGGTTTAGTGAGACTTTTGACATTACCGAGGCCCGGCGCTTTCAGTACAAGGTCAGCCTTCAATCTCCTCTCCTCCAGCAACTGGTGCGTATGACTCCCTTGTCCTGGGCTGCGGACCAAGCCAAGCTTCGGAACGTGCTTCAGCTGAGTGAACTGGAGATTTCGGTGGATCTGAGTGTACTGGAGGGCAGGAAGAAACCTTCGTAACCTAATGCCAAAGAGGGTGTCCCGTTGCCGGGACACCCTCTTGCTTTTGTACACTTAATCCCAAGTTCAGTTACACTTGCTCATAACATTTTCTAGAACGATGGGACCTAAGGTATTGGTTTTGGAGTTGGAAAGACGGACCTGTACCGAAGCACGCTCCAGCGGACCCGAAATATCATCAATCGGGCCTGCCCCTTTCACTTCAGCAGCCTTGATTGCCTAGAACAACTGACGTTTCAATCTGCCGCTCCGGGATATTCCAGTATTTGCTCAGCAAATCCCGCTTCTGGTCTGCGGGTACCAGCTTGAAGCCGTTTTTGGTGTAAAACGAGATGGCCCAATCTGCCGCTTCCCATGTGCCGATCAGGATTGGCTTATTTGTACGTTCCGCGATATGCCTTAGCAGTCTGCTTCCAATCCCGCCTTGGCGCTGAGCCGTTCGCACATAGGCATGCCTGATCAGAGACACCTCGCCTTTATCCTGAATCCCCATCACACCACACAGTTCTCCATGCTCTTCGAATCCCCAAAAGACAACCCCATCCTTCATTTCGCGCACGAGTTCAGCCCGGCTCATATACGGTTCATGATACCGGTCCTCCGGAATGACGCCCTGGTATGCCTTCGCGGCATCGTTGATAATCCCGTACATGTTTTCCTCGTCTTTTTTCTCACACAATCGAATCATTGGCATCTCTCCTTCAGCTTTAGCAGTCTGGACGGGGATAGGTATGCTCGGCAAAATAGCCGCATTCAACGAAATAATTTTTTTCGTAGAACCTTTTGGCCCCTGTGTTGCTTTCAGCCACTCTCAGATAGATATGTCCCCCGGCAAACAAGCTGTTCATGCGTTTAACACAGCTATGCAGAATGATTCGCCCATACCCGTAATTCTGATATTGTGGAGCTACAACGACATCACGGATAAATTGTCCCTCTGAAATATATGCACCAACCAATTGATTCTGCAGCCAAAATGATCTCACTCCCGCAGCTAACTCATATCCGTTAAGTGCTCTCATAAAGGTATCCGGGTTATTCCGGTATCGATCTACTTCCCAGCCGTTGTCCTGATTTAATGAATAATAAGCTCCGTCAAATAGATCAATGAACTGCTCCAGCATATCCGGCGTGAACCCCTGTTCCCTTAATACAGACTTTTCGTCGAATAGACTCTGCGAGGCAAAGTCATACATGAACTGATATCCTTCCATATCCGAAGCAAAGCCGAGCGATCTTATAAATTCAATAATTCCTCTATTTCTGCCATATACATTACAGCACAATTCCTTGCACGCGCCCGTTTCCAGGTATGGCTGAATACTATTGCCTATCATTTGCAACAATAATTCGATCCGGTCTGTTTGAGTAAAAACAGCGTAAGCGATGACACACTCGTCATCCTCTGCCAAACAGAACACACCCCGATTATCCCCGGATTCTTCATAGTACACAACCGTTACCCTCTGTCCGGCAAAAGCATTCCTGACATAATCCTCTGCTCCCGTTGAAATTAGCGAAATGAGCCGCAATATTTTATTGTTTTCCTCTTTCTCCATCTTGCCCTCCACCTTCATCTCCGGATCATCGTCCGGTATACAAATTTCGGCAGCGCAGATTGTCTGCGCCAGCGCGATTTCTGCCCCTTGGCAACTGGAGAAAAAAGCAAACGGTGCGCCCACTCCAGGTTGAGCTTTTTCCACACGGTAGGGGTGGGCTTCACTTTTCCCGAAATCACATCCAGACTGCCTCCTACGCCAAAAACCAGCTTCACTCCGGCAAGCTCACTTTTATGCTTATGAAGCCATTTATCCGAGTACGGAGCACCCATGGCTAGAATGAGAATGTCCGGCTTGGCCTGCTGAATATCGGCGATGATCCCTGGCTCCTCTGTTCCAGCAAAAAAACCATGATGCCTGCCGGCAATCCTGACTCTTGGGTAGCTGCGCATAATATTCTCCACGGCTTGCCCGTTTGTTTCTTCATCCGTACCCAAAAAATAAAAACTCCAGCTCCGCTCATTTCCCTGCTCCAATAGTTTCAGCAGCAGATCATATCCTGTAACTCTCTCGGGGATGGGGTCACCTTGTCTTTTCGCCGCCAGTACGATGCCAATTCCATCCGGTACAATCATATCCGCCGACTGGATAATGCGCTGCAGCAGCTCATCCGATTGGCTCGCGAGTGTAATTTCCGGGTTGGCCGTGATTAGATGAAACAGCTTGTCCCGCTTGTTCTCAATTTGTTCAGCTAAATGAAGTGTCGTCTCCTCAAGCGTCAGCTTGGAAAATGGCACTCCCAAAATACTCACCGTTCCGTTCATAGGCTCACCCTGCTTTCCCAATCCTCTAGCACCGCCCAGCTCATTGCAGCTTGTCCCTGCAGGCCGTGCATCGTGCCGATATAAGTTTTCTGATTTCCGGTCTTAAGTAAATGCCGCATGGCCTCTTTGTTAGAGGCTGTAACCTGCTGGTTAACTACGTTTCTGCAGTCCGCCCACATCAGCCGTCCCTCCTCACTCTTTTGGTAGAAATGATAGTCATCTTAGGGCAATTATACCATCCTTATATTGAAGAGATAAATGAAGTACTGCCACTTGTTGCAGGAAAAAGCCCCCCATTCCAGAATAAGAATTAGAGAGCTAACTTCATTAGGAGGTTTTGAAATTTGCATACTAATGTTCTGGACAAGGGCTATGTACGCTTAGTTAACCATATGGGAAGCGATCTGACCGTTGTGAATGCGGCGCGCGTGTCCTATGCCAAACAATCTGACGCACTAACGGAAAAAGATATCCGGCTGATCCAGTTTCTCGCCCGGGAAGGACACACATCGCCTTTCAGACATGCCGTAATCCAGCTGGAAATCTATGCTCCGCTTATGGTCGCCAGGCAGTGGTGGAAATACGTAGTAGGTTCAGCCCACTATGAGGGCACCGGAGACAGTCTGGAAGCGTGGAATGAATCCAGCCGCAGATATATTACGGAGGAACCCGCTTTTTATATCCCATCTGCCGGACAGTGGAGAGAAGCTCCCGAAAACTCAAAACAAGGCAGCGGCGGTCTGGTGGCCTGGGAGCTTGGTGAAAAGTATACGCAAGAGCTTATGGAGCACACCCAACTGGGCATTCAGAAATACGAAGCCGCTATAGCCGACGGCATTTGCGCCGAGCAGGCCAGACTGTTCCTTGCGGCTTACGGCCTGTATGTCCGTTGGTATTGGACGGCCTCCCTGCAGTCCGTTGCCCATTTTCTGAACCAGCGGCTGGAGCATGATGCCCAGCAAGAGATCCAGGACTATGCGAAAGCAATCCTGGATATTGTGAAACCATTGTTCCCGGTAGCCGCCGAAGAGCTGCTGACCCAATAACAGGCTAGTCCTTATCCGGTGTCCGGAACGATTTCAGGTAATGGTGAACCTCTTCATTTGGATACCAGAAACATTGACCATTAGCTCCCGCTTGTCATTCGGATCGGCGCTTAGCGTTTCCTTCCGAGACTCGTCTGTCAGCTGGCGGGAGAACGTACCCACTGCGTAACTGCCGGTAGGCTCAGGCATGGTAAACACCGGAAGCAGCAGACTCAGATAAGCCGCCGAGCCCGAGAGGACCAGCACCAGGATGAGCTGCAGACTTGTTTTGACCCATGACCACCGGGATTTGGCTGCTCTTTTCGCCCCAGGTTTAACCACTCTAAGTATTAACACCATTAACAGTCCCAGTGCCACTGCGTATACCGGTGCCATCTGGATGCGGAAATGCTCTATCCCGCCATGCAGCACCAGTACCAGCACTACAGAGAATAGCAAACCAATATCCACCCGCCGTTTTCTTGGTACAAACAGAATGCCCGCTGTGGCTGCCAGAACAGCCAGAATAATCATGACCTCAAATATTCTCATATCACAGTACCTCCACTTATCGTCTATGCATACAGCATAAAGATTGAAGTATACTGCAAGGTCAAGCTGTAATTTATTGAGGTGGCTCAAGCTGACCCAGTAAACCCGCTCCCGCCAGGCGAAACGCTCATTCCCCAAATTATCCAGCCTCTCTGCTTGGATCGTAACAAACTCAAGTGGAAAAAGGGTGAAACAGTAAACTCAAATCCCCCTCCCGCTTCCTAGCAGATTGGAAAAAGAATAGGCCTGCAGGTTCGCACGATTGTTACTTCTCCCCGACGTCGCTTGGCGTACCCTCCATGAATCCTGCGGCAACTCTAAGTGGAAAAAGGTTAACTAATTTGCCCCAGCACCCTGTTCTCCGCAGATGAAGTGGAAAAAGGTACAC
>RCUU01000564.1_pt1 | contig 20052 bp, 18 predicted proteins | sample 2166211 | NCBI WGS metagenome assembly RCUU01 (sample SAMN09932620, study PRJNA488358) | compost metagenome | feature: garden; material: soil; isolation source: compost soil in phenylacetic acid-enriched culture | place: Germany: Experimental Botanical Garden Goettingen | collected 2016-01-27
AGCTCGATCCGGAAACCACCGTGGTGCTGCGCGTCAAGGAGCACCGCAAGCCGGAACAGCTGCCGTTGGAAGCGGTGGCCAAGAACATCAGCGAACACCTGGCCAAGGAGAAGGCGACAGCCGAACTCAAGACCAAGGCGGACAAGTTGATTGCCGGCCTGCGTGATGGCTCCATTGCCGCTGACAGCGTCCATGAGGGTCAGGGCTGGAAAACCTACGAGGCAGTGACCCGTGGTGAGGACGGCATCGACCCGGCCGAGCTGCAGGCAGTGTTCCGCCTGGGCAAGCCGCAGGCCAAGGACAAGCCGGTCTACACCAGTGTGGTGCTGGGCGACGGCAGCCTGGTGGTCTTGCAGCTCAAAGGGGTCAACGAAGGCGCTGCGGCCACCGACGAAGAGAAGCAGCAGATTCGCCGCTACCTCGCTTCGCGTGCCGGCCAGCAGGACTTCGCTGCCTACCGCAAGCAGTTGGAAGCCAATGCTGATATCACCCGTTACTGAGTGATCGTTGCATGACAAGACAGGCCGCGTAATGCGGCCTGTCTTGTTTCTGGCCTGAGCGGCCCTCTACCGCTTCACCCCTTCATAATTATCCAGCGTATCCCGCGCAATCTCCCGACCCAGGGCAATCAGCTCCGGTGCTTTGTAGAACTCGAAGAACCGGCACACGCGCTTGGGTACGTTGATCAGTACATCGGGCGGGTACCCTGCAATCTTGTATTGCGCCAGCGACGTCTGCATCACTTCGAAGCTTTGGTTGATCAGGTCCAGCAGCGACGCAGGCCCCACGTTGTCGATGATGAATGACCCGGTAGCAGACTTGGGTGCGCCTTCACGTTCGGGGGCCGCCGCAGGCTGCTGGCCTTCCGGGTCTGCAGTACCTGCCAGCCACGGGCTGGGCGGCGCCAGCCCTTCGGCAACGATCTCCTGTTCGATACGTATCAGCTCTTCCGCCGGCTTGCGACGGAAGGGCAGGCGTGAACCCAGCGAGCTGAGCAGCGAATCGAAGCGCATCTTGAATGCCGCCGGGCGTTCGATCACCGGCAATTGGTACTGCTTCTGGTTGGTGGCGTTGAGGTTGACCGCAATGATCAAGTCGCAGTGGCTGGACACCACCGGCACGATCGGCAGCGGGTTGAGAATGCCACCGTCGACCAGCATGCGGTTGCCTTGCATCACCGGTGTGAACAGGCTGGGGATTGCTGCAGACGCGCGCATGGCCTGGTGCAGGCACCCTTCCTGGAACCAGATTTCCTGTTGGTTGGTAAGGTCGGTGGCCACTGCGGTGTAGGGGATGCGCAACTGCTCGATGTTGATCTCACCGACGATCTTGCGGATCTGGCCGAACACCTTGTCACCGCGGATCGCGCCAAGGCGGAAGCTGACATCGACCAGGCGCAGGACGTCCAGGTAGTCGAGGCTTTCGATCCAGTTGCGATACTCTTCGAGTTTGCCGGCGGCATAGATGCCGCCCACCACCGCCCCCATGGAGCAGCCGGCGACGCAGGCGATGTCGTAGCCGCGTCGTTCGATTTCTTCGATCACACCGATGTGTGCATACCCTCGGGCACCCCCCGATCCCAGTACCAGCGCAACGCGTTTACTCATGATTTTCCCTCAGCCTGTGCAACCATGGTTTAACAATGCACCCATTGCTGCCTGTGCTTCAATGTACACCGCGCTGATCTACGCTAAGCAAAGCGCCTTGGCGGGCACTTTTCTATTGCGGGTGCGTCGAACAGCCACTCTTTTCACTTTGAGGAATTACCGATGAAAGCCTGGATCTGCCTTCCACTGATTGCCCTGGCCCTTGCTGGCTGTGCGGGCAAGACGGCCTACCGTGACAGCTGCGCAACCCAGCTGGATGCCGCCTGGAAGGAGCTCGACCTGGCCAAGGCCGAGGGTTTCGCCGGTACTGTCAGTTATTCCAAGGCCTTGTCGCTGCTGACCGGCGCCAAGACCCAGCAGCAGTTCGAGGGGTTTGAAGGTTGCACCAAGAAGGCCGAGAAGGCGCGTTTCTACATTCGTGAGTCGCGCGCTGGCCGCTGACCGAGGAGCGTCCCATGTCTGCCATGCTCGATCACGTGGTGTCACAGATACTGGCCTTGCAGGTGCGCCTGCTGGCCTGCCGTGAGCGCCTCGCCGCCAATACCGACAGCGAGGCATTGCATGACCTGCGCATCGCTGTACGGCGCTTGCGCAGCCTGCTGCGGCCGCTGCGGGGGTTGCCTGGGGTCGAACAACTGGAAGGCGCAGCCAAGGCCCTGGGTACCTTGACGACGCCGCTGCGTGACCGCGAGGTGCTGGCGGCCGAATTGTTCGGGCGGGGCTTGAGCGAGGCGGCGCAGCGACGGCTGGCGGGGCGGGGCAAGACCTTTGCCAGTGTCGCGAGCTGTGCGCAGCTGGCCCGTCTGCTGGCGATCGTCGATGCATTTCCGTTGTTCCTGCGCGCGGCTGATCGCGAAGGCCTGGTGGATGCGCTGGGCAAGCGCATCGACAAACGCCTGGACAAGCAATGGCGCAAGCTGCGCAAGGCATTGGCGGACCCCGCCCACGATCGGCATCGGCTACGGTTGTTGATCAAGCGGGCACGCTATGGCGACGAGGCCTACCCGCAACTCGAGCATGCCGGGAAAAAACTGCAACGTCTGTTGAAGAAGGCGCAGAGCGACCTGGGCGCGTGGCATGACCGTCTGCAGTGGTTGTTGCAGGTGCGCGAGGACGCCGACCTGGCAGTGTGCAAACTCGATTGGCAGCAGCAGTTGCAGGAGGCCGCAGGCAAATCCGATGTCACGCTGGATGCCTTGCAGGTGGCGTTGAAGCAGCGATAGCCCGGCAAATGACCGATATGTGGGCTGAACGGTGCAGAGTGGCTGGTTAGTATGTCCTGATGCAGGGCACGTGAATGACGTGCCCCGGATCACCACGGCACAGGAGCCCACCTGCCATGAACTTCACCCAATTGCTCGAAGCCGTTCGAGCCAACCCTGAATCGGTTTCGGTACCGGCGTCATGGGCCCAGGGCCGCGCGGCTTTCGGCGGGCTCATGGCCGCCATGGTGTATGAAGCGATGCGCCTGAAGCTTGCCGATGATCGGCCTGTGCGCTCTTTGGCCATCAGCTTCGTGGCGCCTGCTGCGGCTGACGTGCCGATCCGTTTCGAGGTCGACGTGCTGCGTGAGGGCAAAGCGGTCAGTACCTTGCTTGGCCGCGCGGTGCAGGAGGGGCAGGTCGTCACCCTGGTGCAGGGCAATTTCGGTGCGGCGCGCTCCTCGGAGGTCGAGGTCCCGGCCAAGGCTGCGGTTGCCATGAAGCCGCTGGAGCAGGCTGCCCCTGAGCTTCCCTACATCAAAGGTGTGACCCCAGAGTTCATGCGCCATGTAGCCCTGCGTTGGGCGGTCGGTGGGCTGCCGTTCAGTGGCAACGATTCGCGGCAGATGGGGGGCTGGGTACGGCTGCGCGACATCGCTGACGAGCCGTTGAACGAGGCTCACCTGCTGGCACTGGTAGATGCCTGGCCGCCCAGCCTGTTGCCGCACCTGAAGCGGCCGGCGGCGGGCAGCACACTGACCTGGACCATCGAATTCATCCAGCCCATACCGCAGTTGTCGACACTGGACTGGTGCCGCTATTGCGTCGAGACCGAGCACGCTCGTGAGGGTTATGGGCATGCCGCCGCCGCGCTGTGGTCCGCAGAGGGCGAGTTGCTGGCATTGAGCCGGCAGACGGTGACGGTTTTCGCGTAGCCGTAACGGGCGGCAGGGTCAACGGCGATGCTTGTGCCGCTCGCGCCAGGCACGCCACCAGGCGCCGCTTAGCACAAAGCGCGGAAAGGTGATGAACTGCTCGGTCAGCAGGCGCTGCACGGCGTCTTTGCGGTTGGCGAATGGCTCCGGTTGTTCGGTTTCGAGGCGATGCCCGTGGCGCTGCAGGCCCAGGCCGGCAATCAGGGAGATGACGCCCACGGCGATCTGCCCCAGGTCCAGGGCGAACAGGCCGGACAGCACCAGCAATGTGCCGAGAATGAACAGCGGCACGGCGATCAGGTGCAGTACCAGGTTGGCCGGGTGACGGTGATTATGGTGGTAGCCGCGCCATTGCCAGGCGGGCAGGTTGGGTAGGCGTTTGCTCATGGGCAGGTCCTCTCGGTCATGTCCAAAGCTTAGTGCGGCCCCCGGAAGGGGGCCAATCGAGGCTGGCTATCGTGACTGTAAATGGGGGCTATAGCTTGAGCTGGCCTATCACCTTGTTCAGCTCACCGGCCAGCGTCGCCAGTTCGTTGCTGGTGGTGGCCGAGCCGACGGTCTGTTGCACGGTGTGTTCGGTGACGTCGCGGATACTCACCACTGCCCGGTTCATTTCTTCGGCCACCTGGCTCTGCTGTTCGGCAGCCACGGCGATCTGGGTGTTGCTTTCGCGCATCTGCGCGACCGCACCGGTGATCTCGGCCAGCGCTGCACCGGCTGCCTGGGCCTGCCGGACGCAATCGTCAGCCTTGTACGAGCTCTCCTGCATGAACTCGACTGCATCGCGGGTGCCGGACTGAAGCGCCGAGACCATGGTGGTGATTTCGTCCGTGGACGTCTGCACGCGCTTGGCCAGGTTGCGTACCTCATCGGCGACCACTGCGAAGCCGCGGCCCAAGTCACCGGCACGGGCTGCTTCGATGGCGGCATTGAGTGCCAGCAGGTTGGTTTGTTCGGCAATGCTGTGGATCACCCCGACCACGCCATTGATCTTCTGGCTGTCCTCGGCCAGTTGGCGGATCATCTCGGCGGTCTGCTGTACGCCGCTGGACAGCCCGGAAATCGAGTCCTGAACGCGGCTGACGACCTCCTGGCCGCTGCCGGCGAGGGTATCGGCGGTCTGCGACAGGTCGCGTGTGGCGCCGGCATGCTGGGCGATATGGTGCACCGTGGCCGACATCTGGTTGATGGCCGTGGCGGCCTGGTCGGTCTCGCTCTGCTGGCCGAGCATACCGTGGCGTACGTCATTCATGCTCGCCGCCAGGCGTGCGGCGCCGGCGTCGAGCTGTGCGGCAGTGTGGGCCACAGTGCTGACCACGCGGTGATAGGTGCCTTGCATGGCGTTGAAGGCGCCCGCCATCTGGCCGACTTCGTCGCCGCACGCCAGGGGTACGCGTGCCGACAGGTCGCCGGTCTTCTCCACATGGAGCATGACGTCCTTGAGGGTGTTGAGCTGGCTGAGCAGAAAGCGGATCAGCAACTGCGAGGCGCCAAGCATGGCCAGCATCAGTATCAGCACGCACACGGCATAGTTGGTGAAACGTTCGAAGAACACCTGGCGTACGCTCGGCGACTGGGCCAGCACGGCCAGTTGCTGATCGCCGTTGCGCAGCACCTGGGCGCCGCGCAGGGGGTTATCGCCAAGCAGCCAGGCAGCGGGCAGTTCGACCCAGCCCTGGGCATCGCGCAGGGCCTCCAGCGGTTCGCCGGCAAAGGTCGGGGTCTGGCCTGGCAGCCAGGTGATGACATTGGCCTGGCGGGGCAGCGTTTGCCCGAGGGGCCATGCTGCCAACAGCTGGGCCTGTGCCGCCGCTTGGGCCTGGGCGGCGTCCGCACGGGCGCGCTGCTCCAGATGCACGGCGTACAGCACCAGCAAAAGGGTCGTGACAAAGGCCACCGCGTTGACGGCCCAGAATTTGTACTTCAGGGAAACATTGCTAAGCCAGGCACCCATGGGCAGGTCTTCTCTGAGTTGAGCGGAAACAATATTGGCAAGGTGCCATCATTGTGCCTGCGCCTGCCAGAGCCGTTCTTGATATGTATCAAGAAAAAAACCGAGGTGCCTGTATCGACGGGGCCCGATGCAGCCTTAGCTCAGCCGAAAGAATGCCCGTGCCGCCGCGGTGGTATGGGTTGCCGTGTGTTCCATCGACTCGCCCCGGTGCAGCGCCACCTCCCTCAGCACTTCCAGCAGAAACGCCGGTTCGTTACGGCCATTTTTCGGCTTTGGCCTCAGGCTGCGCGGCAGCAGGTAAGGCGCATCGCTCTCCAGCATCAGGCGTCCTTCAGGGATATTACCGACCAGCGGGTGCAGGTGCGTCCCACGACGTTCGTCACAAATCCAGCCGGTGATGCCGATGTGCAGGTCCAGGTCCAGGTAGGCGAACAACGCCTCGCGCTCGCCGGTGAAGCAATGCACCACAGCGCCGGTCAAGTGGTCCCTGTAGTCCTTGAGGATGGCCAGCAAGCGCGCGCTGGCGTCGCGTTCGTGCAGAAACACAGGCAAGCCCAGTTCGGCAGCGAGTGTCAGCTGTGCCTCCAAGGCCTTTTCCTGCTGAGGGCGAGGGGAGAAGTCGCGGTTGAAGTCCAGGCCGCACTCACCCACTGCGCGCACCCGTTGCTCATTCAACAATTGGCGCAGTTGCCGCTCGCTGCCAGCGTCCCAGGACTTGGCATCGTGGGGGTGGACGCCCGCCGTGGCGAACAGGTGTTCAGCGGCCACATCCAGCTGCTGGCACAGCTCCAGTGCCTGTTCGCTGACCGCAAGGCTGGTGCCGGTCAGCACCATCTGCGCCACGCCAGCCTCGATGGCGCGCTCGACAATGGCGGCCTGCTGGTCGTGGAAACTGCTGTTGGTCAGGTTGACGCCGATATCGATCAGTTGCATGGTGCTACCTCGTGCCGCGGGGCGGCCAGCATAGCAAAATCCGCGTTTCTCGGAAAAATCCAAGAACTTCATGCGGTTGCCGTGGTCTTCTGCCGTCATTTATCACCAGGCGGCCATGCCACATGAGTGCCGCCCACCGACCTCGGACTCGTTTTCGCATGCTGCGATACCTGCTGACCTTCCTGCTGATGCTTGGGCTGACCACGGCCGGTGTTGCCCAGGCGCGCCTGCCGGGGCCGCAGCAGAACATCCCGCCCAGCAAGCTGCGCGACCTGCAGCAGGTTCGGGCGAGCAAGGTGTTGCGGGTGCTGGTCAATCAAAGCCGCAACAGCTCTGGCGAGGTCAAGGGCGAGCCGGTCGGCATCGAATACTACCGCCTGCGTGCGCTCGAGCATTACCTGAATGCCCGCGCAGGTGACGGGCAGCAGATTCAGCTGAAGCTTATCCCTCGGGCCAAGGAGCAGTTGCTGGGTGCGTTGCAGCGCGGCGAGGGCGACCTGGCGGCGCCCGGTGAACTGCTCGACCCGGTGGTGGTGCGCGGTGTCAGCAGCAGCGCGCCGGTGCTGGACCAAGTGCCCTTGTTGCTGGTCGGGCGCAAGGGGGAGCGCAGCTTCAGCCATGTCGAGCAGTTGTCCGGGCGCACCGTGGCCTTGACCAGTGCCAGTGCTGCCGGCCCGGTGATCCAGCAGGTGAACCAGCAGTTGGCCCTGCGCAAGCGCGCGCCGATCAAGGTGGAGTGGGTCGATTCGACCCTGGCGGTGGAGGATGTGCTGGAGATGGTGCAGGCCGGCATCTACCACCTGACCGTGGTAGAGCGCCCGATTGCCCGGCGGTGGGCCAGGGTCATGCCGCGTCTGCGCCTGGACAGCCGTGTTCACCTGGGCTCGCCGCAAGCAATGCGCTGGTATGTGGGGCGCGACGCGCCGCAATTGCTGGCCACGGTCGATCGCTTCCTTCAGGGCTATCGCGCGCCGGACAACCAGGACGCCGCGTTCGAGCGTATCTACCGCCGTCAGTACCGGGTACACAACCCTTTGGCGAGCAAGGATCGCCAACGCCTCAGTGCGGTGCGTGCGGTGCTGCAGAAGCATGGCCAAGCGCAGCAGATCGACTGGCTCAACCTGGCGGCGCTGGCCTTCAAGGAGTCGACACTCAACCCCGCTGCGCGCGGCACAGGCGGGGCCCACGGCCTGATGCAGATCACCCCTTCGGCCGCCCAGCGGGTAGGGGTGAGCAATACCGCCACGGTTGACGGCAATGTGCAGGCCAGTGCCCGCTACCTGGCGTTGATCCGGCGCAAGTTCTTTGCCAGCCCACAGATCAACGAGCGCGAGCGCATGGCGTTCGTGCTGGCGGCTTACAACCTGGGGCCCGAGCGGGTCCAGGCGATGCGTGCCGAAGCGCGTCGGCGTGGGCTCAACGGCAACCAGTGGTTTTTCCAGACCGAGCGTATTGCCATGGAGCAGGTCGGCATGGGCCCGGTCAATTTCGTCAACAGCGTCAACAAGTACTTCCTGGCGTTCAGCCGCGAGCGTGCCGTGCTGGAGCGGGTGGCCAAGCGCTGAGCAATGCAGCTTGAGGCTTGTAACTTAGCGCTTGTAGCTCTAGCATACCGCCTGCGCCGATTTAAACAGCTACTTGCGGGGCGCAGGAAAGCCCCTCTCCGGGTCATCCGAAATACCGCTAAAGCGCTGGTTCGGTGACGCCTCCCACCGCTGCCCAGCGGGATTCGCGAGGCGGAGAGAAGCTCCATGAGTTGCCCACGTACCAGTGTCTGTTTGAGCCCTTTGCCTGCCAACCAGGCGTCCCGCACACCGCGTATCCTGCTCGGTGGCCAGCATCAACCCACTCTTTTGCGTCACCTTGAAGGGCTTTCGCGTCGTAAAGGCCAGGCCCGTGCCTTTCTCATCCAGTTCACCGAAACCTGCTGCCACCTTGCGCAGTACGGCAACGACCGTTTCGACCTGGCAGTGATACAGTCGCCGGCCTCTGCCGAGGCCGCCGAAGTCATCGGCCATCTCACCCGCATTGCTCGCCAAGGCCTGATTACCCGCCGTTGAGGAGAGTGCTGTTGAGCACCAATATCATCACCACCGAAGGTCATGAGGCCCTGAAGAAGGAGCTGGATCACCTGTGGCGCGTGTACCGCCCCGAGATCACCCAGAAGGTCGCCTGGGCGGCTTCGCTTGGCGATCGCAGCGAGAATGCCGACCTCGCTGTATCACCCCAACACCCCTACTATTTCGCCCGCACCCCTTGCCACGCCTGGCCTGCCTAAATAGTAGGCCTACTATCTGCGCCCTACTCTTTCGAGTAGTGCAATGTTGCGAAATGCAGCGTCGCTACGGTGCGTGGCAGCCATTTTCGGACGAATTCGGCTTCGATCGGTAATAGCATCGCCTCGCTTTTCATAATTCCACCATCCCCAGCTTCTGAAACCCTCGCATGAAGAGACGAGCCCTTGGCACCCATTCGGTCTGAAATTGACCTTGCCGAGGGAGCTTGGACGTGGAGCAGCTCCGGCCTTTCTGACCCGGGGGAGGCCATCTTCAGTCCGTCAAAAAATCGTCGATGCCGCTGGTGGGATTTCTACTGAGAGAAATTCTGCAGTCCTATCAATCGCCATAGCGACCTTTTTTCGGACGTTTGCGGAAGGTAGATTCGCTTACCAGGCCCAATTCTCCACTTGGAAAGACCCTGCATCCTGGCTCATATTCATGCTGGGTCATTGATGGCTGGTCGCCCCGGCGATCAGTCCAAATGGATCCTCAGCATGCTCAAGGGAGTGGCGCTGTGCCCAACCCCGAAAGAGTCAGGACGCTTTCTATACGACTGCTTCGAAGTGACGCAGAGGTCAATGAAGCACTCAAGGAGGAATTTGCCCCGGGGCGCTCAGCGCAACCGCCTCCAGCGTGGCGACTGGCCCACCATGGAGGGAGCTGAGTTGTTCATCGGGCATATCTATACGAGCAGGCCCGGCTGGATCTCCTTCGTGGAAGAGCAGGCAGGCATCCAGCCTGACAACTGATCGCCGGTGGCGCCGGTGCTGTGCTCTTCCTGTCAGTGAATGACCGTGTCTTCGCGATTTGCTTCGGCCACATTCACATGGCGCTGGAAGAGGAGGCCTTCGAGCGCCAGTTCGGTCTGAAGATTACGCTGAATTCGGTGCCTCGCGATGGCCTGAGAACGCTCGACCTGGCGACCCCGGATGCCGTGACATTCCAGAAAAGGGTTCAGGCGAGTAAAGACAGCGACGTCCAGGACTTTAGTGTGGACGTCCTGCGTGACCTTGCAAGGGTTGCTGGCGGCACACCAGACAGCCTTTCGATCACGTGCAAACTGGTGTCTGACGATCTGCTGGCCAAATGTGAGGAGGTTCTGCAGGTCTACCGCAGCAACACCTACAAGCAGCGCTTCCCGTGGATCGACAGCATGCAGGTTGTCCCGGAAAGAGTCACGCTCACGGCCCTGGATCGAAAGCTATTTGCTGCCTTGAATGAGCTAAGGAAGGGGAGGGACAGCGAGCTTCACATGGCCCCGCCAGAGATTGTCGATTACCAGGAAGGCTGCCTGCTGCACTACAACGGATTCGGCAGTGCTGGTACCGATTTCCACAGCCTGTCGATCGAGGATTACGTCGCAGAGCTTGAGCGCTGCGACTTCAAAGGAACGATAGACGACATCCGGGAGCGTCATTACATCAGGGCCAAGGCGCCAGGCTCAGAGGTCTTCAATACGCAGTGGCGAGTCTACAACTGCTTCACCTTTGAGACTGACACCAAGACGGCGGGTGTCACCAACAGCTACGTGTTGTTCTCAGGGCAGTGGTACTGCGTCGAACGCAATTTCAAGCGGCAAGTGGAGGCACGCTTCCAGTCCATCCCGAGAGTCCAGATCATCGGACCAACAGATTGCCGCAACGAGCGTGAACTCATTGCGCATCTGGTAGACAGCCGGGCTGATCTCGCACCTCCTATTTGGGCCTTATTATGAGGCTTGGAGGTGTCTATGAAACTAGGGGCGATTCATTTTCACCTTGACGGAAACCACGAATTCCATAGGATTCGCAGCCACATCGCTGTGGTTTCTGACAAGGATTGTTGATGCGATACCTCTTTGGCTGCCTCGGCTTGACCCTGGCGCTTCTTCCTGTAACAGCTCTCGCGCAAAGCCCCGATGGACAGTCCGCTACTAGGGCGAGTCTGCTCTCGATTTACAGCCAGGCGGCCATGAACGATGCTGAGCTGGCGGCTGCACGCCATGAGTATCGGGCGCGCACCGAGGCGACCCCTCAAGCTCGTTCGGGGCTACTGCCGAGCATCACTGCCGGAATGGTTAGCGAATCGACCCGGCTCGATAGAGATAGCCCTTCACTCGTTCGCTCGCGCAGTGGCAGTGCTTTTCGTGCAAGCCTCACCCAGCCACTTTTTCGCCTTGATCGCTGGTTTGAGCTCAAGGCTGCCCAGGCAGATGTCGCCCAGGCGGAAATGGAACTCGCAGCCAAGGAGCAGGCGCTTATTCTGAAAGTGGCGGAGGCTTATTTCGAAACCCTTCGCCAACTCGATGCGCTCGCCGCTTCACGTGCTGAGGAATCTGCTCTGCTCGAGCAGCAGGCCCAGGCGCAAGGGCGCCTCGAAGGCGGTGTTGCCAGCATCACCGACGTGCTCGACGCGCAGGCTGCCAATGATCTAGCAAAGGCGAATTCGAAGGTTCTCCAGCGTAACGTCGATGAGGCCTTCGATCTCCTATATCGGCTGACAACATGCGACTATGTTACTATCGACGGCGTAGCCCACTCGATGCCGGTATACCCACCATTCCCTAACGACGCGACGGTATGGGTCGATCTGGCTATCGAGCAAAACCTCAACCTGCTTGCGACTAACCACGCGGTGACCTCCGCTGAAGAGAGGGTTAGGAAGAGCAAGGCAGGGTTTTCACCTACCGTCGATGTAGTTGCCTCTTATCGAAAAGGTGACAACGATAGCTTTGGCTACAACAACCCCTCTGATTTTGGCCGCAGTGATTATCGCGATGATGTCGCGCAGAGCAGCATCGGAATCGAGCTCAACATTCCGCTCTACAGTGGAGGCATGACTCGCTCGCAAGTGCGCCAATCGGTAGAGCTCCTGGCTAAGAGCGAAAATGATCGCGAGAATGCCAGGCGTGAGGTGGTTCTGCTTACCAGAAGCTCACATCGAGCGATCAATGTAGGTGTAGAGCAGATTGCAGCCCGTCTACAGGCGATAAAGTCAGGCCGGATGTCGTTAGAGGCTAACGAGGTTGGCTTGAGGGTCGGAACTCGCAACATGGCCGATGTACTGAATGCCCAGCGGCTACTCTACGCGGCTGTTCGGGATTACAACGATTTCCGGTACGACTACATCATCGACAACTTCAAGCTCAAACAGGCTGCGGGACTTCTGGGTGTAGGTGATCTTGAGGAGTTTTCTGGCTATCTTAAGTCGGATTACGACCCTGATCGCGATTTTCTGCCAACGTTGAGCAGTGATGGAGTGCGCCGGTAGCCTGCTGCTTCAGGCCAGAACCGCTTCTCAAGCACCACCACCGTGATGGCTAAAGTTCGTAAAGAAATACTGTGAACCATTCGCGGTTAAGTGTCTTGCTCTAGTGTGGTGTTTCAGAAGTACCAATGAAAATTTGGTCTACGCTTCATAGAAACCCACTCATCAATAGTTGTGTATCGACATGGGCCGACCAGCAACCGTCATTACTCTTTCTGAAACTGAAAGAGCGGAGCTTCTACGCCGGATAAAGCTCCGCAAAGGCGCCCAGGATGCATCTCTGCGCGCCCAAATAATCCTCGCTTGTGCCGCCGGCGAGTCAGGCAACGACATTGCTCTGCGCCTGGGTACCAGCAAGGATGTGGTCTCACGATGGCGCCAACGTTTCTCTAAACTGGGATTGCTGGGGTTGAATGATGAACCGCGCTCCGGTCGTCCGGGCACCATTTCGGATGAACAAGTTCAGCAAGTGGTCAATCAGGTATTGCAAGGTAAGCCCGACGACTCCAGCCACTGGAGTACGCGCCGTATGAGCCGCGAGACGGGCCTTTCTCCAGCCAGCATCATGCGCATTTGGCACGCGTTCGGAATCAAGCCGCATCTGGAAAAGACCTTCAAACTTGCCACAGATCCGTTGTTTGTCGACAAGGTTCACGACATTGTTGGTCTGTATTTGAATCCGCCCGAAAGGGCGCTGGTGCTGTGCCTTGATGAGAAGAGCCAGATTCAGGCCTTGAACCGTATACAGCCTGGATTACCGCTTTCACCAGGCAGTCCCGCAACTCGCACGCACGATTACAAACGCCATGGAACAACCTCTCTATTCGTCGCTCTGGATGTGGCAACAGGTGAAGTCATTGGCCGGTTGAAACGCCAGCATCGCAGCACTGAGTTCCTCGCCTTTCTGAAAGAAATCGATGCATCAGTTCCTGATGACATGCCGATTCATCTGATAATGGATAACTATGCCAGGCACAAGACCGACAAGGTCAGAGCGTGGCTTGCTGCGCGTCCACGCTACAACATCCACTTCACGCCGACTTCTGCCTCCTGGCTGAATTTGGTCGAGCGCTTTTTCTCAACGTTGAGCGAGAAGTGGATCAAGCGACAGGCGCACGTCAGTGTCAAAGATCTCGAAGCTTCGATTGAGCACTACTTGGAGATCTACAACCAGAACCCGAAACCGTTCCGGTGGCACAAAAAAGCAGAGGACATCCTCGCCTCGGTAGCTCGTGCAGCACGAGCGTTGGGCGCGTGATTTTATCATTGGTACTTCTGAAACACCACGCTAGGTGGCAAACGCTCTAATATACAGCATCCGTCGCGGTAATATTTTTGACTTTTTTGGTGTTCGCCATCTTGTTCTGCTGGCGGTACCAAGTAAAATTCCGCCAAGCCATGGCGCTTCGACATGGCACATGCACGGATGCACAAATGCTGAACGACTCAGCTACCACCGGGCCAGCCCCTGAGCTGGATACAGGCCTTGCCTGCTTGGTTATGTTGGCGCGTTTTCATAACGTTGCTGCTTCTCCTGAACAACTCACTCACGAATATGCCGAAGATGGCCGACTGTTTGGTCGCCCTGAAATCTTGCTGGCTGCGAAAAAGTTTGGGCTCCAAGTCAAGTCCGCGCGTAGCTCGTTTTCGCGACTGACGCAGACGCCATTGCCGGCCATCGCGGTCGATACCGATGGTCGCTTTTTCATCATTGCCCGGATGGATGAAGGCAAGGCGTTGATCCATGATCCCTGCGCGCAGCGTCCTGAGGTGGTAGCTCAGGAAGAACTCGAGGCTCGCTGGACAGGGGATCTGCTGCTGATTCGCTCCGAGGCCTCGATGGCTGGGGAGCTTTCGCGCTTCGACTTCACCTGGTTCATTCCTGCGATCGTCAAATACCGCAAGCTGTTGGGGGAGGTGCTGCTCGTCTCCTTCGTGCTGCAGATCTTCGCCTTGCTGACGCCGCTGTTCTTCCAGGTCGTCATGGACAAAGTGCTGGTGCACCGCGGCTTGACAACCCTGGACGTGATTGCCATCGGCCTGCTCGGCATCATGATTTTTGAAACATTGCTGTCAGGCTTACGAAGCTATGTCTTCGCCCACACGGCCAGCCGAATCGATGTGGAGCTCGGATCAAGATTATTTCGTCATCTGGTCACACTGCCCTTGTCTTACTTCCAGGCACGCAGGGTGGGGGACTCGGTCGCCCGGGTTCGCGAGCTGGAGAACATCCGCAGCTTCCTGACCGGTAACGCGATCACGCTGGTGCTGGATGTATTATTCTCGGTGGCGTTTATCGCCGTGATGTTCATGTACAGCGACTGGCTGACTCTGGTGGTCATCCTGTCGCTGCCGCTGTATTTCATCGTCTCCTTGCTGATTACTCCGGTGCTGCGGGCGCGGTTAAACGAGAGCTTTACCCGTGGCGCGGAAAATCAGGCGTTCCTGGTGGAAACCGTCCACGGTATCGACACCCTCAAATCCATGGCCGTCGAGCCGCAGGTCAACCGCAAGTGGGATAACCAGCTTGCCGGCTATGTGGCCGCAAGCTTCAAGACCCAGAACCTGTCGAACCTGGCTAACGAAAGTGTCGGCCTGATTGGCAAGCTGGTGACGGTAGCAACACTATGGCTGGGCGCTCGACTGGTAATTGATGGGCAGTTGAGCGTGGGCCAACTGATCGCTTTCAACATGCTGGCCGGGCGGGTGTCGCAACCGATTATGCGCCTCGCTCAGCTATGGACAAATTTCCAGCAAACCGGCGTCTCGGTGCAGCGCCTCGGTGACATTTTCAACACACGGACAGAAATGTCTCAGTCCTCGCGCAGTGCGTTACCTCCGCTTAAAGGCGATATCGAGTTCGACCAAGTGCAGTTTCGCTACCGGCCAGACGGCCCCGAAGTGTTTCGCGGAGTCAGCATGAGGATCCAGGCCGGCGAAGTGATCGGCGTCGTGGGTCGATCGGGCTCGGGCAAGAGTACGCTGACACGTCTATTGCAGCGGCTTTACACCCCAGAGCGGGGGCGTGTGCTGGTCGATGGTATGGATCTCGCGTTGGCAGATGTGTCGTCGCTGCGTCGACAGATTGGCGTGGTGCTTCAAGACAATATGCTGTTCGCCCGCAGCATCCGGGAAAACATCGCACTGACCGATCCTGGTGCACCTATCGAGGTCGTGATGCAGGCAGCCAAGATGGCAGGGGCCCATGACTTTATCCTCGAATTGCCGGAAGGCTACGACACCGTTGTCGGTGAGCACGGCGCATCGCTGTCGGGTGGTCAAAGGCAGCGTGTGGCCATCGCCCGAGCCCTGATCGGCAACCCGCGCATCCTGATTTTCGACGAAGCCACGAGTGCCCTCGATTACGAATCCGAGCGCGTCATTCAGCAGAACATGCAGACCATCTGTAAGGGGCGGACGGTGATCATTATTGCCCACCGGCTTTCTGCTGTGCGCGATGCAAACCGCATCGTTGTCATGGATCGCGGCCAGATCGTAGAGCAGGGTAGCCATTCGGAGTTGCTGACTCACCAGGCAGGCCACTACTCCCGCCTACATCGGTTGCAGCAGGGGGACGTGGCATGAGCAGTTGTCTAGGGTCGTGCGTACTGCCGTTGGCAAAGGAGCAATGCGATGAGCGCTAAACGGGAGTTACTCAATCGATACCGCCGTGCCTGGCGACACTCATGGCGCGCCCGCAAGGCAATGGTTGCGCCGCCTCGGCTAAGTCACGAAGTTCAGTTTCTGCCCGCTGCTCTGGCGTTGCAGGAAAAGCCCGTCCATCCGGCGCCACGTTATATCCAGTGGACGATCATGCTCTTCGCGGCGCTCGCGTTGATCTGGGCCTGTGTCGGCGAGATCGATGTCGTGGCCACGGCGACAGGCAAGATAGTGCCAAGCGGTAAGACCAAGGTCATCCAGCCCAATGAGGTGGCCGTCGTGAAGGCCATTTATGTGCACGATGGCCAGCAAGTGAAGGCGGGCGAGCTGCTTGTTGAACTCGATAGCCAGATCACTGGAGCGGAGGTGGAAAGACTTCACAGTGAGCTGCTCGGCGTTCAGGTCGATAGCGCCCGGGCCCGCCTGCTCTTGCAGGCAATAAAGGACAAGGCCGAGCCAGCATTGGTTTCCGGCATAATTCCGAACGCCACACCCGCGCAGCAAGAAAGCCTGCAGCGATGGGTGCAAGGTCAGTATCTCGAACTGCGTGCCGCCCTTGACCAAAGCGATGCCCAGATCGAGCAGCGAGAGGCTGAAATACGCTCCATCCGAGCCTCCATCACCGCACTCAGTAAAACGCTCCCTATCTCACGTGAGCTGGCAGCTGACTACCGTGGCCTGCTCGACAAGCAATTTGTCGCCAAACACGCCTATCTGGAGAAAGAGCAGATTCTTCTGGATCAGGAGCGTGAGCTGGCCCAACAAAAAGCACGAATCAGCGAGCTGAAAGCCGCTTTGAAAGCCGCGCAACAGCAACGCACAGGTGTCTTGGCTCAGACGCGCAGGGCGATGCTCGATCTGCAGAATGATGCGGACGTCCGCGCTGCAGGCCTCACTCAAGAACTTAGGAAAGCAGAGCAACGAAATCGACTTACGCAGCTTACGGCCCCTGTAGATGGGACTGTCCAACAACTGGCGATCCATACCCAAGGCGGCGTTGTAACTCAGGCCCAACCGCTGATGGTGATTGTCCCAAGCGATCAGGCGGTGGAGGTTGATGCGAAGCTGGAGAACAAGGACGTCGGTTTCGTACGCCCTGGTCAGGCCGTAGAAGTGAAGATCGAGACTTTTAACTTTACAAAATACGGTGTGATAGATGGGACTGTAGTGAGCGTATCCAGTGATGCGATTGAGGATGAAAAGTTTGGATTGGTTTATAGCGTGCGGATACAACTGAATAAAAATATGATTCTGGTTGGCGAAAACCTGATTGCATTATCGCCGGGCATGGCTGTTACGGCTGAATTGAAGACCGATAAGAGAAAGGTGATTGACTACTTCTTGAGCCCGCTCAAGCAGCATGCAGCAGAAAGTCTGGATGAACGCTAGATATCGCCAATACGTAAGGTGTGAATCAATCGACTCATCTGGCGTCGATACCGTCCCGCTAGAGCCATTTCGCTAAGGTTTTAATCATTTGTCGATTTGTAGTTTGGCGCACGGGTCGCGAAGGGGTATAAGCCTGCTCCACGTATTAAAATTTCGTTGGGCGGGTAGTGTAATCATAAGGATATGTATCGCGGCGCTGTAGAGTGGCCTCCTAGTAATCGTAAGTCTATCGATGTGTAGTGATTATGGTTGATATTTTCTGATCAAGCTCTACGGCCTTATAGTGGGAAATTAAGTAGGAAATGCGGGGTTGGTGTATTGGTTCAGGGGCTGTTGGAAGTTCCTCGTTGGTGGCAAAAAGGAGTAGGTATGGAATATATTGTTGGTGCAATAGTTGAGTATTTGTTTTTCAGGCTAGGTCGATGGTGCCTCCGGATAATTACTGTCGGGAGAGTAAATGGCGATAATCCGCATCACTTTTATTTGATCTCTCTGTTTGGATTTCTTATTACCTGTTTGTTGTTGCTTATAATTGTCCTTGTGGTTTCGTTATGAGTTTGCCTAAAAGTGCTGAAAGAATAATCGTCAACGCCTTTTTGAATGGTTCGGTAGGGGCCAAGTTCATTGGGGTGGGCGCGTTTGTGCACTCAGAGCCTTTGGGTGGTTATATTGATCCTGATAGTATAGAGAACTATAAATATAATCCGAGTGATGGAAATTGGTATGCGGCGCCTCCTCCTTACCCAGGCGCTCGCTGGAGGGAGAAGGCTACTCATGATAAAAAAATAGAATTAGATGCGCGTAGGGATCTATATATACAGCACAATGAAATAGAAGGCCGTTCTCTCGATGATCCTGATATAAAGGCGGATCCAAGCTTAGTCCGCATCGCGTTGGCGATTGTGAAGGATCTTGCTGTCGATGGTCATTTGAAAAATCTTGTCTCCAGAATCAATATTCAGGAAAATGAACTCTACAGGTCTGCCCTTAACTTTATTTTGCGTCGCGACCCTCTCGCTCTGGATCTCGATGGAGATGGGATAGAAACAGTTTCTGCTAATTCTGGTATTGTCTTCGACTTTAATGGTGATGGTCTTAAGACGGGAACAGGATGGGTCAAGGGTGACGATGGTTTTTTGGTATTAGATCGCGACGGTAACGGCAGTATCGATAACGGCAATGAGCTGTTCGGCGTAGATACCATCAAGGCTAATGGTAATAAGGCTACAGATGGCTTTGACGCTCTGAGCGATCTAGATAGTAATTCTGACAGTGTATTCGACGCTCAAGATGAACAATTTTCTAATGTTCGTGTATGGCAGGATCAAAACCAGGATGGTATTGCGCAGACGATTGAGCTGAAGAGTCTTGCCGAGCATGATATTACCGCGATCAACTTGGGTTTCAACGCTGTCAGGCATGACACCAACGGTAACCTGATTCGTGCGGTGGGAACTTTTGTCCGTGCAGATGGCAGCGAGGGGGCACTTAACGGAAATCAGAGCTTGGCCGCAAACTTGGATCTTGCTACTAACCCGTTCTACCGTGAATACACCGATACCGTTCCGCTTCACGGTAGCGTTGAAGTTTTACCAAATATGGGTGGTTCTGGCTCAGTACGTGACCTACAAGAAGCTGCCATGCTAAACGAAGGATTACGCTCTGTACTAACGCAGTATAGTCGGGCCGCTACACGTGCTGAGCAACTATCCAAGATTGATAAGCTCCTTGCTGAGTGGGCAAGTACCAGTAACTTCAGAACTTTCGATCAGCTTGTTGGTGATCTCAACTTCACGCGCGGTCTCGAAGGTATCGAATTTGAGTTTAGCTACTCTTGGGAAAAGCCGGAGAGCGCCTTCGAATTTTCGACTGGGTCAAGTTCTGGCGGTGGTGGTAGCGGTAATATTAGCGGGGCGCCCACGGCTGAGGGTGACACAGGCCCTACACCTGAGCAGTTGGCAAAAAAAACGCTGCTGGAGAAAATTAAGGTTCTTGAGGTTTTTAATGGTCAGAGCTTCTTTGGTTTTACTAAGCAGGAAACTCCAACTAAAGATGGGGGTGTTTCTATTTCGGTTGGTTTCTCGTTAGGATCAACTACGCGCAGCTCAAGTGGGTCACTCGGTTTGATGCCTTCGGGAACTCGCGCTATTTATATAACTGAGGAGGACTTAGCGCTTGGTCCTGGTCAGATAGAGCTGCTCAATAATGCATATGAAGTACTGGTTAAGTCTGTTTACAATGGGCTGCTGTTACAAACTCGATTGAAGTCGTATGTTGACTCCGTTGAGCTCGAGTTTAGTGAAGCTGGCCTAAGTCTTAATTATGAAGGCCTAGTACAGCGGTTAGTTGATGTCGGTGCAGCTGATCCGGTTAGGGCTATTATCGACAGTGGAGATTTGCGACAAGCGATGCCCAACGGCCCAGATTACTCAAAATTAGGCTCTTTAACTGAATATTGGCTTGAACAGTTATCTAACAGCCAAATGCAGTCTTTAACGCAACAGCTTGGCGGGCAAGTGCTACAGAATGGAGAGGATTCTGGCACCTTGACTGGCGGAGTCGGAGTGGATTTTCTTTTAGGGCGCGGCGGTAACGATACACTCAATTCCGGTGCTGGTGATGACTTCCTTAGTGGCGGTGCAGGCAACAACAGCCTTAATGGTGGCAACGGAAACGACCTCCTGCTGGGGGGGGAGGGTAATGACAATTTGAAAGGGGGCGCCGGTGACGACATATTGTATGGTGGTACCGGCAACGACTATCTTTACGGCAGTAACGGCAACGACCTGGTGTTGGGCGGTGAGGGGGCTGATCAGCTATACGGTGATGCCGGTGATGACCTCCTCG
>RCUU01000570.1_pt1 | contig 19978 bp, 13 predicted proteins | sample 2166211 | NCBI WGS metagenome assembly RCUU01 (sample SAMN09932620, study PRJNA488358) | compost metagenome | feature: garden; material: soil; isolation source: compost soil in phenylacetic acid-enriched culture | place: Germany: Experimental Botanical Garden Goettingen | collected 2016-01-27
CGACCAGCACGCTGGCCGGAGCCGGCTTGCCTGCCAAAGGACTGAGCGTCATGCAGAAACCTCGAGTTCAACGGATGTTGGGGTTGGAACACGCAGTGTACTGAGAGTTGCAAGGCCGCGCGATGGGCCGCCACGGTTTAGTTGCCGGCCGTCTGCCACCAACTGGGAAACATCTGCTGGACCCGCGCTTCGGCGAATCGCTCATCGATCAGCACCAGCACGCCACGGTCCTGATCACCGCGAATCACGCGCCCGGCGGCCTGGATCACCTTGCGTACGCCAGGGTAGAGATAGGCGTAGTCGAAACCCGCGCCGAACTGCCTGCCCAGGCGCTGCTTGAACTGCTCGTTGATGGGGTTGACCTGGGGTAGCCCGAGGGTGGCGACGAAGGCGCCGATCAACCGCGTGCCGGGCAGATCCACGCCTTCCCCGAAAGCGCCGCCGAGCACGGCGAAGCCGACGCCCTGCCCGTTCGCCACGAAACGATCGAGAAACGCCTGGCGCGCCGTTTCATCCATGCCGGGAGCTTGCACCCACTGGGCAATCTCGGCGTGCCGCTGCGCCAGCAATCCCGCCACCTGCTGCAGGTACTCGAAACTGCTGAAGAACGCCAGGTAATTGCCCGGCATGCGCTGGTACTGCGCGGCAATCAGCTCGACGATCGGCGCCAGCGAGGCCTGGCGCTCGCGGTAGCGGGTCGACACCTGGCTGGCGATACGCACCTCAAGCTGCTCGGCGCGAAACGGCGCAGCGACTTCAAGCCACGCCGTGTCGGCCGGCATGCCAAGCAGGTCGCTGTAGAAATGCCGGGGGCTGAGCGTGGCCGAGAACAGCGTCACGCTGCGCGCTGCCTGCATGCGCGGGGCCAGCAGCCGCGCCGGGGTGACGTTGCGCAGGCACAGGGTAGCCAGGCGCCGCTTGCGCGGGCCCTCACGCAGGCTGATATCGAACAGGAAGTGCTCATCGAACAGCTCGGCCACGCGGCTGAACTGCAACGCCTGGTAGAAAAACTGCAGCACTTGCGGGTCCACTTCGGCGGGGCTCTGGTTCAGGCGCTCCTGGATCAAGCCGATGCACTGCTGCAAGGCACCGACGAACGCCGTCGGCAGCTGTTCGCTGGCCTGGTATGGCGCATGTTGCGTCTTGTACAGCGCATTCCACTGCCGGTTCAGCCGATCAAGCGCACTGGTCAGACCCTGCGGCTTGCTCTGGCGCAAGGCCTGCAACTGGCCCTGATCGAGGCTGGCGGTGTACATGCCACGCCCGCGGTCGACCAGGTTGTGCGCTTCGTCCACCAGCACCGCGACCCGCCACTGGTTGGCCTGACTCAGGCTGAACAGCAAGGCGTGGGCATCGAAGTAGTAGTTGTAGTCGGCCACCAGCACATCCACCCAGCGGGCCATCTCCTGGCCCAGGTAATACGGGCAGACCTGGTGGGCCAAGGCCACCTCGCGCAGGTGCGTGCGGTCGAGCACGGGCACCCGTGCCGCCGCCTCGCGTGCTGCCGGCAGGCGGTCGTAGAAGCCTTGCGCCAACGGGCAGGACTCGCCATGACAAGCCTTGTCGGGGTGTTCACAAGCCTTGTCGCGAGCGATCAGTTCCAGGGTCCGCAGGGCCGGTTGCGCGGTGGCGTCGGTGATCTGGCGCAAGGCATCGAGGGCCAGCGCCCGACCCGGGGTCTTGGCGGTGAGGAAGAACACTTTGTCCAGCTGCTGCGGCACCATGGCCTTGAGCAGCGGGAACAAGGTGCCGAGGGTCTTGCCGATGCCGGTGCTGGCCTGGGCCATCAGGCAACGGCCGGTGCTCACTGCCTTGTACAGGGTCTCGGCCAGTTGCCGCTGGCCCTGGCGAAACTGCGCATGGGGAAAGCCCAGCACCTGCAGGTCGCGATCACGCTCGGCCAGGCGCTGCTGCTGATGCTGGGCCCAGACCAGAAAGCGCTGGCATTGGCTTTCGAAGAAAGCTTGCAGTTCATCGGCCTGGCAAGGCTCGCTGATCAGCGTCTGGGCGTCGCTGTCCACGTCCAGGTAGACCAACGCCACATCGATGGCCGGCAGTTGCCGCGCCTGGCACATCAACCAGGCGTAGACCTTGGCCTGCGCCCAGTGCAGCTGGCGGTGGTTGTGCGGTTGGCGGGCAAGGTCACCGCGGTAGGTCTTGATCTCTTCCAGGCGATTGCAGACCGGGTCGTAGCCGTCGGCGCGGCCACGCACCTTGAGGCTTGCATATTCGCCTTCGAGGGCGATCTCCGCTTCGTAGCCCGCGGCGCGCCGTGCCACCACCCGGCGGTGCCCTTCGATGCCTTCCTGGGCCGTGGGCGACGGCGTGAAGCGCAGGTCGAGGTCGCCGACCTTGGCGCTGAACTCGCACAGGGCCCGCACCGCCACGCTGTAGCTCATGCTGTCGGGCTCCAGCGCACATGGCACACCGCTACCGGCAGATCATGGGCGTGGCAGAACGCCAGCCAGCGCAGTTGGTTGTCCTGCAGCCGATCACCCGGGCCCTTGACCTCGACCATGCGGTAGCGGCCCTGCTCGGGCCAGAACTGGATCAGGTCGGGCATGCCGGCGCGGTTGTTGCGGATGTCCTGCAACAGGCGCACGAAGCAGTGTTTCAGGTGCGCAGCCGGCAGGCAGGCGAGCGCCTGCTGCAGCAACGTTTCGCTGAGCATGGGCCAGAATACGAACGGCGATTGCAGGCCCTGCTTGGCGGCATGGCAGTCGAGGATCGCCTGGCGATGGCTGCCGTCGTCGAGGCGCCCGAGGCAGGCCTCGAACAGCGCGCTGCGGCGTTGCTGGAAATCGCTGTCGTGCAGGTCTTGAGGTGCGGCCTGGAACGGATGGAAAAACGCGCCCGGTATCGGGGCGAAGATCGCCTCCCAGCACAACAGGCCGAACAGGCTGTTGAACAGGCTGTTCTCTACGTAATGAACCTCCCCGCCCTCCTGCGCCAGGTGCTGGCGCACCGCTTCCTCGACACCCAGCGCGGCCTGCTGGGCAGGCAGTTCGAGCTCGATCAGCTGCAGTGGCGCGGCAGGCCGACGGCGCTGCGCCGGGCCGCCGAGTTTGCGCGCCAGGCGCGGCAGCAGGCGTTCAAGTGCCTGGACTTCGAGCGCATTGGCCGGTGCCGCGGCCAGTTGCACGGCCAGCGCATGCGCCTCGGGCCATTGCTCGCTGCGCTCCAGCACCCGCACCTGGCGGATACGCGCTTGCGCATGATCGCTGCGGGCATAGACCGCCAGGGCGCGATCCCAGTCGCCAAGGCGCTCGCACTGCTGGCCCAGGGCGAACAGCAGGCGCGAATGACGCCGGGCCAACCAGGGGTTGTCGCTGCGCAGGCCGTCCAGCGCGGCAAGGATCGCCTCAGGTTCGTCGCCCTCCTCCAGGCGCTGGGCGCACTGGTGCAGCGCCATGGCCAGATCGACTTCCGCGCGCAGGCGCAGGGCACGCGAGTCGGCGCTGAAAGCGACTTGCTCATAGCGCAGCAGCCCGAGGTCGGCGAGCACGAAGTCCGACCAGTCCTGGTAGAGATTGCCGAAGAACAACAAGCGCATGCGGTCGCACAAAGGCTGCAGGCACCACTGGACGATGCGCAACGGGCTATCGGGAAACCACTCGGCCAGTGGCCTGGCCGTCAGTGCCAGGGGCTGCAGTTGCGCAAGCAAATCGCTCTTGGCCGCGCGTGGACGGCTCAATTGCCCGGCGAAACCGCTGGCCAGCTCGTCCTTGCGCAGCAATGCGAACAGCTGCTCCAGGCTCAGTTGCCCGGGTTCACGGACCCAACCCAGCGCCTGCAACGGCTGCAGGGCACGCTCGGTATCACCGACCTCTGCGTAGGCGAGACGATCACTGCGAAACAGCTCACCTTTGCGCATGGCCATGCGCACCATCAACGCCTGGGCGGAGACCTCCAACTGGGTGAAGGTGTGGATGAAGGCCAGCTCCTGCTCGTCGAGCAGGTCGGCATAGCGTTGCTCGACCCAGTGCAGTACCTGACGAAAGTTGTGCAGGTAGTAAAGAGGGTCTTCGACGGAGTGGGCGATCACGAGGTGAGGTCAGGTGCGGGAAATGAACACTGGTTATACATACAGACCGGTAGGCATGGCAAGTGCCGCAGGTCATGTCGGCGGACGGCACAAACGCAGACGGCCCCGTTCGAGGCGGGGCCGTCTGGTCAGTTCGCCTTACACCGCCTCCACCAGGTCGCCTGCCTGCACCTTGGCCGCGCCGATCGGTGCCTTGAGCAGCAGCAAGTAAGCCACTGCCGAACACAGCGCAACGATCGCACTGATCATGAACGCGGTACTGAACGAGCCCGAGTACTGGATGCTGAACCCAGTGACGATCGGTGCCACCGAGCCGGCAATGTAGCCGCCGAAGTTCTGGATCGAGCCGAACGAGGCCACGCGCTGGCTGTCGACGATGGTGTTGACGATCATCCAGGCAGTGGCACTGGCCATGTTGATGCTGAACAGCGCCAGGCACAGCAGGATGAGGCAACCCGTCAGACCGGTGACGAAGGACAGCGGCAAGGTGAACAGCGCCGCCATGACCAAACCGGTGATGACGCTGAACTTGCGGCTGCCGAGGATACTCATGCCACGCTTGACCAGCAGGTCGCAGAAGCGCCCGGCGACGATCGTGCCTGCCGCGCCGAAACCATAGGCCAGCGAAACCACCCAGGCGGTCTTGTACAGGTCCAGGCCATGCTCACGCTCGAAGTAGCCCGGCAGCCAGGTCAAGTGCAGCCAGAGCATGTAGATCACGCCCATGAAGCCCAGGACCGCGCCCCAGGTGCTGCGGTGCTTGAACAGGTCGAGCCAGCCGGCGAAGTAGGACACCTTCGGCGCCTGGGCATCGGCGGCCTGCACACGCGGCTGTTTCTCGGTAGGCAACGGCTTGCCTTCAGCCGCCAGCTCGGCCAGGTACTGCGCCTTGCTCTTGTAGAAGGTCAACCAGCACAGGGCCAGAACGATACCGATCGCACCGGTGATGATGAACATGCCGCGCCAGCCGAAGTTGACCATGAACAGCGTCAGCAACGGCGGTGCCAGGCACGGGCCCAGGCAGGTCGAGGACCAGACGATACCGGTCGGAGTACCGCGCTCATTGGCATCGAACCACTCCGACAACGCCTTGGCCGCCGAGGGGAACATCGGCGCCTCGCCAATCCCCAGCAGCACGCGCAGGCCCATGAAGCCGGCGAAGCTGCTGACCATGCCGAACGTCGCCTGGGCCACCGACCAGGCCATCAGCGACGCACCCAAGGCGATCTTGCTGCCCAGGCGGTCGATGATCATGCCCATGGGAAGCTGGGCAAAGGCGTAGGCGATGGAGAACGCCGACAGCAGGATGCCCATCTGCGAGGGGCTGATCATCATGTCTTTCTGGATCGAGGTGTTGGCGATCGACAGTGCACTACGGTCCAGGTAGTTGATGATGCCGATCAGCAGCAGGAACACGACCGTGATGCGTTGGTACTTCTTCAGTAGGTTCATTTGATGGCCTTTATTATTATTGTTGCAGCGCGTTCAGCGCCTTGGCGGTCCTTCGATCCTGTCGCGGTCATCCCTGCAGCATGGGGTGAAATCAGGGCTGGCGTGCGGTCACCGCTGCCTCCAGCAGGCCACGTCGGCTCAGGCTGTCGATCAGCGCACGCAGGCCGAATTGCCACGCGGGTGCCTGGTCGCTGGTGGTCACGCGGTTGCACAGGGCGCCCAGTTGCGGGTTGCTGATGGTTACCACGTCGCCCGGCTTGTGGGTGAAGCCGTTGCCCGGCTGGTCGCGGTCCTGCTTGGGGGCGAACAGGGTACCGAGAAACAGCACCAAGCCGTCGGGGTATTGGTGGTTTTCGTTGAGCGTCTGCTGGACCAGGTCCAGCGGGTCGCGGCTGATCTGGCGCATCGAGCTGCTCCCGGCGAGGATGAAGCCGTCACGACCTTCGACACGCAGGTCGACTTCGGCGTTGCGCACGTCGTCCAGGCTGAAGGTTTCGTCGAACAATCGCAGCAGTGGCCCGAGGGCGGTGGAGGCATTGTTGTCCTTGGCCTTGGACAGCAGCAACGCGCTGCGCCCTTCGAAGTCGCGCAGGTTGACGTCGTTGCCGAGCAGCGCGCCCTTGATGCTGCCGTCGCTCGACACCGCCAGGACCACTTCGGGCTCCGGGTTGTTCCAGCTCGACTTGGGGTGAATGCCAATGTCGGCACCATGGCCGACGGCAGACAGCGGCTGGGCCTTGGTGAACACTTCGGCATCCGGGCCGATGCCCACTTCAAGATACTGCGACCACAGGCCCTGCTCCACCAGCACCTTGCGCAAGGCTTCGGCCTGGGCCGAACCCGGGACGATCTGCGACAGGTCGGCACCGATGCGGCTGGCCAGGGTGTCGCGGATGGCGTCGGCCTTGGCCGGGTCACCCTTGGCCTGCTCTTCGACCACGCGCTCCAGCAGGCTGGCGGCGAAGGTCACGCCGGCGGCCTTGACGGCCTGCAGGTCGATCGGCGCGAGCAACCAGGGCAAGGCCTGGTCGCGATGGTGCGGGTCGCTGTTGTCGAGCAAAGCCGGCAGCTCGATCAAGGCTTCGGCCAGGGGCAGCTGGCGCAGGTAGGCTACCGGGTCTGGCAGCTCCAGCAACGCTGAAACGGTGGCCACATGGGTGCTGATGTCGTGTACGGCACCGGCCTTTACCAGCACCACCGCTGGGCCCTGCTCCGGTAGCCAGACCCGTCCGACCCAGCTGCCGGTATTGAACACGCCGGCTTGATGGCTCAACGGCAGCGCTGCGTTGGCGTTCGATTGATCTGTCATGTGTGCGCCCTTGTTGTCGTTGTCATTCATTGGGAAAGTGCCGGCAGTTGCAACTGAGCCGCCAATCGGTCGAATTCGTCGAGCAGGTTCGCCGCCAGGCTCACCCCCTCCTCCAGCGCTTGCCTGCGCAGTGCCAGGCCGGCCTGACCGGGCAGGCGTACCGGGCGCTCGGGGTCGACCGGGCGGCTGGCGAGGATCAGTTGGCCGAGGAAGCTGGTTTCGTCGGTGAACGCGTCCAGGCCGCCGAACAAGCGTGGGTCGATGACCACGGCCGTGGCCGAGGCGCCCCATTGGTCTGGGGCGTCCTTGCGGCCGTGGCCGGCCAGCCCCGAGGTCAGCGCCTCGACCAGGATCGCCAAGGCAAAGCCCTTGTGCCCGAAGGCCTGGCCACCGAGGGGCAGGATGCTGCCTTGCGGGGTGCTGAAGAAGTCGCCTGGGTCGTCGCTGAGTTGCCCGGCATTGCTCATCAGCACCGGGTGCGGCAGCCTGCTGCCCGCGTCACGGCACTGGCCGACCAGGCCCAGGGTCACGGTGGACATGCTCACATCCAGCAAGATCGGCTCACCCCGGGTGGGAATGCCTGCGGCTATCGGGTTGGGCGTGTAGATCGGGTCGATGCCGCCATGGGCGCAGACCAGCCCCACCGACGGATCCGAGGAATACACCAGGGCCACCAGGCCACGGTCGGTGTAGGGTTTCAGGTAGGCCGCCAGGCAGCCGATGTGGGCCGCGCGGCGCACCACGCCGATGCCGATGCCCTGCTCGACGGCGCCCTTGGCCGCGCACTGCAACGCGCGGCTGACGCAATACGGACCCAGCACGTAATGGCCGTCGAAGAGGCTGGAGATACCGCTGTCGGACACCTGCTCCAGTGCCTGGGCCTGGGCCTTGACCTGCCCGCTGAGCATGCCGCCGATGTAGCGGCTGACCAGGTTCAGGCCATGGGTGCGGTGGCCCAGCAGTTCACCTTCGAGCAGTACCCGGGTCACTGCCTGCGCCACCTCGGCGTCGGCGCCGGCTTTCTCGAACAGTTGCTCGACGAAGGTGGTAAGTGTCTGGACGGCGTAGCGTCTGGCTTCAGTCATGAGTAGCGCTCCGGAGTCAGTTCAATGCGGCCGTGCTGGGCTTGCCGTCGACCAGGCGCTGGAGGCCCAGCGGATTGGCGTTCTGCAACGCAGCGGGGAGCAAGGCATCGGGCACGTTCTGGTAACACACCGGCCGCAGGAAGCGGTCGATGGCCAGGGTGCCGACCGACGTGCCGCGCGCATCGGAAGTGGCCGGATACGGGCCGCCATGGACCATCGCGTCGCAGACCTCGACTCCGGTCGGATAGCCATTGAGCAACACGCGGCCGACTTTCACTTCCAGCGCACCCAGTAGATGGCCGTACGCTGCCAGGTCCTCGGTGTCTGCCAGCAGCGTGGCGGTCAGTTGACCGCGCAAGGCACCGACTGCCTGCAGCAGCTGAGCCTGGTCGTCGACCCGAACCACCACGGTGCAAGGGCCGAACACCTCTTCCTGAAGCAGTTCGTCTTGCTCCAGCAGCAGGCTGACATCGGCCTCGAACAGGTGCGGCTGGGCCTGGTTGCCCTGTTGCGCCAGGCCACTGAGCTGCTTCACGCCTGGGTGGGCAAGCAGCGCCTGCAGGCCCTTGCCGTAGCTGTTCAAGGTGCCGGCATTGAGCATGGTTTGCGGCGCCTGCTCGGCCATGTGCCCGCTCAGCTGTTCGATGAAGGCACTGAATGCCGGCGAGCGAATGCCCAGCACCAATCCTGGATTGGTGCAGAACTGGCCACAGCCCTGGACCACCGAAGCGGTCAGTTCCCTGGCCATCTGCGCGCCCCGGTTGGCCAAGGCCTGGGGCAGTACCAGCACCGGGTTGATGCTCGACATTTCGGCAAACACCGGGATCGGCTGCGGCCTGGCCGCGGCCATGTCGCACAGGGCACGGCCACCCTTGAGCGAACCGGTAAAGCCTACCGCCTGGATGCCGGGGTGCTTGACCAGCGCTTCACCCACGCCACCGCCGAAGATCATGTTGAACACACCAGCCGGCATGCCGGTGCGTTCGGCCGCACGGATCAGCGCTTCGGCGACCCGCTCGGCGGTTGCCATATGGCCGCTGTGGGCCTTGAACACCACCGGGCAACCGGCGGCCAGGGCGGCGGCGGTATCGCCGCCGGCGGTGGAGAATGCCAGCGGGAAGTTGCTGGCGCCGAACACCGCCACCGGGCCGACGCCGATGCGGTACTGGCGCAGGTCGGGGCGTGGCAACGGGGTACGGGTTGGCAGGGCCTGGTCGATGCGAGCTGCGTAGAAGTCACCGCGGCGCAGCACCTGGGCGAACAGGCGCATCTGTCCGCTGGTACGACCGCGCTCACCCTGGATACGCGCGCTGGGCAGCGCGGTTTCCTGGCAGGTCACGGCGATGAAGTCGTCGCCCAGGGCATCGAGCTCGTCGGCGATGGCGTCGAGGAATTCGGCGCGGCGCACTGCCGGCAGGTTGCGAAACAGCGGGAACGCTGCGCTGGCCGCTGCCACGGCGTTATCGACTTCGGCCAGGGTGGCCTGGTGGAAGGCGCCAGGCAGGCGCTCGCCGGTGTGGGCATCGACGCTGTAGACCAGGGTGTCGCCCAGGGCGCTGCGCTGGCCGGCAATGAAATTGAATCCGCTAACGTGCATGTGTTTCGCCTCGAATTAAGGGGGGGACAGGCTTTTGGGCTGTGGGTTGCGGCTATTGGCGCCGCTTCACGGCCCTTCGCGGGCAAGCCCGCTCCCACACGGGTACAGTGCAGACCTGAAGCGTGCAGGGCGGGCTGTCGATCAGGTCACGGCACCGATCTGCCAGGGCACGAACTCGTTCTGCCCGTAGCCGTGTTGTTCGCTCTTGCTGCGCTCGCCCGAGGCGATGCGCAACATCTGTTCGAAGATGTAGGCACCGCGTTCCTCGATGCTGGTGGAGCCGTCGGCGATGCCACCGCAATTGACGTCCATGTCTTCTTCCTGGTGTTCGAACACCCGGTTGTTGGTCGCCAGCTTGATCGACGGTGCCGGGGCACAGCCGTAGGCCGAGCCGCGACCGGTGGTGAAGGCAATCAGGTTGGCGCCGCCAGCGACCTGGCCGGTGGCCGACACCGGGTCATAGCCTGGGGTGTCCATGAACACCAGGCCCTGGGCCCGCACCGCTTCGGCGTACTGGTAGACATCGACCAGGTTGCTGGACCCGGCCTTGGCCACCGCGCCGAGGGACTTTTCAAGAATGGTGGTCAGGCCACCGGCCTTGTTGCCGGCCGAGGGGTTGTTGTTCAGTTCGGCGTTCATGCGCCGGCAGTAGTCTTCCCACCAGTGGATACGCGCCACCAGTTTTTCGCCCACCTCGCGGCTCACCGCGCGCCGCGTCAGCAGGTGCTCGGCGCCATAGATCTCCGGGGTCTCGGACAGAATCGCGGTACCACCGGCCGCCACCAGGCGGTCAACGGCATTGCCCAGGGCCGGGTTGGCGGTAATCCCCGAGTAGCCATCGGAACCGCCACATTGCAGGCCGACCACCAGGTGCCGGGCACTGACCGGCTCGCGCTTGACCTGATTGGCCTGCGCCAGCAGCGAGTTGACCTGCGCGATACCGGCGGCGATGGTCTTCGAGGTGCCGCCGATGCCCTGGATGGTGAACGCGCGCAATTGAGCGCTCGCCGTGAGCCCCTGGGTTTCCAGCAGGCTTTCGATCTGGTTGGTTTCACAGCCCAGGCCGATGATCAATACGGCGGCAAAGTTGGGGTGGACGGCGTAGCCGGCCAAAGTGCGGCGCAACAGGCCCAGGGCTTCGCCACTGGGGTCTACCGCGCAACCGGCGCCGTGGGTCAGCGCCACCACGCCATCGATGTTCGGGTAGTCGGCCAGCGCGTGGGGGTGAATGTCTCGGCGGAAATGATCGGCCACGGCCCGGGCCACGGTCGCCGAGCAGTTCACCGAGGTGAGGATGCCGACATAGTTGCGCGTCGCGACCCGGCCATCGGCCCGGACGATGCCCTGGAACACGGCTTGGCTGACCGGCGTACTGCGCACATCGGCAGCAAAGGCATAATCCCGGGAGAAATCGCCCATCTGCACGTTGTGCACATGCACATGCTCGCCAGCGTCGATGGGCTGCGAGGCAAAGCCGATGATCTGGCCGTAGCGGCGCAGCGGCTGGCCCTGCTCCACGCGCTCGGTGGCCACCTTGTGCCCCGAGGGGATCGGCTGGCGCACGGTAACGGCTTCGGCTTCCAGGCGCAGGCCTTCAGGCAGGGCCTGGCGTGCGATGAGCACGTTGTCCAGGGGGTTGAGGCGGATGACGGCAAGGTCACCGGTTCGGGCAATCAGTTGCATGGGACCTCTCAGGGCGGTGCGGCCGACTTCTTGTTATGGCGTCACCCGTACGATGTCGGGCGAATCTGTGTCCACTGTAAGAAGCCTTGCGCAACATTCCCAATGAGATGATCCGATCGGGCGATAACCCAGGGTTATCGATACCGGCTATCGGTATCCGTTTATCAATCGCTTGAGCCGCCCTCCTGGGCGAAATCCAGCAGGATCTCGACGAACTCACGGGCCGAGGCGCTCAACGGTTCGTCCTTGCGGGTGACGATGCCGTATTCCAGCGGCGCCAGGTGCAAAGGGCTCTGCAACTCCTTGAACTGCCCGCTGCCGAGTTGCGCCGCGACCATCGACCTGGGCAGCATGGCGATCATCGGACCTGACGCCAGCAAGTGCAGGAACATCGGCATGGAGATGGTCTCGACGCTGTCGGCGGGGGTGGCGATGCCGGCGACCTTGAACGCCTGCTCCAGGCGGTTGCGAATCGGCGTACCGACCGGATACAGCACCCACGGCCAATCGCCCAGCGCTTCCAGCGGGGTGCTGTCGAGCTGGTTGAGCGGGTGGTTGCCGTTGACCACCAGGCTGAAAGGCTCGGGTTCCAGTGGCTGATAATCGAACAGCTGGCTGAAGCGCTCTTCGGTAAAGCGGCCGATCATGATGTCGAGCTTGTTCTGCTCCAGCATCGCCAGCAGGTGATCGCTGGAATGCTCCACCACTTCGATCGACAGCAGCGGGCTGCGCGCCTTGATCGTGGCGATGGCCTGGGGCAGCACCCGTGGCGTCGCGGCGAAGATCCCACCGACTCGGATAAACCCATGGCCGCCCTTGCGCAGCCGGTCCACCTGATCGACGAACTGCTGCGATTCGGCCAGCGCCGACTGTGCGTAGCGCACCACATGCTCGCCCAGTTCGGTGGGCGGCATGCTGCGCGGCAAGCGCTCGAACAGGGCGAAACCGAACTGCTCTTCGAGGTCACGCAGCATCTTGCTCAGCGCCGGCTGGCTGAGGTTCATCCGCGTGGCAGTGGCGTGCATGTTGCGGGTGCGGGCCAGGGTATCGATCAGCACCAGGTGCTTGAAGCGGATCCAGTTGCAGAAACTGGCATGGGTAAAGTCCGACGGCATCAGAGGTCGACCTCAAGAGTATGAAAAGACAGAGCGACTGCATTGGGCCGCTGCGCGGCCATCGCCGGCAAGCCGGCTCCCACAGGTGCAGCGTAGATCTCATGCCTTGCGCCAACCTGTGGGAGTCGGCTTGCCGGCGATGGGCTGCGCAGCAGCCCCAAGGGCAGCAGTCACCAGCGCTACGCGGTACGCAGATAGCGCAGCAGGGTGTCCAGCGCAACCGACCGTGGCCGCGAACGCAGGGTCAGCAAGCCCAGGTTGGCCAGGGTGATCGGCAGCTCGACCGGCAGCACGACCACCATGCCATAGCGCGCATAGTGCGCGGCCACGTCATTGGGCACCACGGCAATCATGTCGGATGCTTCGAGCATCGCGGTCGTCGCCAGGATCGACGCGGTTTCGACGATGTCCAGCGATTGCACCATGCCGCCCGCCTGCAACGCACTCTCGACCCGACGGCGCATGGGGCTGCCGATAGGGTGCAGGATCCAGGTCAGCGCCACCAGGTCCGTCAGCTGCAGTGCCGTGGCGTTGGCCAGAGGGTGCCCGACCCGGGCGATCACGCGCATCTGCTCACCACTTTCGAACAGCTCGATGTTCAGGTCCTGGCTGTCGCTCTGGTCCGGCAGGCGCCCCACCACCATGTCGAAGTCGCCGCGCAACAGCGCCGGCAGCAAGGTGTCGCTGGTTCCGACCTCCAGCGAGATGCGCACCTTGGGGTGGTCGCGCTTGTACGCCAGCACGGCCTTGGTCAGCAAACCCGGCACCGGGCCCATGACGCTGCCCACCCGCACCAGCCCCAGGGCACCGCGGGCCAGCTCGGCGATCTGCGCCTGGGCGTGCTCGAACTCGTGCAGCGCGTTCTGCGCATAACGGATCATCACTTCGCCGTACAACGTTGGCTGCATGCCCCGCGGCAGACGCTCGAACAGGCGCACGCCAAGGCGTTCTTCGAGTTGTTGCAGCAGCAGGCTCGCCGCCGGTTGCGTGGTGTGCATCGCCGCCGCCGCCCGGCGCAGGTTGCCGAACTCGCCCAAGGCATTGAGCAGCGTGATCTGGCGACTGGAGATCTTCAGCGCACCGAGGCTGCGCGGCGCCTGTGCATCGTCTTCTGACTCGACAGACATATCAATTCCGATATCCCTACTTAGGAATTGGCGATTATGCCTGTATCGCTCGACAACCTACAGTCGGGGCTCCCAGTGCATAACCCGAACAAGAGTCCGCCATGAGCCTACGCATTACCCACCTGAGCGTCCGCGACATCCGCTTCCCGACTTCGCTGTCGCTGGACGGCTCCGACGCCATGAACAGCGCACCTGACTACTCGGCCGCCTACGTCGTGCTGCACACCGACGCCCCTGACCTGGAAGGCCACGGCCTGACCTTCACCATCGGCCGTGGCAACGAGATCTGCGCAGCCGCCGTGCAATCGTTGGCACCGCTGATCGTTGGCCAGACCCTGGAACAGATCACCGCCGACATGGGCGCGTTCTGGCACCGTTTCACGGTCGGTGACAGCCAGCTGCGCTGGCTGGGCCCTGAGAAAGGCGTGATCCACCTGGCCACCGCCGCCATCGTCAATGCCGTGTGGGACCTGTGGGCCAAGCAAGAACGCAAGCCGGTGTGGAAGCTGCTGGCCGACATGACGCCTGAGCAACTGGTGCGCTGCCTGGACTTCAGCTACGTGACCGACGTGCTCACCCCGGAGGAAGCCATCGCCCTGCTGCGCCGCCAGGCACCCGGCAAGGCCGAGCGCGAGGCGCAGATGCTGCGCGAAGGCTACCCGGGCTACACCACCGCGCCGGGTTGGCTGGGCTACAGCGAAGAGAAGATGCGCCGACTGGCGCGCGAGGCCGTCGAAGATGGCTGGACCCACATCAAGCAGAAAATCGGTGCCGACCTGGAAGAAGACATTCGCCGCGCCAGCATCCTGCGTGACGAGATCGGCTGGGACCGCACCCTGATGATGGACGCCAACCAGGTGTGGGGCGTCGAAGAATCGGTGACCAACATGCGCCGCCTGGCCGCCTTCGCGCCGCTGTGGATCGAAGAACCGACCAGCCCCGACGACATCCTTGGCCACGCCGCGATCCGCCAGCGCATTGCACCGATTGGCGTGGCCACCGGCGAGCACTGCCACAACCGGGTGATGTTCAAGCAGATGTTCCAGGCCGGCGCGCTGGACTTCTGCCAGCTGGACGCAGCCCGCCTGGGCGGCCTCAACGAGGTGCTGATCGTGCTGCTGATGGCCGCCAAGTACGACGTGCCAGTGTGCCCGCACGGCGGTGGCGTCGGCCTGTGCGAATATGTGCAGAACATTGCCTTGTTCGACTACATCGCGGTCTCGGCCTCGCTGCACAACCGGGTGCTGGAGTATGTCGATCACCTGCACGAGCACTTCATCGACCCGGTGGTGATCCGTCGCGGTCGCTACATGCCGCCACAACGCCCTGGCTACAGCATCGAAATGCACGCTGAAACCCTGGAGCGCTACCAGTACCCCAACGGCGCGGTGTGGCTCGACATCAACCGCTCCTGAATGACCCACACCGGTGTGTCGCCCTGCGCGCGACGCACCGCCAGCACTTTCCACGGGGAAAAAAACAATGACAATCCTCACCAGCGCGACTGCGGCCACCGCGCCTGCCGTCGCTGGCGAACAGCGCCTGAACGGCCTGCTGCTGCGCAAATTGATGCCACTGCTTATCGTCGTCTACGTGATGAGCTTCCTCGACCGCACCAACATCGCCCTGGCCAAGGCCAGCATGGGCATCGACCTTGGCCTGTCGGCCGCGGCCTACGGCCTGGGTGCTGGTCTGTTCTTCCTCACCTATGCCCTGGCCGAAGTGCCGAGCAACCTGATCATGCACCGGGTCGGCGCGCGGTTCTGGATCACCCGCATCATGATCACCTGGGGCCTGCTCTCGGCGGGCATGGCCTTCGTCCAGGGCGAAACCTCGTTCTACATCATGCGCCTGTTGCTGGGGGTGGCCGAAGCGGGCCTGTTCCCCGGCGTGATGCTGTACCTGACCTACTGGTTCGACCGTGAACAGCGTGCCCGCGCCACAGGTTACTTCCTGCTGGGCGTGTGCCTGGCCAACATCCTCAGCGGCCCGCTGGGGGGTGCCCTGCTGGAAATGGACGGTGTGCTGGGCTGGCACGGCTGGCAATGGCTGTTCGTGCTCGAAGGCCTGCCGGCAGTGGCCCTGGCCTATGTGGTATGGAAGAAACTGCCCGATGGCCCGGCCTCGGCGCCCTGGCTGTCGGCCGCCGAAGCCGAGGACATCGAGCGCCGCCTGGCTGCCGAGCGGGCCGCCGCACCACAGCAGAGCAAGTTGGGGCAGATGTTCCGCGACCGGCAGATCTGGCTGGCGATCGTGGTGTACTTCGTGCACCAGATCACCATCTACACGGTGATTTTCTTCCTGCCGGGCATCATCGGCACCTACGGCGCGCTGTCGCCCTTCCAGGTCGGCCTGCTGACCGCCGTACCGTGGATTGCTGCCGCCATCGGCGCCGCCACCTTCCCGCGCCTGGCCACCTCGCCGAGCCGTTGCCGCACCCTGCTGTTCTGCGGCCTGCTGACCATGGCGGCCGGGCTGCTGCTGGCGTCGCTGGCCAACTCGTTCATCGGCCTGATCGGGTTTTCGCTGACTGCCCTGATGCTGTTCGTGGTGCAGTCGATCATCTTCGTCTTCCCCTCCAGCCGCCTGAGCGGCAGCGCCCTGGCTGCGGGCCTGGCCTTCGTCACCACCTGCGGGCTGTTCGGTGGGTTCGTCGGCCCGTCTGTCATGGGGTTGATCGAGCAGGCCACGGGCAGCACCCGCAACGGCTTGTGGATCATCGCCTCGCTGCTGGTGTTGGCCGCCCTGCTCAGCACCCGACTGCGCCAGGGCCAGGAATAGCCCTTCGGCAGTGCCTGCAGCCGGTTGCGTATCAGCGTTCTCGCGCAACCGGCCGGCCACAGCGCAACTCCAGGGCCTGGCCCAGGGTATCCAGCGCTTCGCGCAGTCGCTCTGGCTGGTCGCCGAGCCAATCCAACGCCAGGTACCGCTGATAGCGTCCTGGTGGGCCGAATCGAGCACCGGCCACTGCCAGCAAGGCAGACCCGGACAGCGCCGACACCACGCGGTCGGACGGCACCGGATGACGCAAGCGTACCCACAGGGTCCTTCCGCCCTCTGGCATATCGAAAGCCAGCTGATCACCCAACTGCGCCTGGAGCTGGCGAGCAAAGACCGCCATGCGGCTGTGCAAGTCGACCCGCAGTTGCCCCAGATGAACGTCGATCTCTCCCCTGGCGAACATCCGAGCAAGCGCCTGCAGGCGTAGCGGTGCCAGCTGGAACCCGCGCTGGTCGATGGCCTCGATCAACGCAGCATGTTGGCTCAGCACATAGGCATAGGGCGCTTCGGCGCCCACCACGGCCTCCAGCGAGCCCAAAACCAGCAGCCAACGCGGGTCAACCCGATCGCGCAGGCGTGAACGAGGGGGCGTGTTGAAACAGTGCTCGCTGTCCAGGTCGTTCTCCAGCAGCCACACCGGATGCCGGGCGAGCAGATGGGCAATCTGCTGCTGGACCTGTTGCGACATCAGTCGCCCCGACGGCATGCCCAGGCACGAAGGCACGACCAGCATGCGCACCGACCCGGCATCCAGCAGCTCAGCCAATGCCTCTACATCCGGGTTGCCGCAGCGCTGGGTCGGCACGTCCAGCACCCGCATGCCCGCACGCTGCAGGGCGCGCAACAGGCGCCAGCAGCAGGGGGAGTACACCAGCGCCGTGGCACCGTGCAGCGTCAACGCGCCCAGCAATGTTTCCAGCAGCGACTGCACATCGGGCCCCAGGTGGACATCTTCGGCACGCCAGTATTGCTGCGAAGACCGCGTGTAGCGCTCGGCCAATGCACCGCGTAACCGCGCACTGCCAGTCTGGGCCCAAGCCGACGGGGCCCGCTCGCGCTGACGCGAAACACGCCGTTCGTGGGCCAGCAACGAGCGTTCCAGCAGCGCATGTGCCGGCACTGCTGCCGGCGCGGGTGTCGTCTGTGACTCTGCCGAGTGACCGGCGCTGGTCGGCGCTCGCACGAAATAGCCGGACTTGGGCACGGATATCACCCGCCCTTCATGCTCCAGCAACCCATACGCGCTCTGCACGGTGACCAGCGAAACACCCAGGCGCCGCGACAGGCAGCGCAGTGACGGCAAGCGCTGCTGGCCACTGCGCTCGGCCTCGCCGATCAATGATTGGAGGTAGTGGTAAACGGTCTGATAGGCAAACTGGCCAGGCACTTTGCGCCGCATCAGGGCGAAGCCTCGCCATGCCGGCTGTTCAAGCAGGGCTGACGGGGCAGCAGTTTCAGGTCTGCACCTCGCCGCGCCAGGCTCGCCAGCAGGCGCCCGGAACCACTGGCTGCAGGCTGCAGACGCCCTTCGTAGATGCTCCGCAGTTGCCCCAGGCTCAGGCCACTGGTGTTCACCAGCCAGTCCTTGACCGCATCGGGACAGGCTTTGCCCTGCAGTGCCCGATGCAAGTAAGGCAGCGCGACCTGCATGTCCGGATGGCGACATTGCACAAAGTGCACAAGCCCGCGACCTCGCTCGGCAAATGGGCTGAACAGCAGGCAAGTGAGTTGGGTATGGTCGATTCCATAGGCTTTGACGAAGCGTGCCTGTTGCGCCTCTTGCGGCTGGATCTTGCCGCTGTGAACGGTCAGCCGCAATGCCTGTCGCTGGCCGGCTGGCGCGAAGCTGCGGTTTCGCAGATCGCGCAGTTGCGCCAGGGCGAGCGGGTCGAGAAATGCCGTGAGTGATGTGCCGTTCTGCGCAGGATCGAACTGACAGCCCAACATCCTGTCGAGCGGGTCTTCTTCGGCGAAAGGGGGTAGCAGGTCATCGATGGCCATGACCCTCAGCGGCGCCTCGCCGACCTGCGCCTCGGTCGGCTGGCCGCCGACCTCCAGCGCCGAGCCCACGGCAGTCTGCAACTGGCCCAAGCCCTTGGCCAACGTCGCCAGGCACTGATGGATCGGCTGGGGTGCGCCGTCACCGGCCAGGCGCAGCCCCCGGCGCGCCCAGGCCAGGTAGCGCCTGCGCTGCTGGGCTGGCATGGCGGTGACGACCGCGTCGGCACGCAGTTTGCCGTTGAACGCCTGCCGCACGGTGTCCGCCAGTTCAAGGTGCAGACGGCTCCCCAGCACGGCTTCGGGCCGCGCATCGATCAGGTAGCCGAACATCAGCATGGCCTCGCGTGCCAGCGCCCAACGCTCGGGCTGGTTTGCCGGCCGACTGTTGAACGGCACCACGTTGCAGCCTTCGATCATCTCCAGTTGCACCCGTGGATCGTCCTGCATGAACAACGTGCTGAAGCTGCGTTCATGGTGCTTGAGGACCAGGCTGCCAGCAGTCGGCAAGCTGCTCACCAGCACCTGCAACTGGAACGTATCAGGCGCACGCAGGGCGATGCTCAACTGGGCCGCTCGCAAGATCGCCAGCAGGCGGGCACTGTCTCGGTCGTTGCCTTGTATCAGCAGAATGCGGAATGTGCCTATGTACTCGGGCCCACCTGCGGCGACCAGCAAGCGCTGGATCAGCAACTGCAATGAGGCCCGCTGCGCTTGCGACATGTGACTCAACAAACGCTCCAGCACTTGCTGGTAGATGTACTGCATAGCCTGATCGTGAATAGCACTCACGTCATCACCTCATCTTCACCCATTCACCACCGCTGTAAGCCAGAACGGTGCAGTGAATCTTAATTGGAGAAATTTCCTACAATATGTGTGAAACAGTGAAGTGAACAATTACTGTCGCCAAGCCATTGAAAAGAAAGGTCCACCGGGTTGGGTGAACGCGGTCGTATGCTGCCCGTAACCGGGCCTGGACATGCTCATTGCACGCTCCTTGCGCCAACTGTCATTAGGCCATTATCAAGCGTTGCAGGACGAATAAAAGATACAGATCAGGGTAAAAAAACCATTCAGCGAGTGCGTGTTTAGACAATGCCTTTGCTGAAAAAGGGGAGCAACCTTTAATAGATAGCAAAAGATGTCCGGTTAAAAAGAGAGGAGTCCTTACGTATGTAGGACGGCTATTTATTATTTGTAGGAAATCTCTGAATTTGCATCTGCGAGGCATTTATTCAGTTGCACTTCAACACGCCCTTTTAAAAATCACCCATGAAAAACCCGGGACTCGGCCCGGGTTCTGTTCATCATCACGCAGTGCTTCAGCTCAGCCCCATGTCCAGGACAACCCGCCCGCCACAGGGGCACTCGTCCATATAGCGGTGCGCCTCGACCACCTCGTCGAACGGATACACCTTGACGATCTGCGGCGTCAGCAACTGATCGGCGGTGAACTGGTTGATATCGCGCAGGGCACGTTGCAGTGCGACCTGATCCTGGCTGATGCCCAGCTCCGGCTTGCCGGTGAAATTGCCAATGCAGTGCACATAGAACTGGATGTTCTTCTGAAACGCCGCACACGCCGGGAAGGGTGTCTGGTTGCCGCCTTGCAGGCCATACAGCACCAGGCTGCCGCGCGGTGCCAGGACATCGCCGAGCAGCGACATCTGCGGCCCGCCCATACCGTCGAGCACCATGTCCACGCCGCGACCGTCGGTGTACTTGCCGATCTGCAGCAGCAGGTCCTGCTCTTCGGTGACGATCACCTTGTCGGCGCCCAGGC
>RCUU01000573.1_pt1 | contig 19903 bp, 19 predicted proteins | sample 2166211 | NCBI WGS metagenome assembly RCUU01 (sample SAMN09932620, study PRJNA488358) | compost metagenome | feature: garden; material: soil; isolation source: compost soil in phenylacetic acid-enriched culture | place: Germany: Experimental Botanical Garden Goettingen | collected 2016-01-27
CAGTGGAGAAACCAGGCCCATGCCCGTTACGACAACTCTACGTCCACTCATGCGGCCCCACCTCTTGACAGGTTCAAAGACTATTTATAGCGCGCGGCCGCAACATTCCGGGAAAGGTTCGGCCGCAGCGCCTGGCGCGCAGCCACAAAGGCATCCCAGTCGGCGGCATCAGGCAAGGAAGGAATAGTTACCAACTCACCCTGATCGAAACCCGCCAGGGCCGCATCGACCATCTCGCCGGCCTCCATCACCATCTCCTCGGGAATATTGGCCACATCAAGCCCGGAACGCTCCCAGATTTCCGTACGGGTAACACCGGGCAACACCGCTTGCACCTGAACACCCTGCTCCTTGAGTTCAAAATGCAGCGTTTGGGTCAGGCTCAATACATACGCCTTGCTTGCACTATAGGCCGCGTTGAACATTTCCGGCGCCAGAGCGACCACCGACGCCACATTGACAATGGCCCCTCGCCCGGCAGCCGAGAAATTGGCGGCAGCGGCAGAGGCCAGCCGGGTCAGGGCCACGATATTCAATTGCAACATGCTCTCGAGACGATCCAGGTCAGCCGCCGCCAACGGGCCCTCCATGGCCACACCGGCATTGTTGATCAACCCGGTAATCGCCTTGTCGCTGCGCAGGCGCTGTTCCACCGCCAGCAAGTCCGCTTTCTGGGTGAGGTCCGCACCCATTACCTCGACCTTGACCCCATGTTCGGCTTGCAGACGTTGCGCCGTGGCATCAAGGCGCTGCGTGTCACGTGCTACCAGAAGCAGATCGTGGCCGCGCTTGGCCAGGCGTTCGGCATAGACGGCACCGATGCCCGATGAGGCGCCGGTGATCAGGGTGGTGGGGTTTTCGATGGTGGTAGACATGGTCGTTCCTCCAGCGGGAAATGCAGTATGGAAGGATGAAACCCTGGGTGCGGCGCTAATATGATACCCATAATTTTATGTGTCAATAGGCGGGTCAACAACAAGACCTTGTTCATTGGGCATGGCTCCATTGCAGCACCACGCAAAGGCAGCAATTCCATCGCAGTGGGTAAACCTTGCCAATAAGGGGATCTGGCCAACTTCTAGCCCATCAAAGGACACCACTGGGAATATGACACAAGCGTGCAGATGAACACTCTGTTCAAAGCGCAGAAGTCAGCAAATGCCTTCTGGCAAAGCGAAGCAACCTGACCTTTTAAATTCCATCCTCCAATCTATTCAGCCAAATCACAATTTGGTACTGTACTCAAATAAAAACGCGCCGTGAGGGGAATCTTCATGAACGCCTGGAAGCTTCTCTCTGCTACCGGATACAACGAGTAACAAATGACAATCCCAAACGAAACCATCCTGACGAGCAAATCAGACCGGTTGATTAGCCTGTTCACCTACACCATCCTACTGGCAATCTGTAGTGCTATATTCGCCCCCCTCATTTATAAACTTTCCCTGACGGGTGGTGACTATGTCGCGCATTTGAAGTGGGCAAGCGAAATGGAAGACCAAGGCGTCATTTCGTTGCCCCACCCTCTTTATCATTTACTAGCCATACTTACTAAAAACCTACTCGTCATTGACTATGCGAAGGCTTCAACATTTATCATCGCACTGGCCATCTTTTTGCTGGCATCCCTAAATTACAACATACTAAAAAAACACAACTCGGCAAAAGTATCTGTTTTTTTCTCCATTTGCCTTCTACTGATTACTCCAATACAAGCGTTGTACCCTGTCGACAAGCACCTCTATTTCGGCTACATCGGAATTAGTGTTTACCACAGTCCAACAATGTTATTGCTCAAACCATTAGCGCTGATTGCTTTTCTATACACATTGAAAACATTGAATAGCACATCAAAGGACGACCTACCCAACGCTCTTGCCTACGCATTTATTCTGTTCATATGCGGCTTATCGAAGCCTAATTTCTTGATCATAATACTTCCCGCTTTCTTCCTGAGTCTTGCGCTGACCCAGAAATTAAAAAGCACATTAAAAACACCCTACATCTATGGTGCGTTCCTCCTGCCGATACTGACGGTACTAACCCTACAATTCCTGCACACCTATTTCTACCAAAAACTATCACACGAACCCGGCACGGAGAGCCACCTCGTATTTCTGCCGTTTGCGTCGATGTCTCACTACTCCGACTTTCTTGTTGCAAAACTTTTCTTATCGATCGCATTTCCACTGTCTGTTTTTCTATTCTTCCCAAAAGCATTCATCCGAGAAAAAGCACTATTATTATCTTCAACGTGCTTGTTAATAGGGCTGGCTTTCACCTACTTTTTCGCTGAAAGCGGGTACAGGATGTTCTCAGGAAACTTCTGGTGGAGCGCCCAAATCGGGCTTTACTTGATCTTTCTTTTCTATCTAAAATTCTTACTTGAAAACACAAAAAACCTTACAACAAATAAAACGAAAAAATTAAAATTCGCCATTTGTTTACTACTATTTTTTGCACACACCGCCTGCGGCATCTTTTATTATAAACAAGAATTGCTGTTTGAGTACGCAAAATTCTGGTAACCACTGATGACTCTCTTCAACCAACGAATTGACATTACCCCTATGCAAACAGAAGAGCCTCTCATCTCGGTAATCATCCCGGTTTACAAAGCAGAAAACTCGCTCGACGAACTTTATTGCCGACTGAGAAATTCATTGGAAGAGGTCTCAAGCAACTTTGAGATATTGCTTATCGAAGATTGTGGCGGGGATGGGTCCTGGCCAATCATAGAGCGATTGGCCAAGACTGACCCACGCGTACGAGGAATACAACTAAGTCGTAACTTTGGGCAGCACTACGGCATTACTGCTGGCCTTGATAGCTGTCGAGGGCAATGGGTAGTAGTCATGGACTGCGACCTCCAAGACCGCCCCGAAGAAATCCCTCGCCTGTACGCGAAGGCCCAAGAAGGATATGACATTGTATTGGCCTTGCGCGGCAAACGTCGCGATGCCCCTCTGAAACGAGCGACATCTTGGTTATTTTATAAAATTTTCAGTTACTTGGCAGACTTTGACTATAGCGGGGACAGTGGGAATTTTCGAATTGTTTCGCGCAAGGTAGTCAACAATCTCTGTCAGATGCGTGAGCAATTGCGTTTTTTTGGCGCCTTGGTTCATTGGCTGGGATTTTCAACCACCGGAATCGAAATCGAACATGCTGAACGCTTCGATGGCAAAAGCACCTATACGTTTTCGAAGCTTTGGAACTTGGCAATGGAAACAATAATCGCATACTCGGACAAACCCCTTCGACTAGCAGTCAAACTGGGTTTCTCCATGGCCTTCTTATCGTTCTTCTATGGCGCATATCTCATAGCGAAAACGCTATTGCATGGTTCCGTAGTTCCAGGCTGGACGAGCTTGATGGTCTCGCTATTTTTTATCGGTGGAATAATAATCTCCATTCAGGGCATGGTAGGCATCTATATTGGAAAAACGTTCGACGAGACCAAAAAAAGGCCTTTGTACATCATAGGAAAAAAAACCTTCTGACTGACTGTTAGATATTTAGCCTTGAGAGCCAGCTATTTACCACACCTTTAAAAATAGAGAAACTCGACACACGTGAAATCCATCAACCTTGCAATGAGTCAGTTTATCCGATACTGCACAGTAGGCATAATAAGCAACAGCCTTCTTTATCTTGGATATTTGATTATCGTTTATTTTGGAATCGGCACAAAAACCTCGATGACGCTTATGTACTTGTCTGGCGTAGCATTCGGCTTTTGTGCAAACTACAGGTGGACATTCTCACAACTCAACAGCCAAGGCACACTGCTTCGCTATACATTAATGCATGTGGTCGGTTACATCTTGAACCTGTCAATATTGTATGTTTTTGTCGATAAATTAAATTATCCGCACCAAGCCGTACAGATCACAGCTATATTACTGGTTGCGATTTATGGTTTTTTTACTTGCAAATACTTTGTATTCCGAAGCTTTTCAAAATGAGAGTCGCACTTGCCAGCAGTGCCGCCCCTTCGCTGTGCAGTGTCAAGGCTGCCCAAGCGCCGCCGATGGCAACTCCAGTCTGCTATTTTCCCTTCGGGCAAGTTTACGTAAAAAGGCCGATCGATAATCGGCCTCATTGGCGGTAGAGACGTTCGGGTCAGTTGACCGAGAGCAACTCCCGATTCTTGTCCAGCAGCGTCATGCCTATGCCCTTGACCTCAAGCAGTTCGTCGACGGACGCGAAGGCGCCGTTCGCTTCTCGGTAAGCGACAATGGCTTCGGCCTTGGCGCGACCGATACCGGACAGTCCCTGCTGCAAAGCTTGGGCATCCGCAGTATTGAGGTCAATCTTGGCAGTGGTCGCCACAGGTGTGGATAACTGTGCTTCGGACGGCACTGGAACCGGTGTTGCCGGTGTTACCGCGTTCGCAGTGAAGGATACGCTGGCTAGCAGCGCAAACAAGACAGCAGAAAAATAGGTGTGCATAAGCAAGACTCCATAGCAAAAGAGTAGAGAGCAGCATTTCCTTAGCTGCCACTAAACCTTAGTAAACAGGAATTGACTGTCAAATCCCCAAGGCTACAGAATGCTATAAACATGCAAGCGTATGTTTCCTGATGCCAGGATCAACCGCAGACAACAAGTGTTGCAAATTCAAATATAGCTACCAACTTCGATATTCAAAGCGACATTCAACTCAAGTCGTTCACAACTATCACAAGAACAACTCTGATCCTCATCATCGTGATCCATCCTGATGATATCGTGTGCCAACTATACGTTTGTTAAGGAGCCTCTTTCGAAACGGGCAAAGACCTACAAGAAAGGATGAACGTCTGCGCATGAGCGCTCCTTGAACCCAGCCCGAGGGAGGTTGGGTTCACGAAACGCTCATCGAACTACCCTTGCGCGCCTAGGCACTGTCGACATTCAATACGTGTATCAGCCTACCGTGGCTTCCCGCATGACATCGGCCAACACTTGGCATGTTTTGCCGATTTCATCAGCGGTCAGCGTTGGATGCACCAAAAACATCAAGCTGGTGTCGCCCAACTCTCTCGCTACCGGCAAGCGCTCAAGCGGGCGCCATGGTGTACCGTCGAATGCTTTCTCCAGATAGACTTCGGAACACCCACCCGGAAAGCAAGGAACGCCACGGGCAGAAATTTCCCGGTAAATCCGCTCATGGCTCCAATCGGCCTTCAAGACGCTCGGTTCAACAAACACATAGCATTTATAGGCTGCATGTTGGATATCGGCCGGAACCACAGGTACTCGTAACCCGGGCAGGTTCCGCGCCGCCTCCCAGATCTTGCTCGCATTCTCCGCGCGCTTGGCATGCCATTGTGGCATTTGACGCAATTGGATGCGCCCCAATACCCCCTGTACTTCTAGCATTCGCCAGTTGGTGCCGAAACTTTCGTGGAGCCAACGAAAACCTGGGCCATGCTGCCGCTCGTAAACAGCTTCCCAGCTTTTACCATGGTCTTTGTACGACCACATGCTCGACCACAGCGCCCGATCATTGGTGGTGACCATGCCACCCTCGCCACCTGTCGTCATGATTTTGTCCTGGCAAAACGACCATGCGCCCACATGACCAATGGAGCCTACCGGGCGCCCCTTGTATTGGGCGCCATGGGCTTGTGCGCAATCCTCGATCACTTTCAGGTCGTGCTTGTCGGCAAGCGCCATGATCGGGTCCATGTCGCAAGGCCAACCCGCCAGGTGAACACACACGATCGCACGAGTTTTCGGTGTCAGCACCGCCTCGATACTTTGCGCCGTGATGTTTTGGGAGTCGCGATCCACGTCTGCAAACACCGGGTTCGCGCCCGCATTGACGATACTCGATACCGAGGCCAGAAATGTCCTCGAGGTAACGATGACTTCATCACCCGCCCCGATGCCCAGGGCCTGAAAGGCCAAATCCAGGGCGACCGTACCATTGGCCAGCGCGATGGCATAATCCGTACCGGCCCAGGCGGCAAACTCTTTCTCAAACTCGCGGCATTCCTGCCCAGTCCAGTAATTGACTTTATTGGAGAGAATTACATCACGAACCGCGTTGGCCTCTACTTCGGAAAACGACGGCCAAGGGGAAAAAGGAGAATTAAGCACAGCCAGTACCCATTGATTCAATATAAAAATTAAGAAGCATTCATCGCTTCGACCCCAGCGGCCGTGATGCTATCCAGCGATCCACTTTCCACCCAACCAACCCTTGGCTCATGATCCCGGTACGACTTTTGCGGGAACACCGACCACCACTACGTTATCAGAAACATCGTTGACCACTGCGGCACCCGCACCAACAACCACTTGAGCCCCGACCGTGACCATTTGCCTGATACTAGCGCCGATACCGATCCAGGTATCCTCGCCAATGCTCACACCCCCGGCCACTCTCGCACCAGGACCGACGTGAATGGCGTCCGCCAACCGACAATCATGATCAACGCTGCATCCGCTATTGAGAATCGCGCCAATGCCCACACTCGCATCCGCATTAACGACGACGCCTGCGAAAACCACAGATCCTGCGCCGATCGATGCGTATCGACTTACGACCGCCGCCGGGTGAACCAGAGAAACCACAGGGGCGCTGGACGCAAGCAATTCAGACAGCTTGCCATGGCGAACGGTGTTGTTGCCGATTGCAACAATGACGCCGTCGTACTCCTGGAGACGTTCGAGCAACGTTGTGGAGTTCCCCACCACTGACCAGTCGCCATTGCGCGTGCGCGAGGGCCAGCTATCATCGAAAAATTCCACCAATTCCCAACCGCAGCATTGGGCGGTATCCGCAACGACCTTTCCATGCCCGCCGGCACCAAGAACCGCGAGCCGCTTCATCGTTTGTTTCCCGTGAATTTAGACATCGTCACCTCTCCATCACCACTGATCCCCTCTTTGACGAGCACTTTTTTGAGGGTCAGAAAGATTATCTTGAGGTCGAGTCTAAACGACTGATTGTCGACGTACCAAACGTCCAGCTTGAACTTCTCATCCCAACTCAGGGCATTGCGCCCATTGACTTGCGCCCAACCCGTGACGCCTGGGCGCATCTCATGTCGTCGATGCTGCTCGGCACTGTAGAGCGGCAGATACTCCATCAACAAAGGCCGTGGGCCGACCAGGCTCATCTCCCCTTTGAGCACGTTCCACAATTCCGGGAGCTCATCCAGGCTACTGGAGCGCAGAAAGCTACCGAAGGGTGTCATACGTTCAGAGTCCGCCAGTGGATTGCCGTTGGCGTCGACAGCATCGCGCATGGTCCTGAACTTCACCATTTCAAAGGGAATGCCGCCCCGCCCAGGCCGGACCTGCCTGAACAGCACAGGAGACCCCAGCTTTTTGCGGATCTTCCAGGCAACGATCGCCATGACAGGCGCCAGGACCAGAAGCCCGCACAGTGACGCAACAATATCGAAAAAACGCTTGAACATCGGTTCACCCAAACACTGCGTGCTCGTTAAAAGGTCGGATTCGCAGACTGTTTGCGATGAATCCAATCCACAATTTCACTATCGGGCGTGTAGCCACTGACTGTTTCACACAATAACTGACGAATGCGGACATAATCGTCCTGCTCGACGGCGGTCAGTAAGTCCGAAATTTTTACTTTGAGCGACTCCCAGACAATATGGTCCTCGTTGGCACTCATGATCATGGGATGTGGGGTGGCAACAACGTTGTCACCAATCAACAGCTCTTCGTAAAGCTTTTCGCCAGGGCGCAAACCGGTAAATTCAATAGCGATGTCGCCATGAGGGTTTTTCTCCGAGCGAACGCTCAAACCGGACAGATGAATCATCTTTTCAGCCAGTTCGGCAATTTTGACCGGTTTACCCATGTCCAACACAAAAACGTCGCCCCCCTGCCCCATTGAACCGGCCTGAATGACCAACTGGGCAGCTTCGGGGATCGTCATGAAATAACGCGTGATCTTTGGATGGGTTACCGTCAGCGGGCCGCCTGCCTTGATTTGCTTGCGGAACAAAGGGATAACCGAACCGGAAGAGCCCAGCACATTGCCGAAGCGAACCATGGTGAAGCGGGTCTTGTTGACACGCGACACCCCTGCGTTGTCACCGAGGAAAACCGGTGCCAACTCCAGACTGAGCGCCTGCAGGATCAGTTCAGCCAGTCGCTTGGTACTTCCCATGACATTGGTGGGGCGCACGGCCTTGTCGGTAGAAATGAGTACGAAGTTACTCACCCCCGCTTGCAAGGCAGCCTGTGCGGTGTTCAAGGTGCCGATGACATTGTTCAACAACCCTTCGGCAATATTGTGCTCGACCATGGGTACATGCTTGTAGGCAGCCGCGTGATAAACCGTGTCAACGCCCCAAGTTGTCATGACCGCCAATATCTTCTCCTGATTGCGGATAGACCCCAGAATTGGCAGCACGCGTACAGTCAGAGAGGCTCTTTCGACTTCCTGTTCCAACTCGCTCAAAATACTGTATAGATTGAATTCGCTGTGTTCGAACAGCAAAAGCGTGGTCGGTTTCAACACCAGAATTTGCCGGCACAACTCGGAGCCGATTGAACCGCCAGCCCCCGTTACCAATACCGTCTTGCCGGTAATGCACCGCTCAAGGAGATCGGCTTGGGCGGGTACAGCGTCACGTCCCAGCAAGTCTGCGATATCAACTTCCTGAATATCATCGACCTGGACACGACCACTGGCCAGGTCCATGAAACCCGGTACGCTGCGGACATGCAGGGGGAACGATTCGAGAAAACCCAATATTTCACGGCGCCGGGCGCGGGAGGCCGATGGGATGGCCAACAGAATTTCCTGGGCACCTGTCAGATCGATCAACTGCTGGATATTTTCAGGCTTGAACACCTGAAGCCCCGCGATAGTCCGATCGCAGAGATTGTCGTCATCGTCAATGAACGCAACCGGCCGCATGGCTCTCCCCATGCGCAAGGCGGCAACCAACTGATTACCCGCGGCACCGGCACCATAGATGGCAATTTTAGGTAGCCCATCGTTCCTGTTCGCAAACGGAACGTGTTGCGCGGGGATAAACCAATCCCCCAAAAAATATTGCCTCATGGCAAGCCTGAGCCCTCCGACCATGACCAGGCTCAACCACCAATAGTTGAAAATGATGGAACGAGGCACGACGGCTTTCTGGGTGCCAAACCAATAAACAACAACCCCCAGCACCAGAGCAGATAGCGACACGGCCTTGATGATCGCAATCAGCGCATCATTACCGAAATAACGCATCACTGCCCTGTAGAGGCCAAACCGGATGAACAGCGGAATCGCTACGATCGCGGCACAAGCAAACAACCAGGAATATGAACCGAACGGGTTAATGGGCTTGTCGATTCCCAAACGCACTACGAACGCCAGCCACAATGCGATCCAGACCAAAATGATGTCGGCCGTGACTTGAATTAACCGTTTCTGGCGCCTAGAAAGCTGCAATAGCCAGGTACGCATATTGTTGATATCCCTTGGTTGAAACCTAAACCTGCCAATGGCCCAGCTCAGAGGTACATGAATTGAAAAAATCCGAAGCCGCGTTCGTGAAAACCCACCCTCCAAAAAGTCGGAGATTCTTCGGCTTCATCGAACAAAAGCTTCATATTCCTTGACCAACAACGCCGAGCAATGCTTGCTGTCGAACTCGCTGATAGCGCGGGCCTTGCCACGAACAGACATTCGTTGACGCAATTCAGGGTCGGCCAGGAGCTTACACAACGCATCGGCCAATTTCTCGGCATCCCTGACGGGTACCAGAACACCTGTCTCACCATCGACGATCGCATCCGTCAGTCCATAGATCGACGTACCCACCGTCGGTAAGCCCATTGCAGCGGCCTCGATAACGACAGTCCCGAACCCTTCGCGGTAGCTTGGCAAGCAAAGAATGTCCGAAATCGACATGTATTGTTCGGGCTCACCGGTGAAGCCGACAAATCGAAACCTGGAAGTGATTCTATCATCGGAGACAGCATCGAACACGGCTTTGCCGTTCGCTTCGAAAGGGCCGACGACTACCAGATAGACGTCTTCCATTTCGCCCGCAACACGCTCAAATGCCTTGACAAGCTCACTGATCCCTTTGTCGGGTGTAATTCGACCAACGAAGAGCAGCACCTTTGCGTCGAGTGGGATATCAAGCGAACGCCGCAGCGCTTCCCGGGACTGTGCGCAATAGCGATCTGAATTAAACCGTTGGGTATCGACGCCCGCTAGAGACCCTGAACCGATAACGGAAAGTTTCTTCGAAGAGACGATTCCTGACGCGATCAAGAACTCTCTCTGGCTGAGGCTATCGGTATAGTTGTGGGTATTGAGCCAACCGATAATTCTGTCACAAAATTGCAAAATTTTCTTCTTGTGGCCAGTCATTGTCACCCATGGCTGACCGGTAAAGGTATGTAATCGCACATCGATACGGGCGATCCAGCCCGCCAACGCACACAACAGCCCCGCCTTGGGCGTCGTGGAATGCACCACATCAAATCGTTCTTTCCTGAACAACCGAATCAGTTGCACAAGACTTGATAGATCCTGCAGCAGATTAATATCTCGGGCAATATTCACCGGGAGAAACTTCAATCCATCGACAGCTCGCAAGCGATCCCCCAGTTCATCATCGCTCGCCACTACATATACCGCGGCCCCGGCTTCTTTCAGGGCGGACAGCTGGGCATTGAGTTGCGTTATGACAAACAAGGGAACTGTCGACACGCGAGCAATACGAAGGTTTTTGATTGACAATTCTTCACTCCCTTCCACGATTAGCCTTTAACAATTACGGCTTTTATTACATGCCACATTGAAGTAACAGCAGTATACACGGAACCCTGTATACACTACAAAACCTCATGAATGTAACTAACCACTGGTTTTGAAGGCCTGAACCCCAAAACACTCTCAATTTTTTCAGTGGAGTAACGCGTTCTCGCTGTCAATGCATCAATTCTTTCCTGCGTAACAGGCAGGGAAACAAGCCGTGACCCCACGGCGACTCCCAAGCGCACGATAGAAATTGGCACTCGCAGTTTTGGCGCACTTACAGAATAGTGCTTTGCCAACGCGCCGATCAAATCTGACAACAAGCAATCATTAGACAAGTTAAAAATCTGCCCTTGGGCTCGAGGCTCGGTCACACACAGCATCAATGCTGCCGCCACATCATCGACATGGACATAGGTGGCAATGGATTGATGGAAGCCGATATAAAAAAACAGGCGCCGTTTTACAAATGCGGCTAACTGACGAAGTGAGTTATTCGACATCTTTTCGCCAAAAACATTGGATGGCCTCAGGATCGAATACGTCAGGCCTGGCAGATCACACGCTTCTACAATGAGATCATCGGCTATGGTCTTGGTCACTTCGTAGGTACCCACCGGGTGGGGCGCCGTTGACTCCGTCACATGCCGCTCGGCCGAGCCGCCAGGGCCGTACGCCCCTACACTGCTCAATTGCACCCAATGTATTGAACCGCCCGCCTGAACCTTTGCTCTGGCCGCCGCCAGCAACCGATTCGTTACATCAACGTGCAACCGCTGCATGAGTGCTTCGTCACGGATCTCTCCGGCGCAGTTCAATATGACGTCGCAATCGGAAATCAATTGTGCATAGGGAAAATCGATATCCGTAAGGTCGCCATGAAAAATATCGAATCGCGGATTGTATGTCCGGTCATGCTTTCGTGTAACGATTCTAACGTGGAGACTCGAAGCCTCCAACAGCGTGAGTAAATGCGATCCTATGAAGCCGTTGGCACCCAGCAGTAAAATCTTCATATTCATTCCTGCCCTGCAATTTTACGAGCACGCTGGGCGTCGAGTTCAGTATCCGGCGGGAGGGAAAAGTCCATGCCCTGGCCCAGCACGCAGCGGATGAGATAGAGTATCTGTAACGGGAAAAGAACCCACGCATACACACCAAAGCGATCATTGAAGGCGATATCGAACATCGCAATATGGACAATGGCAAAATAGCAGGATATGTAAAAAACAGGCGCAACTCGATCGGCTTTTCGACCCAATACATGCAACACAAAAAACAGCGCGATGGACAATGAAGAAAATAACCAAAAATCGAACCGGAAGCCGCTCTGATACTCAACAGAGTCAACACTGCTGTAATCAAATGAAATCCCCTGCGACGCAAGGAGACTAAACACCAACGACACCACGGCAGCGAAGACCTTAAAATACGATGCAACAGAAACAAACAACCAGATGGCCACCAGCTGCGAGAATGAAAAACGAACAATCCGACTAACCAGCATAAAGAAAGGCAGCGCGATGACCGCGGAGCGATGAAACAATACGGCCGATATCGAAATAACGCCTGCAATTTTCTTGTGCTCGGTCAACACAAGGCTCAGTGCCAGCAAAATGAAACTCACGGCGAGTCCCTGCCGGATAACATTAGCTGTTAATGACAGAAAAAATGGGTAATAAACGATAATTGCCACACAGAGCAAAGGCAATGAAGACCGACTGCCGAAGATCGAAGCAGCAAGCTTATGGTAACTAACCAACAGCAAGAAAGGGATCACCATAAAAAAATAATAATGATCTGCCCCACCCACACCGAGCAACTGAATCAATGTGATGAAGCCCGTCTCGAACGGCACGGAAAGTGTTTCGCCTCCACCGACGAGCGTCTTGTAGACGTTCACATAGATTTCGGTATCTCCCGGTGTATCCTCCGGCCGAAACCCTATATACCAAGCCGCCAGCAGCGCGACACCGGCGACCAGAGTATTTTCCAGCACCACCAACCCCGGCATAAATGATGCCGTACGTAGAAAGTGCTTTGCCACTGAAAACATGATCAAAGCGAGTGACACCAAATAAATCAAATCATCATACAGACTTATATACGTCATCACTCACCCGATAAATAGACCATCATTCACTGCCTGCCGCTTACTTACAACCCTAGCGGATTCGCTTACCCGGCCCCACCAGCTTCCGGGTGTTGATGGCATCTGTAAATTTCGCCAAACGAAAATAGATAGCATTCTTCAGCAAAAAACCAATGCTTTTAAGGGAGGTTGTACGCGTGGACTTCAGCATCGCGAGAAATGTCACAAGGAAGTTCGCATACAAATCCGTCCTGAGTAGCGGTTGCCGCTCAAAATAACCGTACAGGTCATTCAAAAAAATTGTATATGACTTGTTTTTTCCCGACTTGGTCGAAAGATATGACCCGGCGGAGGGATTGCACCGATAGAGCACAAAAGATTCATTTAGAAATGCGCAACGCCCCCCAGGGATCAAGGAGTCCATTGCAAAGAACCACTCCATAAACTCCCTTTCAATCTTTGCCTTACGCGAAGACCGCCGGTACGCATAAGAGCTATGGACCGCTACCGCGCCCCAACGAGACAACTCGGAAAGACCAAAGAAAAAGCAATTCGGCTTCCCTTCGCCCGGGTAGACAGTCTCTGAGACATAGCTTCTGTCATCAGAAAAGTAAGTGGCTTTATGAAAAACCACGTTTACGTCAGGGAAATTCTTGAAGACATCGTATTGCTTCTGGAGTTTTCCTGGCAACATGACATCATCACCATCAAAGTGAAAAACGATGTCCCCGGTCGCCATTGCATGCACACCATGGTAATTCATGGCAGCACCGACATTTTTATCTCTCAGCAACAATTTGAGCTTGCTGCCTACTCGCTTATTGTACTCCAGCAGTATTTCCTGAGTACGATCCGGCGAACAATCGTCGGATACAATTATCTCACACTCGAAATCAATAGTTTGGGAAAGTATACTGTCCAAGCATTCGACTATGTAATCTTCCTGCTTGTAGCAAGACACCACCACACTCGCTGACAGCATACCTAAACCCCACCCCTTCTTGAGTAAATATAAAAACCAACAAGCGAACAGCAAAAATAAACAACGTTCATCAACACGTGCGCAAAAAACACACCTTCAAGGCCTTGGCCTGATTTGAGAAACGCCAGGCTCAGGCCACTGAACAATATGCCTTGAAGAATCTCGCTGCATAAATAGATTCGCAAGGCAGCCTTGGCAACAACAACAAATCCAATCACATAGGTGGAGACGCGTAAAAAATCGCCGATCAATTGATATTGAATCAGCGTGCCCAAGCGCGAGAATTCGCTGGAAAGCAACAGCGGGATCATCCATTCGCGCAGCAAATAAAAAGACCCGCCTCCCACTATAAAAAGACACATGACCAGCGCCATGAATTTTTTTACGGTGGTAACGATAGCAGCTTTATTTTCCTGAGCTGATATCGTTGGCATAAAATATGCCGCCATAAAAACAATAAAAAAGCCCATGTAGGCACTGGACAGTTTTATCGAAGCTTGCCAAATACCCGCCGCAGTGTACCCAGCATTAGAAATAATCGCCTCACGCACGACAATCTCGACCAGCGGCACGCTAATCGCTCCCACGCCAGCCATCAAAGAGTACGACGATAGTTTCTTGAAGTTACCCCCGTCAATGTTAAACTTGAACAACCGCTTACGCAGGGGTGACTTCCAGTAGAAAAAAGCAGCAGGAACGGCATACAACAAAAACATGAGTACGATTGAGATTGCGGCCCCGGGAACACCTGCAAAACGAATAAGCGCCCATGCAACAGGTAACACCAGTACGTTGCCGATTACCTGGATAAGTGCGTACGCTTTGGTATCACGCAATCCGTTTGCTGTGCCGGTCACCAGATTAGTGAATGCAAAACCAAACTGGGCAAAGGCCAAAAATACAATAATCCACTGATGGGCCCCTGATTTGAACAGCACCTCTGAGAGCGCACTGGAAAACACCACGCCGCCCACACAGAAAACGCTACATATAATGAATGAGTAGGTTCTGGCAGCGGATATGAATCTGATTAGCTTCCTTGGCTTAACCTTGTATTCCGCGACATACTTGATGACACCGTTAACCACTCCACCGCCAGCCAACAGCGATAAAAAGCTGACAGCGCTCATAAAGTTGCCAAGCTGTCCCATTCCATCGACGCCCAAATAGATAGCAATCAACTTCAGCACAATGAAGCCGATTACTATCTTAGAAAGGTGTGCCGACGTCGTCAGGGCTGCACTATAGATAAAGCTATTTCGCTTAGCCTTCACGAGTGAACCCTGAGCTTCATCACTTGGCTGCATTCACAGCACCGATAACTGCTTCGATGACGTGGTCAACCTCTTCTTCGGTGATGCCCAACCATATAGGCAGCCGAATCAAACGTTCGCTTTCGAGCGTCGTGAACTTATCTACGCCGTTGAAACGACCCAGGTTCCTTCCCGCGGGCGCCGAATGCAGCGGAATGTAATGGAAGACCGCACCGACACCTGCTTTCTTCAGCGACTCTAATACCGCCGTGCGATGTTCGATATCAGAAAGCTTCAGATAGAACATATGACCATTGCTGGCGCAGTCAGGGTTTGCTTGAGGCAGTTCGAAATACCCCTCTTTCGCGAATGGCAGCAAACCGGCATAATATTTGTTCCAGGTACTCAGGCGTGCAGTATTGATCTCATCTGCCTTTTCAAGCTGGCCAAACAGATAAGCGGCTTGCAATTCACCCGGCAGGTAGCTGCTACCCACATCTACCCACGTGTATTTATCAACCATGCCTCTAAAGAACTGGCTGCGGTTGGTGCCTTTTTCCCGAATGATTTCCGCGCGTGCGACAAAGGCGCTATCGTTGATAAGCAGCAACCCACCTTCGCCACCGCTGGTGTAGTTTTTTGTTTCGTGAAAACTGAATGCAGCCATATGGCCCAGCGTTCCCAAAGGTTTATCCTTGTAACTGGCCATCATTGCCTGAGCCGCATCCTCGATCACATACAAGTCATGCACTTTGGCAATTCGCATGATCTCGTCCATGTCGCATCCGACACCTGCATAATGTACGGGTACGATGGCTTTGGTTTTTTCCGTGATGGCAGCTTCAATCAGCGTCTCGTCGATGTTCATGGTATCCGGGCGGATATCGACGAAAACAATCTTTGCACCGCGCAGCACAAATGCATTTGCCGTACTGACGAAGGTATAACTTGGCATTATGACTTCGTCGCCTGGCTGAATGTCGATCAGCAAAGCCGCCATTTCAAGTGCTTGGGTACAGGAGGGTGTCAACAGTGCCTTTTTACAACCCAGGCGTTTCTCAAACCACGTCTGACAGCGCAGGGTATATTCACCATCGCCCGACATTTTGCTGCTACGCATGGCAGCCAGTACATACTGGTCTTCATTGCCAGTATAGGGTGGTTTGTTAAACGGAATCATGCTTTATACTCGTCCATAAATTCTTTTTCGAGCGCTAGCAGCGCCTGGCTTCTCTCTTTGACACGGCGTGCAGGTACGCCCGTGTAAATGCCCCAAGGATCAGTACTCTTGGTTACCAGAGACATGGCGCCGATTGAACAGCCTTGCGCAACGATCACGCCCGGAAAAATAACGGCGGACGCGCCAACAATGACATGACGCTGCAAATGCACGGCTGCAAACTTTTCGTTCTTGTATTTTTTCGGAACAAGAGAATTGGTCAGCGTCTCGCCGCTATAGTCATCCGACTGGGAGAATATTTTGACGCCATAAGCCAGCGTGCAAAAATCGTCCATGACAATGCCAGGAATACCACCCGCTACCAGGCACATGGGCGTGATGTGGTTGAATGTTCCGATTGTTACACGTCCGGAAACCACGCAAAAATCATCAATGCGGGAGTGGTCTCCCAACTCGATTTGGTCAGCATTGTAGATGCTTGCCTTGTCGCTGATTTTTACGCCTTTACCAAGGCGCTTGAAACCCATCGACTCGAGTGCTGCTTGCGACAGATAAGCCATGAAAGGATACTCTTGTTGCACAGATTCTGGCTGATGATAATTCGCTGTTCAAACAATCGAACCGTATCATCAGTTATTGAGTTCTGCCTCATCGGCCAGGCTCAAGAGATATTGACCGTAGCCATTTTTGCTCATCTCCTGCCCGACCGCTCGCAAATCATCGATTGTAAGCCAATTATTCTTGAAGGCGATTTCTTCAAGGCATGCCACCTTGTAGCCTTGGCGTTTTTCTATCGTTTCCACGAAATGAGCGGCCTCAAGGAGGCTCTCATGGGTTCCTGTATCAAGCCAAGCGAACCCGCGACACAGCAACTCGACATGCAGCGAGCCTCTTTCCATGTACGCTTTGTTGATGCATGTAATTTCAAGTTCCCCGCGCTCGGACGGTTTAACTTTTTTGGCAATCTCAATGACATCGTTGTCGTAAAAATATAAACCCGTCACGGCAAAGTTGGACTTTGGCCTCTTCGGTTTTTCCTCAATGGAAATAGCGGTGCGATTGTGATCAAACTCAACGACGCCGAACCGTTCCGGGTCCTTGACCTGATAACCAAAGACAGTGGCACCTTTTTCGCGCTTCACCGCAGCCTGGAGCATGGAAGTAAATCCAAGGCCATAGAAAATGTTGTCGCCCAGAACCAGGCAGACGCTATCCTTTCCAATAAAGTCTTCGGCAATAATGAACGCTTGCGCCAAACCGTCGGGACTTTCCTGCACTTTATAACTGAGTTGTACGCCAACCTGGCTACCGTCGCCCAGTAGTCGCTGGAAAGCTGCGAGATCATCAATGGTCGTGATGATCAGGATCTCCCTGATACCTGCCAGCATCAGGACAGAAAGGGGGTAGAAAATCATCGGCTTGTCGTAAATGGGAAGCAGTTGCTTTGACACGCCTTTGGTAATGGGATACAAGCGCGTGCCGGAGCCTCCGGCCAAGATTATACCTTTCATGATTTTCCTTTTATTTTCTGGTTCGCCCGCGCCCAACGACAGCAGCGCCACCCTAAACAGGTTTCAGCAAATTTTTTGCACTTGAATGCCAAGCCCACCAGCCTCGTGTAATGGAGACGCGTTTTTTGCGTTGCCGAGGCCTGCTTTGGGGACTCATGTGCCCAAGTGCATCCATGTCTCGTTGTTGATTATCGCTGACGGATTCCGTTCGCGCGACCAAAGCTTCCCGCTAATCAAAAAATTGACGCAACGCCGCCCATTCCTGCTTTCAAATTCCTCAGACAAAGATGTTTATGCCAAAAGAAAGTATGCGCATCTCGGATCGATACGGCAGCCACCTTAATGCGTCGAACCAGACGTGGTGCACAGCATGTGCCGAAAAACCAAAACCAGCACCTCGTCAACTTCCCACACGTTATTACTTCGAGTCGCCACCAGAATTCCTGCTTCTACGGCTGAAACTTCTGGCGAGAGCGATCAAAACGCCAAAGCCGCCTCCAAGCACAATTCCTGCGGCCAGGATCAAGCCTTTACGGGGTTGTACGGGACTATCGGGTTGCTCGATTGGGCCATCCAAACGGTACACCGATACTGCACTGGGGCTAACGCTCAGGTTCTTGTAAAAACTGTATCTGATCTGAAGAGCGCGAAGGTTCCGGATGAAGGGATCATCGGATTTGCGCTGCTCAAGGTTCTCAATTTCAGCTAGCAGTGCCTTTGAGCCCCTCATATAAGTGAGTTCACCATCCATGCTCGCGGACACTTCTGTCGATAAGTTTCCATTGATAAGAGGAGGTTTTTCCAGCCCTACCGCATTGGCGATTCGCAAGGCTTCTCGTAATTTGACAACAAGGTCCTCTCGAACCTTCTGCCCGGCCTCTCGCAGCGTTTCGATTTGTTGATTCAGATTTCGGGCGCGAACCTCAGCTTCACGGGTAACGTTCTGGATCATTTCCTTTTCCGCGGCCGCACCAGCCTTGGAAACAAAAGTCCTTGCCCAATCAACAGCTTGAGCCGGGCTTTCACTTTGTACTTTCAAGGCAAATTGGTCAGGCGACTCTTTGCCAGTCTGAACAATGGTAAATGCCTTGCCGAATTTCGCGTACAAAACGTCCTGCGATTTCTTTTTATCGGCTTCGCTTAGCGCCGGGAAATAGATATCTTCAAAAACTTCACGGCGCAGTGACTCCGCCTGAAGATTGCGCACAAAAACCTCATACACTTCTTTAACTGTATATGGATTCAGTTCGGACTCACTGGTGCGCCCATAGTTAAAGTCCGCAATGCCGTTTTGCGTTGGCGGAATGACAAATACCTTGGCCTCATAGATCGCGGGACTAAGGAATGCAAACCCAGCGGCGATCAACAACCCGCACAGCGTAGCGCCCCCTATCAGCCACTTTTGCCTCCACAGACTTTGCATGAGTTCCAGCAAATCGACTTCATCGTTTGGCGACGGGGATTCAGCACGGTTGTTGCGCATTTATTCTTTTAAACCTTTTATGGGAAAAGCCCAGACTAGGGCACCTTGCACACAGGTTGACCTATGATCAGTGTGGGCCGAACAGAATAAACGACACACGGTAAACCGAAAAGCCGAAGGCACAAAAATAGTGGCCAATAAGCCACAGGCCTCGATGATCTCAAAGGCGGGGCATCACCCTGTCCTCATAAAGTACTACTAATGCGATGCCGAGCATGCGAACGCCGCCGGACATAAAAAAGCAAACTCAACAGAGGTCCAGCGGTCAGCCCCGCGATGAGCGCAGCCAGTATAAAAATCGAAACAGGCAATTCTGGTAATGACCACCCCAAGAATACAAGCCCCACCGGTTGCTGGTTTTCCAGCGCGAACGCAAGAACTCCAGTGGCGATAATCAAAAGGAGTAAGACCAACAGAAAGCGCTTAAAGTTCCGCATGATCTTCTCCCTTGAGTAACCTGCTCATCCGTGTTCCTCATCCTCATTCACCCGATCCCGCAACTCCTTCCCAGGCTTGAAATGCGGCACAAACTTGCCATCCAGACTCACCGACTGCCCAGTCTTCGGGTTGCGTCCCACCCTAGGCGCCCGGTAGTGCAGCGAAAAACTGCCGAACCCACGAATTTCGATGCGATCGCCAGTGGCCAGGCACTGAGACATTT
>RCUU01000575.1_pt1 | contig 19885 bp, 15 predicted proteins | sample 2166211 | NCBI WGS metagenome assembly RCUU01 (sample SAMN09932620, study PRJNA488358) | compost metagenome | feature: garden; material: soil; isolation source: compost soil in phenylacetic acid-enriched culture | place: Germany: Experimental Botanical Garden Goettingen | collected 2016-01-27
CTTCTTGTGCAAATTGCAATATCATATGTTCAGTCTTCATATAGGAAGGAACTTCCGTTAAATAGTACACCGTCTTCTTCTCTTGGGACTGTACATTAAAACTGCCGCTAGCAACCTCCTGCTTAAGTTCGAACATCGAACCCCCAGCTGATTTCAGATATGCAACATAAGTGGAATCACTTAGCACTTTTTTACCCAAATTCGTGTAACTAACGCCAACTCGCATATATACTTTTCCATTCCTTTTAAGTCCTTGCACACTTTCCGCTTTGATATCAACTTGCAGATTATCCATCGTGAGCTTGATGCTCTGTCCTTCAGGAACGACAACTGAATAACTTGCCGGAATGGAGAATACACCCAGCTTTTTCTGATAATCCTGGCTACTGAAATCCCACTTAAATAGGGTCACTTTGATACCGTTTAATTTTGTAGACTCTCCAATATTCACGTAGTAAGTTACAATTTGACTACTCTTAGGAGGGATGTTTCTTTTGGTAACCTCTCTCGTGATAGGTTTGCCTTGAATGACTGTCCCCTCATTTGTAGTAACCCTAGAGAAATAATCAACGTGAGCTACACTATTGCTACTACCATTGCTATAACTAAGTGTATATATAAGTATATTCCCGCTCGGTTGCTCTAAAATGTCCATATCTAATAGCTTCACGTTGACATTGTTATTTAAAGCTATCGACCCAAGTTTATCAAGAGTGGATACCGCTGCAGTTGAAGCACTTGCCGATGCTGCGTATATGCTGTTTGCAAGAGATTGGCTTAACATCAGTGCACTGAGCAGAACTACAGCATATGTCTTTAGTGATTTGTGCATGAGTCCCCCTCCTTATACAAAATCCTGTTCAATAACTCTATTCGTTTAGAACAGTTGTTACTCGATTCTGGATCAACTTTGCAACATCTTCCGCAGATTTTTGTCCACTGAAGAATGATGAGGACTCCTCTCCAATAATAGAAAGCACTTTAGTATTCAGTTCCGCATATTGATCTACCGTATGAATGATTTCTTTAAACCTAGTAAATTCTTCATCAGAAACCTTAGCTGCTTTTCCGGTTGGAAGCTTATATGCTCCACTCTTCACCTTTTCCTGAATATCGTTTAAATTCTTATCGTTCACTGATTGGAGCAGAGAGAATCCTTCTCTATCTTGTAAGGACTGTGCTTCTTCAGTTAACAAGAAGGTCATAAACTTATAAGCTTCTTCTTTCACCGGAGTATTGGCTTGTATGGCGAGCGAGGATGAAGGAATGATTCTCATACCACCAGTCTGACCTGCATGTGGCTTTTGAAGGTACTCCGGTTTTTCGAAGTAAGAATAAGGACCATCGATAAAGTCTGTTGGTGACCCTATAACGATGGAATTAAATAGCTGATTACCTAGCTCCGCTGGCTCCGAAGTCATAACTTGTTCTTTATACATTTTCTTGACTTGTGCCAACAATTCCACAAAAGCAGGAGAGTCGAACTTCGCTTGTTTCGCGTCACTATCAACAAACAAATTATAATTATCCACGCTCATTTCTTGTAGTGTGACTTCCGGCGGGTAATCCGTTAGGGCATAAAGTTTGTTTTTAGCGTCCTTCCCAGCCTGTTGTATAATTTCCTTCGATTGCTCTCCAAACTCTTTCCAAGTCCAGTTCTTATCGTCAATCTTCACATTAGAGTTCTTAATCATATTTCCATCCCCTATGAACGCTCTAAAAGCGAACCCGGTAGGAATGAAGTATAAACCGTCGTTCACCTTCATTGCGTCCAAAACTTTCATTTCTAAATCGCTCTTATTTACCGTTTTATCTTGTTCAAATATATCATTCATGTTCACAAGCAACTTTTTACTCACATAATCATTGATTGAAAAGGCGCTTACATCAAAAATATCTGCACCTTTTCCAGAGAGTAGGGCTGTATTCGTTGTTTTTTTATATTCTACATAACCATTATCCCCCCACTCATTTCCCACTTCTTTATATGCCTTAATTTGCAGGTCGATATCCGGGTATTTCGCTTCAAACTTTTTCTCTAGCGCCTGATAGAATGCGCTCGATTCTGCCAGAGATAGAGTCAAGATTGTCTTCCCCTCTTCAGTTGTCGTTTTCCCCTTACTTTCCACTTTCTCATTACCTCCGGAATTACATGCCGTTGTCATTATCAATGCACCCATTAATAGTACAAATATAGACCTTTTGATCATTTGATTTCCTCCTCCTATTTTCTCGTTTATATGAATTCTTATTGCAGTCGAACTCGGTTCCCGTCTTCAAGAGGTTCACTACTTTCCAGAATAATTGAATCCTCCTCATAGAGAATATCCGATTGAATCATCGTTTCTTTCTCGTTTTTTTCACTAGAGTGAATACGAACTTTTTGAGCGACAAAGACATTGCCTAATGCCCCCCGCTGCTCGTCAACTTTATAAACAAACAAACCTTCGCGATCCTCATGAATAGCTTCATTGGATAGGAGTAATCCCTCTTGGAGTGAATGTTTTTCGATTTTAATCCGAGCCTGTTCACCTCCTTTAAGTTCTGGATCAACGACTTTTATTCTCAAATTCTTTTGCGGAATGGTTTGAGTCTTCCCGGACTCATTACTAGAGGGGCTATCAGTACGTGACTCTGAATTCGCAACTTCTTCAATGGAGCCGCTTAGGGTCCGGGCTTCTTGTCCATGATTCATATCAACCTCAACATCTACCTTATTTCCAGCAGAAATCCCTAAATTGGACAAATGCACGGAATCCATAATAATATCCAATCTGTAACCCCGACTACTGTTGGATACAATTACATCCGGGTCGCCCATTGAAGTTAACCCTTCGACGGCATTCAGTTTTGAAATCAGACCATCGAAAGGAGAGAATAGTTGTTTTTCGCTTGTTAGACGATTTTTTAGCCCGCTAATCTTATTTTCCTGAGCTAAGATATCTAACTTACCTTTTTCGATATCACGTCTTGCATTTCTGATTTTGAATTCATCCTCTTCCAGCGCGGATTGGATGTACTGATCTTGCCTATTCTGTTGATCAATTTTCTGCTTTTCTAAATTTGTTATTTCATCTTTCAATTCTTGCTCAGCAGTTTTGCTCTCATAGATAATAAGCTTTTGTCCCTTTTTTACACGTTGTCCTTCTTTCACAAGAATTTGTTCGACCTTTAGTCCGGAAGTATTCGAAAGTTTAACTTCAGCAAGTGGCTGCAATATCCCACTACCATCAATCGTAAATAAAAGATTTCCCTTTGTTGGTTTTTCGGTTCTCACTTTCGGCAAGGTCAAAGATTGTATCGTGTTACTGAACAATGTAAAAAACAATAACAATCCCATAAAAACCATGAAGACGACTTGAATATTTCGTTTACGTCTACGATCAGTCGGCTTTATACCTAACTCCATATCCCGTCATTCTCCTCCAATCAACCTTTGATACCAGACAATTGAACGCCTTCAATAAAATACGATTCCGCATACAGAAATAGCATCACCATCGGAGCCATATAAAGTATGGATGCAGCAAAAGCAATTCCTCTCTCGCCTTCATTGATCCTCGATAAAAAGACTGACAATGGCTGCTTAAACGGATCATCTAGAAAAATAAGCGGCTGCTCCACCATATTCCAATAATCAACAAACAATAATATGACGAGTGCTGCCAGACCTGGTTTAATCATCGGAATAATAATCTTGTAGAAAATCAGAAAATGTCCAGCACCATCCATTTTGCTTGCTTCGATATACGCATACGGTATATCCAGCATGAACTGTCTGAGCATAAACACACCAAAAGCTGCGAAAATTCCAGGCAATATAATTGCATATGAACTATCTAATATTCCTAGCCTATCCGCCATAATATAGTTCGGTACTAGCGTCACTTGGAAAGGCATTAGCATCGTTAGGACATAAATAAGAAACAAAGGATCTCGTCCCCGGAATTTCAGCTTCGAGAAAGCATAGGCAGCGAATGCTGCTACCAATGTTTGTCCTGCAATGATGGGCACAACCATGAATACTGAGTTCCAGAACATCGTCAGATATTTAGGGTTGTCTAGGAGAACTTTAGTATACTGGTCCAAGGACACTTGATCCGGCAGCAATTTTAAATTTACAAAAGGATCTTCTCTCCCTTCAATCACCTCATTCATCTGCCCGATAGGTCCATAATTGATCTCAATTTCTTTCTCTGTCATAAGCGAATTTGTGAATGTGATCACAATCGGGAATAATAACAAGACTGCAATAATAGCCATGACGAATGTTAATGTCCCTTTTCTCAACACTTTGACAACTGGCACAACCTTTTCACCCCTATTCCATGAATTGCCGATGCCTCCGCTCAAATGCAAACAATCCCAACACAATCAATAAAATACAACCAAACATCAAGGTCGCCGCGGCAGTCAGCTTCTGAATATCGAGCGACATGAACATGTTGTTCATATAATGCTGCATCATATAAATGCTATCATGCGGATAATCACCTGCGATCAAATAGGTCTCTCGAAACACTTTGAATGAATTAATAATCGACATGATGACCTCAAAAAACATCGAAGAGGTCAGATAGACTAGTGTAATACTGCGAAACTGCCGTAATCGTTCAGCACCTTCAATTTGAGCCGTTTCATAATAATCCTTTGGAATTTGCTGCAATCCCGCCAAGAATAAAATCACGTTATAACCGATGTTCTTCCATAAATAAACAACAATGATTACATTTCTAGCTGCATCCGTCTTCATCCAATCCACACGATCGATACCGAAGTTGTTCAGCCAGGCGTTAAGCGAGCCATTCCAATCGAAGAGCATCTGCCAGATCAGAATGATGGAGGCGACAGGTACGACAAGCGGCAACACGTATCCAGTCCTCAGCCAATTCCGAAGATATGTATTTTTGTTCAATAACATCGCTAATCCTAACGAGAGTACAAGCATTAGTGGAACACTTATCACGCTAAAATAAAATGTATTAGATGCTGCTTTACGGAAAGAATTGCTCTCTAGCAGCTCTCGGTAATTATCAAACCCTACAAAGTGGCCCTCTATCGTGCTGTCCATAAAAGAATAGAATACTCCCATAACAAACGGTATAAGGTAAAACATCGCGAATCCGATACCGCTTGGTGCCAGGAACATTATTGCCGCTGAGACATCCTTTCGGAGCCATTTCTTCATACTTGGGTTTATCATTCTTTCAGTAACCTCCTTCATGTACTTAGAATAAGTAAAACTTTTTAAAAAGAAGTACGGTATATATTAAGTATTTCTTAAATTTCAAGGAATGAAGAGTTTGGGATCACAAAAAAACCGTTGATAGGGATATCAACGGCTAATGAATGAATATAAAGTCAATCTTTTATTGAATGATTTATTGCTTCCTAATTCTTCGAGTACAACTCCACGGCCTGCGTATCCATAATTGGATTTATATATTTCTCTAACGGTATAGTCAATGGCTGAGGATAGTCCTTCGCTTCTGCTCCAAATATATATATAAACTCGTCCACGCCTGCCCCATCCTGTGCCCTCATTAATCCGCCAAAATTTAATACCGCGCTCCTATTTGTAGTATATCCAGACTGATGCACTTTCCCTTCTCCATCAGTAAAGGTTTCAGACGTACGAGTATAATAGTTCAAATATTGAGCATTCTCAAACTTATGTCTTAAGAGGATCGTTCCCTCCATTGCATCATTCTCTGGAGTTGGCGTGACTAACTCAAGTTCACTTCCCGGCGCTTCAATAAGCTGATACTTATTAAGATCAACGACAATTTTCATCTGATCCTTTTCGACTGCCGAAATCCCAAATGTCTTCAACGTCACTGAATCTGGCTGGCTATCCTTACTATGTTTGAAGACTAACGTGAACTTGGCGTTGTCCGAATAGATTTCGGAATTGTCTGCATTGATGATATCCGGGTAATATATTTTATTAGTTGTATCCCCTTTTTTACTAATCAGTACAGGATTAATCAATTGGAAAATTTGTTTATCATTATTCTGATCATACTCCAGATCCACATAAGTGCTTAGCGGAGTATACTGGACTCCAGTGACTTTAATCTTTTGTCCATCCACGTTCAGCGTTCCTTCTGTATCCAGAATCCGTTCCTGTGCTTTGAGCATGTCAGGGTCAAGTTCGAAAGCAACATCTAGCGAAGTTCGGTACTTATTACTACTGGATAGAAGCGCCTTATTTGAAGTTTCAGTAAGAATAATATTATAGTTTACTTGCTTTGGATATTTAACCGCTGGTGAAAGATTATTGGAGTATATAAAATCCATAGACTGTCCAGGTTGAATTCGGCTTTCACTAGCGAGCATACTTAATGATGCACCTTTGTGAAGTGACGACTCCTTTATCCCTTCAAATTGAAGTCCAAAATCAGCGTGTATAACTACTTCGTCCGTATTGTTCTGAACACTGTATAGGACATACACCTTCCGTCCATCAGTAACGGCACCTGTCACATCTATTCGGTAACCTTTGTTTTCCGCACTCTGACCTACAGGCTGTACGAGATTCTGTTCAAGAGCGCTAGCAAGTGCAGGATCTAACCTGGTGAACGAGCGATATGCTTTGAAATCATTCGTATGCTTAGTGCTAGCCGATTGCACTGAAGGTTGAAGTACTTCCTTATTCGGTAATCCAAAGCTTGAATATGTAAACAGAAACGCAACCGCTGCAGCTGCAATCACGCCCATACCTGTAGTATAGATGCGTCGTTTTTCTCGCTTCTTCCCCTCCGCAATTCCCTTTTTCATAGCGTTGTAGATTTTCATCTCCTGTATCGTTTCGACATTCTGTTGTACTTCATCGATGTTCTTACGTAACATGCGTTCTTCTTTTTCTGTCATTGCATTCACCTCCAATATCTCTATAGATAACTTCGAAGCTGTTTGAGTCCTTCGCGCAGCCAAGTCTTAATCGTACCTTCTGGTCTTTTTAGCACTTTGGCAATTTCGATAGTGGTCATGTCATGGTAGTATTTAAGCGTTACGACATGCCGATACCTAGGCTTTATCCGATTCATCGCACGCTCCAGATCAATTCGATCATTACTCTTCATTTCCCGAGCCGCTTCCTCAATTATCTTTTCAGTCGGCACCACACGTTTTTTACGCCGAAGCTCATCCATACAACAGTTGATCGTTATTCGAATTAGCCAAGGTGTGAAGGACTGCTCATCCTTTAACTTTTTGCGTTTCATCCAAGCTTTGCATGACGCTTCTTGGATCACTTCCAGCGTGTCTGCCTCTGTTCGCAGATAACTATAGGCAATGGCGTACATTTTTCGATGCTCCACATACAAACGACTAAAAAAAGCTTCTTCATCCATTTGCGCAAAATCTACCATTCTGACTTCATCCATTGTGTTTTCCACCTTCCACCACCCCCTCTGTCTTTGATCAGGAAGAAACATCCCCCGCATATCCATATCAGTAAGACGGAGCTGACCGTAAAAACGATTGATTTTTTTCAAATTTATTTGATCTGTTGTAAAATAGTAACGTTGAGTACAACCTTGATAGCATTTTTATGAAAAGAGGTGGATCGTTGCTAAAAGCTGACAGACAGGCGTACATCCTAAAAAAAGTAGAGACTGAAGGCCGCGTTGTTGTCCAAGAATTAACACAGCAATTAAATGTAACGGAAGATACCATTCGAAAAGACTTACAAAGCCTGTCGAAGATGGGACTTCTCAAACGAATTCATGGTGGGGCCCATAGTCTTATCAACGACATGAAAGATTTCAATTCACGTGTAGAATTAAATAGCCAGACCAAAACAGAGTTAGCGAAACGAGCTTGCACTCTTATTGAGAATTCAAAGGTTATCTTTATGGATGGCGGATCTACGAATCTAAAGGTAGCTGAGAACATCCCTGAGTTTTTTGATGGAAGAATTATTACCAATTCCCCTTCAATTGCATTATCACTGTGCCGGTTGTCCAAAGCTAGTGTAACCTTGTTAGGTGGCGACCTTGATAAAAAAAATCAAGTTTTATTCGGAGCCTCAACGCTTAGAGCGATTCAGCAAATCCACTTGGATCTAACCATCCTTGGCGTATCTACGCTGGATTCAAAAGTAGGCATAACCGTTCCCTCTTATGAAGAATCCATTATAAAGAATCAACTCTTTGAGCAGTCCTCCATGGTTATTGCTATAGCTACGAAAGAGAAGCTGGAGAAAATATCCACCTTTTTTGTAGCGAATGTATCCTCATTAGACTATTTAATCACTGAAAATACAGTAGATCATAAGACGATTGATACCTATCAAAAACTTGGAGTTAACGTGGTTACAGTATAGACTATTCCTAATAATGTACAAAAAAAGATGAACACCATTGAAGATTGTGCTCATCTTTCATTTAAAAAGTTCTTAATCGCCACAAATGAATCATCATTATGCTGCTTACTACTAATCGTTTTGGAAGTAATCTCAATACATTTAGAATTTGGAATATGTTCAGAGAGCAGCATTCTCCCCCGCATAGGACGATAATGAATTCATGGTTTTATAAACCTCAGAATTTTCGTATCTCCTTTGGGCGTTTAGAGGATCTGCATGCTGTAGTACATCATGAATTTTAGCAAAAGCTTCACGAACCAACGGCTCTTGCGGTTGATCTTCCCAAGCTGGACGTGACAGAATAAGCTTCTTAACGATCGTTGGATATCTCAATGCCAAATGAAGCGACACCCCAGCACCTGTGGAAATCCCCCCAATATTGAATGGGCCGAGCTGAAGATATTTTGTTAAAGTCATTACATCATCGGCGAATTGTCTAAAAGAAAAATCATCCACGTGACCAAACGCCACAGTCTTTCCATGACCACGAAAATCTAATGAGATCCTTCGGATATGTTTGGTTCGCTTCATTAAACCGAAAGTTTGATTGACGTCTCCGCCTAAACCATGAAGAAATATAAATACTTCTCCATCCCCTCCATCATCTTCATAATAAAATGTAATGTGATCGTAGGTAAAGTAAGGCATCTTCTTCCCCCCTTTACAATGGGCCAGAAACGTCACTTAGGTAAATCGTATTACCAGTCTTCACCGATTCTTCAACCGCCAGCATCGCTCGCATAGTAGCCATCCCATCCTCAATCGTTGCACCTACACCGGGCTTGTGATGCAGAACAGAATCTGCGAAACCTTCAATCTGTAATCTATAAAAATGACCATCTGCTCCGAGCGGTCTGTGGTAGCTGTTATCACTAGTTTTGAAAATTTCTACATCACTTGATTTTAGTGTCCATGGATTATAAGTTTTGCCTACTACAGACCCAAATTCCCCATAAATTTGGAACCCTTCATGCCAATCCATCCGAACCGCAATGGTCAAATCCAATTGGGCTACAAAGCCGCTTTCGAACTCCGCAGTAATAAACCAACAATAGGCACCGAACTTTTGTGTATTCCATGCCTTAACACTTACAATATTCCCGCCTAGATATCTTGCGGTATCAAACAAATGGCTTCCATGACCTAACATATAATATCGTTCCTTGTTCGCTTTTGGATCTCCAGCCGGTCTCTTCATATTTTTACCAGAGATGATTACTGGTTGAACATTCTCGGTGACCGTGTATCGATAGGTGGAATCGCAATACCAGGCTTTTAGGCCAATAATCTCCCCCATTTCATGATCAACAAATTCTTTGGCTGCTACTATTCCAGGGTCGTATCTCTTCATATTACCAACTTGAACCTTGAGATCGGTACGATTCACAAGTTCTTTTAACTCTTCCACTTCTTCGATCGAAACACCCAAAGGTTTTTCTACCAAGACATGTTTACCTGCTCGCACAGCTTGTTTAGCAGCCTCCACATGAAATTGATCCGCTATTCCGATAACTACAGCATCAACATTAGGGTCCGCCAGCATTTGATCATAGTCCGTATAAACCTTGCCTGGTTCATAGATAGCATTCATTCTTTGGAGTAAATCTTCGTCCACATCACAGATCGCATATAGGTTAGCATTCCGTGATCTTTTAATGGAATCAAAATGAGCCGCCTGAGAAATCTGACCACAGCCTAGCACCCCGATATTCAACAATTTGTTGTCCTTATTCATATTTAGACCTCCGATTCTACCTAAGGTAATTCAAAGCATACGCTACGTCATTTTCCTCTAACCCATGCATAATAACAGGCCCATCATAAGTTTTACTTAGTTCTTTTAGATATTCCTTTAAGGGTAAGTTTCCTTTACCCACAGGTGCAAAAGTGATCTTCTCTTCGGTTACCAAAGCATCTTTGCAATGGGCAATGGCAATGTAATCCTTCAGCACTGTTAATGTTTTTTGGATTTTGCCAATGAGGTCTTTATGATCCGTTGGAGTTACAAGATTTGCTGCATCGTACAGAAGCTTAAGATAAGGTGTATCCAGATCTCCCAGTAGTCTTAAAGCATCCTCTTCCGTACTCACCACATTGGCTTGTTCAGGTTCTAATACTAAAGTCACTTGATTGGCTTCGGCAATTTCAAGCATCCAGGCAAGACTATCACGCAGCAGTGACCATGCTCTCTCTGTATGATTCTCAGGATGAGGACTCCAAAAATCTTCTTGATTCAAGCTACCCGTAGAAATAGAAACATACGGTACAGCTAATGCTGCAGCAGCCTCAACTACCTTGTTAAACCCTTGCTTGTTCTCGTCTTGCTTCCCTTTATTCAGTTCCAGCGTATTAAAAGTCCCTGAGATCACAGCAATGTTAACCCCACTGTTAATGGTTGCTTCTTTGATTTGAAGGATGATCTCCTGACTAATTTCTTTAGGTAAGCTCGCCAACCCCACGTTCGCAAAATTGAATTGAACCGTACTCATCCCTTGGGCTTTGATTTTGTGCAAAGCGATCTCCAGATCATCGTCCAAATATACTTTCGAGAAAATTCCCAGCTTCACAAGGTACACCTCCTTCATCGCTTCTCAAAATCATCATACACTTAAAAGCAATTACAAACAATAAAATTCAATTATACATAAGAAGGGAAAATCATTAGCAACTTATAAAAAAAGTGCTGGCAATTATGCCAACACTTTATAATCAATTATCGATTTCGATTAATCATGTAATTCAATAAATGCTTCAGAAAAGCAATATTACGAGGAATCTCTTTCAATGCTTCCATAGCGAGACAGTAGTGTTCCCACATCTCTTTTCGCGCACCGTCTGCTCCAAGGATCGATACAAACGTTGAATTGTTATTCTCCACATCCTGACCGATCGGCTTGCCTAGTAAATGATGATCTCCTTCCAAATCGAGCAAATCATCTTTAATCTGAAAGGCAATTCCCGCGTGGTAGGCAAATTTTTTCAGAGACTGAATTTCCGACGCCTTCACCTGGGCGAGAATGGCTGGCATCACTAATGAAGCTTCAAAGGCAATTCCGGTCTTATAAAAACAAATCATATTTAATTGTTCAAGCGTCAACGCTTTTCCCTTAGAATTCAAATCCATCGCCTGACCCATACAGGTGTCTCCTGCTTTTTGGGCAGAATATTGCATTAAGGCAAGCACAGCTTTAGCATCAAAAGAATGAAGTGACGCCTGTTCCTCGATCGACTTCTGTATTAGAAACAATCCGGTTAATTCCGCAGTGGAGCTATTGTACACTTCGTGCAGCGTCGCACGACCTCTTCGGGTTGAGGCATTATCCTGGGATGGAAGATCATCGAAGATTAGGGATGCCGTATGCATATATTCCAAAGATCTAAGTAGCGGCACAATTGCCGGTGCATCTAGACCATATTCGTTAACGCCCATAACCCACGTCAATATAGGTCTTATGCGCTTGCCATCCCCTTCTAAACTATAATTAGCCGCATCAATAAGCAGCTCTTTCATAGCTGGTGTCTCTACTGGCTTGGCAATCAGCAACTGATTATTGATTAGATCACGAACCTTTTGAATCGTATCTCGAAACTCCACTTTTTCCTTTTTACTGTTTCTTAGATTCAAAAGCAACTGATCCCGAAGCAGTTTATCAAAAAAGTCCACATCATCTGCTTTCTGAACCATCTGCTGCACAACAAGGTTAAATTCTGGTTGACCAGAAGCAAAGATCTCCATGATCTCTTTATACTTTTCAGTACCTACACGTGCTTTACAGCGCTTGAGGCCATTGATGGCTCGATCTAATATGACCTCACGGGTTTTAGGATCGGATTGATACACGGTGTGTATTAAATGGGAAATGACCGTCCAGTATAATTCAAAGGGGTTGATCAGATCTGTACGTTGACCACGGTATTTTAAATAATAAGTATAGGGAGTTACCGCTCCCACTTCCATATCATCAAACATATCCGCAAAATCATCCGCCAGCTGATTGTAAAGCCCATAGAAGAAAGTACGTTGATCAAATCCGTCATCAGTTGGAGCACTAATTACGGATCGGACAATTAAACGGGAAGAAGAGGATTTTAAAATGATAGGGATAAAAAGCTCTTCATTACTGTACTCAGCGTTAGACAGATCCTTCATTCGATCCAACTCCTGGGCATGAAAAAACACAAAAGACTGTTCGAAAAATGCATTTTGCATTTCTGGCCGCTGATATCCTTTAATATACTCAAAAGCTTCCTTGAGCTCCGAATGTACAAAGCGAATGAACGGCATATTCTCTCCAGACCATTCACCTAACTCCGGCACAACTCTATCAAGGATCGCGTTGCGTATCATTTGGGAATATTGTTCTTTCTCTTGATCGGTTAAGACCCCAGAATCAAGGAGATCGTCAATGAATGGATAAGTTAGGCCATACGAATAACCAAGCCTAATGGCTTCATCAATTCTTGCGGCACGCTCCACAGGCGTTACTTCCTCATCCATCTCCTCCATCACATGAAGAATTACTCCTATAATGATCTTGATCAGTTTACGTTGAGCTTGCTCAGGATTCATTTCCTTCGGAAGATGCACTGACACCTGCTTAAGTTTGTCTATCACCCAAATCGTTGCAGTTTCAACGCCTTCCTTCTGAGCCCAACGATATATCCCCGTGAAACTCATGAAATCTGACTCATTCTCTGTATTTGACGAGCCCGGATGAATCATCTGATTTCTAATGTCGGCAACCATTCGCTTAATTCGGATTTGTGTGTTAGGGGAATCCAAAGCTTGCCCCAGATCTCTCATATAAAGATAGGAAACACTTCGATCCAAATAATCATCCAATTTACCGGTCTGATTCAGCCATCCTAGATATCTATGATAATCCTGAGAATCAGGTTTCCTCTTTCCTCTTGATAAAAAGGACAACCATGAACGACGATGAATGTGGTTCTTCTTCCACAACCGAAAATCTTCAGTTAAGGTAGACACGTAAGTTTTTTCTTTGAATTGTTCACGAAGAGATGCAAAATACTGAGCCGCCTTCTGCTCAGCGCTCGGGTATCCTGTCTCGGCGTTATCAGTAAATTCTTCATTCATAGGTGATGACCTCAACTTCTCTTTTTGTTAACATGACCCATTAGGAAAGATCAGAATTTCTTCCTGAATGAAATGTTCTTCAGTTAATACGCTCAAAACTCTTTTCGGTTACGAAAAAGAAGCCTGACTAATCAAGCTTCTTACAAATTATCTATACACAGATTATTTTATTTTGATTAATCTGCATTATGCTCCTTTACTTGGATGTCCAGTAATAGAGTTGCTCCTAACTCCTTATGAACATAGGCTAGATCTGTAACCTGCTCAATATGATATATCCCACCTGGAAATGGTGAATCATACAGCCGCTTTGCTACTGCAGCAGTCACTTTTGCCGTAACGATGGATTGATTTTTTCCTTGCAACAATAAATCAACATGTATAGGCTTCCCCTCACGACTTCTTCCACGAGCCTCAACCTTGATCGCGAGCCGGTCGCTACCTATATGAAACCTCTCCATGGCACGAACAAGCGACCTTTTTACCCACCCTGTATTCAGTAAACGAACAGCCCTTGTTATTTTGGCTATGGCCAGTATTTTGGTAACGATGGCCGAATCCAGACAAAACCGTGTAGAGATGGACGATGCCTTGAGCGTTCGGGCAAGGGTCTGTTGGTCTGAGAATGGGAAACGATAAGCATAATGGCTCCTTAAATCATCGCCAAAGTGATACGGCCTCCGGTCAGTGAAACTCTCTACCTCTACCAGACGATTATTCTGCTTCACATCGAACTTTTCTCCTAAGCTATTCACAGTCCATTCGATCGCTGCTTTACCATGAGAATCACCAAGTCCGAGCATAATCGCAATTTCGATTTCTTCCGTTTGTTCCATCTGTCTCTCGGCTTCAAGTGCCATTAGATTGGTAATACCGGGTGCAAGTCCTACACTAAGAACGGCACTAGACCCATATTGTGCAGCCAGCTCACTGCATGCCTCAATTTGAGATAAAAACGGACCGCTCGCAGATACATCCACATAATGCGTACCGCTGCGAAAGCAGGCTTTTACAAAATCCGTATTCGTTTGATCCAAACACATGATGACTAGTTTTACTCGATCTAGTTCATGTGAAGGTAAGGGCTTACTGATATCTAATTGTAACGGCTTAACTTTACCGTGTGTAGATTGGCTGAATTGCTCTGCTTTTTCAAGACTTCTCCCAGCAGCAATAACTTTACCTGGGTACTTCTTCTCTAATATTTCACATATTGTACGCCCTACATGTCCATAACCACCAACGACAACAATATCTTCTTTTCCCTGCATTTTTATCACCGCATCCTATATAATAGAGTTGATTAAGAATTATTCTCAATTATACGGATTTCGCTTCGGTTCACTATCCCACAAATGTGGGGGTTCGATATAATCCATTAAGGACTAGAGGGCTACTCAATGAATACCAATAAACAATTCATTCTAATAAAGAAACAAATCATTAAGCTAGGTATGGTTACTGATTCATCTCACAACTACCGTACTTCCTTGCTGTCACTCTTACGTGAAGCTGTTCCCTTTGATGCTGCCTGCTGTACTCATGTTGATCCACAGACATTGCTTTCTACTGGTGCGGTTACTGAAGATCATGTAGAGTCCATTCATCCCTACTTGTTCCAGAATGAATATGGGGAGGATGATGTAAATAGCTATGAGCAAATGGTTCATAGCAAAATTCTTGCCGCTACATTATACGAAGCAACCGGGAAACTACCAGAGCGGAGTGCCCGATATCGAAAGGTTTTGTATCCGGCAGGTTTTGGGGATGAACTGCGTGCAGTGCTAATTCTTGGAGAAGCTTGTTGGGGTTATTTAACGCTGTACAGGAAAGCGGAGCAATCGAAATTCTTACAAGAAGAATGTGATTGGATCGCCTCGCTCATCCCTCTCATAGCAACCAGAATGCGGGCTTTCAGTCTTGAGCTACCTGAGCGAAATGAGACTTGGCTTGATGATCAATATGCTTCCGGCATTGCTGTTCTATCAGATCAATTTGCGATTCTCTCATCCAATCCCGCAGCGGATCGCTGGTTAGATAAACTTCGATCATTGGAAATGATCAATACTCATGTCCTGCCACGCCCAATCCGTGCGGTTAGCACGCAAGCGCTCAACAGCTCCTCCGAATCTGTGGGAAGTGCTAAGGTATGTATCCGTATGAACGAAGGGCCTTATTTAGTTATACGAGCAAGTCGACTTCACGCATCCGGAGGTCAGCTCCAGTGTGCTATTTCATTCGAACCCGCACGTCCAGCGGACATGCTTCCAATCATTGCTGAAGCGTATGGATTGACGGAACGTGAGCAACAGCTGTTACATGGTGTAATTCGCGGATTATCCACTAAAGAATTGGCTTCTGCACTACATATTTCCGCATACACCGTCCAGGATCATTTAAAGTCCATTTTTAGCAAGTCAGGGGTTAGCAGCCGTAGAGAGCTTATTTGGTATTTGCATTCACGCTACAATATTATAGAAGCATAAGCTGGGTACCTGGCTCTGCAACCACAACATAATGATTCCCTCCGAAGAATTTTCCGTTGCATCGTATTCAGTTTACGTCTATTTTTTAGAGCGCTAAAAAAATAGTACCCTCTCTATCCGTTATGATGAATGAATCGGAGTGGGTACTATGATCGGATCAAGTAACAAAACATTATTACTTCGTATCTATGGAAATAGACAGCTTTCCATTGGATTCAATTAAAGAGATTTTGGCGTCAACCGTCTGCCATACCCTACGAAAGTTTGTACCTTCACCTTCTTTTTCCATATCTGTTGTGTTATCTTCACTGCTATTGGCAGGCTCTCCAAGCTGTTGCGTGATATCTTGCGTTAATTCTTCCTTGGTAGCTTGTTCAAAATGAACAGTCTCTCCAATCACTTTTCCAGAGTCATCATAGGAGACCTGAAGAGTTGCCTTACGATTCACAATCCTCTCGTCATATTCCCGGGATAAAAGGGTAGTATTCGCACCTTCATTACGATTGGGTGCACCTTCGCCTAGAGATTGGACAACTTCAGCATCCGCTTTTCCAATCAAAGTAGCTAGTGAGTCAAGGCTATAACTTTCCTCAGCTCCGCTTGGTGCAGTAGTTGGAGGGGGTAGCTGGGATTTATCTGGTACTGGTTTGGAGCATGCACTAAGGGCAAGGACCGTAAGCAGTAACAAACAAATATGCTTTAATTTCTTCATGGGTTTCATTCCCTTCCTTGCTAGCTATTGATGTATTTTTCACAATTTATTGAATGATTATGTATTGATGGTGCAAATTCCATGCCAAAAAAGACGATATCTCACGAAGTCAAATGACTTTGAGACACCGTCCTACATCAAAATCTTGCTATTAAAGTGAAGCTGAAGCTTGGCTTACCCAATTTACTAATTGAGCCGTATCCACTGTATCCGCTTTACGCAGTTTCAGTGTTTTTCTCTCGGGAGGGCCTTCGACTATTCCTTCTGGAAACTCGAGCTCATTTGTATTAAAAATAACAAAGCTTACCGCGTCTTTCGAAGTTGAGATCGCTGCTGCGTATTTACCATTTTTCAAAAAATGAGGTTTCTTATACTGCATTCGTTCCTGCACATCCGGAATAGCCTGGTGAACAACCTCACGAAGATTAGTAGATAACTCCACCTGCCATGGTTCTTTTAACGCTTCAATAAAATCGATGACTTCCTGATTCATTCTTCAGCTCTCCTTTATGTACATAACAGTTAAAATTTTAGCATGTTTTCTACTATCATTTATTTCTTGTTCTTCAAGTCATTATCCTCCCTCAGCGCCTGAAGAATTTCACTACCTGCCAAATAAAAAAGGGAGAGTTCCGAAGAACTCTTCCCTCAGGTTATTGTTTAATGGATCGTCAGATTAAAACCACTCTGAATATAATTCAGGTTCGGGTTAGCAATATTCGTTGTCGTTAAGTTGTTAAACGTTGCTGAACCATTCCCTGTGTAGGTGTAGATAGCCGAACCCTGATGTGGCCCAGAGAACCGTGAAGTGGTAATACCATCAAGTCCGGTGCCATTAATATTGATGTTGTTGAATACGATATTCTCAAATCCACCTCCATACCCAAACTGGATCGCATCGCGCTGTGTGTTGATGATATCGATGTTGGTAAAGGTAACGTTCTTGATGGCATCATTCGAAGCTTCCAAGTCGATGGCTCCGCGTTCTCCGCCATATAGGTCTTTACTGGTACCACTCGTAATAATCGTAGTATCCGAGAAAACAATGCCTGAATTATTCTGGAAATGATATCCAGGGAACACGGTGTTCATACGAATACCGGAGCCACCTACAGTGTCGATGATGTAGTTGTGATCTGCCTTATGACCACCACCTCCAAAGAAGGCTATAGCTGCTGCACGCCAGTTATTCTCAATAGTGTTATACGAGAACGTATTATTCACACCTGCCGGAGCACCATTCGTATTACTGGTCCATACTGCAAGACCATCGTCGCCGTTATTTCGTACATTGGTGTTTCGAACAATCGAATTGCTGGTTCCTTGGGAGTAGTTGATACCATCGGCAAGATTATTCCGAATCCGGCTGTTCTCAACAACAAGCCCACTGGCATAAATAGCAGGCGTATGTGCATAGTCACCTACCCACATGCCACATTCAAAGTGTTCTACCCAGACATCATGGATGATTGAATTGGTTCCGAAGTTATCCATAAATCCTTTGTAAATTGCATTTTGTCCATAACGGGATCGCAAGTTCGAATTCATATACACATTACTAAAATCCAGCTTGCCGCTAATACGGAGTGAAATACCACCACCAGCCGCGTTAGGATTGGTAAACTGGAGGTTCGTATGCCAGATACCAGCACCCGTAACCGTAAAGTTGTTGATCATATTGCTGGCAGAACCGATTTCCCACATACTGCTTAGATTAAACGTTCCGGCAGGAATATACATGCTCTTCCCACCTGCAACCGCTGCATTCACCGTTGCTTTAAAGGCTGCAAGGTCGTCTTGACCGTCATTTGCTACGGCACCATAATCTGTCACTGATACGGAGTTAACCGGACGAGCGACTGCAGTAGGAACGGGTTCGATTTCGAGGAAATCAACACCATATTCCAGGCTATCTCCATTGTTCTTCTGAATACGTATGTTGTCTCCAGGCTGAAGAGGAGTATCTAATTTCCAGTGTACTTCATCAAATCGGAAGAGCGGACGCCCGGCACTAGGCGCATCACCAGGCATATCACCTGAGAAATACTGCCAGCTGTAATAGGAAGTTAACGATACCGTTTTGACTTTCACTCCATTTACATACACGTCAAGTGAACCATTTAATCCCATACCATCCGAAGAGTCAGGCATCGTAAATCTCATAGTCACACCAGCGCCGCCTTGCCCCTGTCTAACCGTCCATCCTACGTTCGAGCCATTCGAAGGAAGGGCTACATAACGCTGACCAGAGGCTTCTGAAGCAATTAGTGCTTGATCAAACGTAGGTGCAGATTTCAGCGTAGCACCACCGCCGAGAGTAGCATCTTCAGTATCATACCGACTATAAGGCATGCTTGCACCACGTAAAGCATACACAACCAAGTTGGTCGTGTTGACATTGTTTGCTTGCTTGGCTGTTACTTCATTCGCATCCACTTCTACGGTAGTGGTTACAGTGTAATTGCCATTGACTGCTGTCCATGTCCCTGGAATCGTCACGTTAGCGGAAGCTCCAGCAGCTAAGGTTCCTGTATAAGATCCATTGAATGTTTGGAGCGTGGAGCCTGCTGAGTTCTTAAGAGCTACGGTAATGCCATGAGAACCACTTGCAGAAGATAGGGTTCCTTGATTCTTGAGATTTACAGTAAAGGCAACTGTACTACTCGCAACTGGATTACTTGGTATCCATGAAGCGACACCCACTAAGTCAGAGCTGGATACTGGAGCGATAACAAGTGATGTGGGATTCGTATAGCTGTTATTCCCTTCATTCTGCTCGAAGATCACATTGCTCTCATCTACTTTGGCGCTGAGAACATAGGTTGCAGCGGTTTTGGCTCCAGCATTTAATGTCATTGAGGCGGTTGTCGAAGCGCCTGCAGCTAGTAAACCCACTGGAGCAGATCCGACTAGCTCATTGTTTAAGTAGAAATTTACAGTTGTTGCTGCGGAGCTGGCATTTCCATTGTTTTTAACCATTGCATTTAATGTAATCGCACTCGTCTCGACCGGAGTTGCAGGTGACCAGGACATTCCCGTTATCATAAGATCAGGATTCGCCCCAGGTGTTCCAAATACTTGAAACTCCGCAATTTGCCCAGCCGGAGCGCCAGCGTTCGAAGTAATATTCAACTGCAGACGTTTAACGGTAGCCGTAACCGGTATGGTTACTGTGTTGCCCGAAGCTGGATTAAACGTATACGATTGAGCCGATACCA
>RCUU01000577.1_pt1 | contig 19855 bp, 14 predicted proteins | sample 2166211 | NCBI WGS metagenome assembly RCUU01 (sample SAMN09932620, study PRJNA488358) | compost metagenome | feature: garden; material: soil; isolation source: compost soil in phenylacetic acid-enriched culture | place: Germany: Experimental Botanical Garden Goettingen | collected 2016-01-27
CCGCTGCTGAATGCCGAGATCGACGGCGAGGATCTTCTGATCAAGAAATACTACGATATCGGCATTGCCGTGTCTGCCAAGGAAGGCCTCGTAGTACCGGTCGTCCGCGACGCGGACCGCCTGAGCTTCCCGGAAATCGAGCGGCGGATCGGCGAGCTGGCCTCCAAAGCCCGCGCCAACACGCTCAGCCTTCCTGAACTGCAGGGCGGCACCTTCACCATCACGAACGGCGGGGTATTCGGCTCGCTCATGTCGACACCGATCCTCAACACACCGCAGGTCGGCATTCTCGGCATGCACAAGATCCAGCTCCGTCCGATCGCTCTGGACGAAGAAAGAACCGTGAACCGCCCGATGATGTACATCGCGCTGTCTTACGATCACCGCATTGTAGACGGCTCCGAAGCAGTAAGCTTCCTCGTCAAGGTCAAGGAACTGCTGGAAGATCCTGAAGCGCTGCTGCTGGAAGGGTAACCCTGCCTTTAGAAGGCTGAGCCCTTACATCTTGGGGACAAAAAATCACCACACTCATCAAAGAGGGATGCAAGGACAGTTGTTATGTCCTTGTATCCCTCTTCGCTCTATAACAGCACCAACTACTCTCTTCGCAGGAACTCCTTATGGCGGGCGAATTCCCTTTTACACGATTATACCCAGCTGTAAGTTAAATGGAATTCCTCCACCTAATTTGCCAAAATCCGCGTTGCAGCGGAGATTAGTTGGATTTTCTCCACCTAATTCAGGAAATTCCCGCCCATACTCATCCTGGAACCCAGATTAGTTCTACTTTTTACCACTAAATTTATTTTTAGAAGGGTTTGGGCCGGATTAGTGATACTTTTTCCACTTAAACAGAGTGAGCTACGCAATCCAACCATCAAATGCCGGGACTTCATGGTTAGGCAAGGCGGATGATCGCGGACATGCTCTCAAGGCTTAAGTTTAGCCTAAATAGGAAGCAGCTGCTTTGAATCCTCTAAAGCGTAGGTACCTCACGAATTTCAATCCACGCTCCCCCACAGTTCCCGCTGTTCTCTCTTCCCTATCCAACTAAAGAAAATCCAGACGATCAACCTGGATCTACACATTAACCAGCGGCTTTCCTCGTTTATCACTTCTCATTTATCCCTTCTCATTTCCTTTTCTGCTTAGCCTTTTCTCCTTTTCTCCTTTTCTCCTCTTCCCCCTCCTTCCCCTCCTCCTCCTTTCCCCTTTTCCGGTTTCTCTCATCCCTATTTAGCGCACACTGCTCCCTAAAGACGAATTTACTTAAAATTTGTTTCTTGACTTTGAGCATACTCCAAGTAGTACATTCATGGCAGGTGGCCACCGTATCTTGGAATATGAAAAGGGGAAATAAGGAATGACACAACCAACAACCGTTCTGATTACAGGTGCAAATAAAGGGATTGGCTATGAAACGGCCCGGCAGCTCGGAGCCCTCGGCCATAGAATTCTGATCGGCTCACGGGATGCGCAGCGGGGCAGTGAAGCGGCCGATGCTTTGGTAAAGGAAGGCATCGATGCACACTTCATCCAGCTGGATCTGCAGGATCAGGATAGTATTACATCTGCCGCGCAAACTATTGCCAAGGAATTCCACGGTCTCGATGTTCTAATTAACAATGCGGGCATTTCCCTCGGAGGCGGCGCTGCTCCAAGCCAGTTGCCGTTGAGTGACCTCAGAGTAACGTTCGACACCAACTTTTTCGGTACGATTTCCGTAACGAGGGCTATGCTTCCACTGCTCTTGCAGTCGCCGGCAGGCCGGATTGTCAACATGTCCAGCGGCCTGGGTTCCTTGACTTACAACAGTGATCCCGGTCACGAGCATGCAGAGTTTAATCTGCTTGCCTACAACAGCTCCAAAGCAGCGGTTAACATGGCCACGATTACTTTTGCCAAGGAATTCAAGGATACTCCGCTCAAGATTAATTCAGGGGACCCCGGCTTTACCGCGACTGATCTCAATGGCTTCACTGGTCAACGCACCGTAGAGCAAGGAGCAGGAATTGCTGTACGTCTGGCTACCTTGGATGCAGACGGACCGACAGGAGGATTTTTTGATGAGAATGGAGAAGTTCCTTGGTAACACTATTCAAGGAGGTTCCCATGGATATCATCACGCAGGACATTCCGGAGACCGTCACTTCCATCAGCCAGGCTGCGGAGCTGACCGGCTTAACTGAGGATACGATACGCTATTATGAGCGCATTGGCCTGCTGCCCTATGCCGACCGCAAACCCAACGGCCATAGGCACTACAGCAAGGACCAGATTCTCGGCATCCGTTTCCTGCTGCGCCTGAAAGCCACCGGGATGACCCTGGAAGAAATGCGGCATTATCTGGAACTGACCCACCAGGGGGATGGCACGTTATCCGAACGATACACCCTGCTAGAGGCACATAATGACAAAATCGCCCGTGAGATCGCCAAGCTTCAGGAGACGCAAGACGTTATCCGCTATAAGCTCCGCCACTTCCGCGAGCTGGCGGAGAATCCGAATACGGATGCTTACGACTGTGAGGCTCCTGGGAGCAGCGGACAGTAAACAGGCTCGGATAGGGGTTCAACCGCTGAGTGCATGGTATAGTTTCATAGAAGGCCCCGATTTCCACACGGTTGTGGAAGCCGGGGCCATTTACATTTAAATTGCTCCATGAGTCAGGTCCTCTGCTGTCAATCTGTCTCTCATTACAGGCAGTTCCCGGCCCGCCTACAGCCCGCCCTCAATCAACTCGCCCGCCAGCTTCAACAGCTGCTCCTTGGTTAATATCCGGTCCCCATAGGTGGTAAGCGTATAATAGGCATCCTGTGCTTCGTTGTACCAGGTCAAATAATGGTAACTGAAACCCGGCTTGACATCCGGCCTGTCCACATGATTGTAGACGATATCCCGGCCTTCTACCTTGAGCTTCTCCGGCGTGTTTCCCGGCTCCAGATATACCCGCACATCGCCCCCATTAAGCAGGTTGGCCGAAAGATCAATAAAAGCCCCTTGCTTGGTATAAATTGCTTGCACAGCTCCTGTTTCGGTCCAAGGCACCACCTTCATGAACAGATTCCGCTTCTTATCCTGCTTCGCCTCGCCAATCAGCTCACTTAGCGTCTGGCGGTAGAACGGGCTGCTGTCTAGCTCTGTTTTTGTCGGATATCGGGGATGCAGCATGCCATATTTAAAAGCATAACCTCCAGCTGTCTTGGGGAGTACAACAGGCGAGTTCTTTCTGTTCAGTTGTTCGAGAAAAGCGGAATATTCTGTGATCCGCTGCTCCTTGTAGGCTAATTGCAGCAGGCTTCCCGTTCCCTCTGAGATCGGCTCTCCTCTGAAATAATAGGCGATTTGCTCACCCGGCTTGGCAAAATCCATCAGCTTCCACTCATACTCGTAATAAGCGGCAACCCCTTTCGGCTTCAGGTCCGGCGCAACATGCTGCACCTTGACCACTCCCGCCTTATTGCGGATCTGGATATACTCCGAGGCCGCGTAAGCTGTGACTGTGATCAGCAGCAGCAGGATCAGCATACCTGAGGTTGCAGCCGTTTTGCTTGCAAACCTCACTGTGCTTCGGCTCCGGACCTGCTCCAGTCCTCTTATACGCTCCATCACCCGCCCGGTCACCTCAATATTTGGCAGCTGCTCCTCACAGGCCGCGGCAGCCCTTATATCTTGGTACTCATGGCTGATTCTTTCTGGTCCCACGAAATCCCCTCCTCCGCTTGCATACTCTCTCTTACTTTCCGCTTGATCCGCTCCATCCGCTTGTGCAGCGCATTGGGGCTGCTGTTCAGAATCTCGCCCATCTCCTGAAAGGTCAGATCTTCGAACACGCGCAGAACAAGAATGTTCCTTTCCTCCAGTGACAGCTGCGTAAGAGCCGCCGATAATGCCGGGCTGTACAACCGCTCGTCCATCAACTGCTCAGGTCCCGCCGATACAGCCTCCGGACGGAAGATCCTTATTATCCGCGCCTGCAGCTGCTGCCTGCGCAGCAGATTCAGACAGTGATTCCAGGCGATCCGGTACAGCCAGGCCGAGAAGCTCACAGTGGGCTTGTAGCGCCGCAAAGACTGATAAGCCTTGACCAGGATATCCTGCACCGCATCTTCGGCATCCTGCCTGTTCCCCAGCATACGGCAGCAATAACGGTACATCGGCTGCTGATAAACATGAACAATCCAGCTGTATTGCTCGGTCTCGCCCTTCTGAACTCTGACGATTACAGCTTCCACTTGCTTCACATCCGGTAAATGATCCTGTAACGTCGCCAGCACCTCCCTTGCTTGTATACCTCTATAACACATGACCGCTGGAAAAAGTGCCTTCGCCGGCAATATTTTATGTACAATCCGAAATATCTTTTCGGTATATTATTTCGGAGAACAACCCTGTTGTCCTTTAATTGGCCCTATGTCACATCTGCACAAAAAAGAGATACCCGCCAGCCGTCTTCACGGTGGTCTGGATATCTCTTTTTCAGGTACTATTCTCTTTGTCTGTAATGTTCTTAAACCGACATGTATTTATATATGGCTCAAGCCGTATGCCGTGAAGGCTTCAGGCTTATTCCCTTTTCTTTGGCCTGCTTCTGCACCGGAGGTTTCAGTGAAACCGCAACAATGCAGGCCAGGAGACACAGAAGTCCGATTACAATGAAGGTTGGCTTGAACCCGCCGAGCATCGCTGCGATGAACGAGCCGGACAAGGCGCCGACCCCGAAGCCCTGATAGACGATGCCATAGTTCTTGCTGTGATTCGCAAGGCCAAAGAAGTCGCCAACAATTGCCGGGAACACCGTAATATTGCCCCCGAAGCAGAAAGCGATAGCAGCCACACAGGTGAAGAACAGTCCGTAGCTCAAGGCGGCATAGCTTAGGGTCAGCATCGCGACAGCAGTGACCAGCAGTGTGGCACTGACCAGCTTCAGCCGGCTCATCCGGTCAGACAACGCTCCAAGAATCAGCCGTCCGGCGGTATTGAAGATGGCGATCATCGCTACCGCATTGGCTGCTGTTGCCATATCCAGTCCTGCCAGCTGCACCCCGATATCCTTGACGATACCGATCAGGTAGAGGCCGCTCATGCAGGCGGTGAAGAAGATTACGAAGAGCAGGTAAGCTTCTTTAGTGCGAAGCATTTCTTTTACCGTATAATCTTTAGCTGCTGCGTTTACTGATCTGTTTGCAGAAGCCGCCTTATTAGCCACAGCCTGAGCTGCCGCTGCCACAGGCGCTTCCCGGACCAGCAGCGAGCCGGTCACGATCATGGCCATGACCATTAGACCCCAGTACAGAAAGGCATTCGATACGCCTGCCGAATCAATCAGACTGCCGTTGATATATTTGAAGATCAGGCTTCCAGTTCCATAGGCACCAACCGATACACCGGAGATTAAACCTTTGTTCTTCGGGAACCATTTAATCAGATTGGACAGTGACGTAATGTACGCCGTTCCATCCGCATAACCAACAACTACACCGGCCAGCAGGTAAAACATCGGAAGGGAGCTGGCCTGCGAACTTAGGATCAGACCCAGCCCCAGCATAATCCCTGCGGCAGCGGTCAGTCTGCGGAGGCCGAACCGGTCCTGCAGTTTCCCCGCGAACAGCGTCGCGAAGGCCAGGGCAAAGCTGGTAATGGAAAAAGTTATCGAAACAGAGCTGAGCTCCCAGCCGAATTTACTGACAAGCTGTGCATTGAACAGGCTCCAGGTATAGATCGTGCCCAGTCCCATCTGCATAATCACTGTGCCTAACACAATGAGCCACCGCTTGCTGCCCGCTGTAGTCGTTGTCATGGATAATTCCTTCTTTCTCTCTATTGATCGCTTCAAGGCCTTCTTTGCCTCTTCATTGTAGCGAAAATGCACTTTCTTGAGAGAAATCCGGAATGAGATGACCTATACGGGGAATGAACTGCCGCTAGATGCGCATGATCTGCCTGAATTCCTTCACCTTGCTGCGGCTGACCGGCACTTCAAAGTCCAGATCACGCAGCCGGAGCAAGTAGGTATTGTTGAACCAGGGGATAATTTCCTTGATTTTGGACAGGTTCACGAGATACGAGCGGTGACAGCGGAAAAAGCGGTCCTGCGGCAGACGGCTGTGAAACTCACTGATACTGAGGGCCATGCTGTACTCCTCCCCCTTGGTGATGACACTCGTTGTTTTCTCCTGCGCCGAAGCATAATAGATTTCATCGGCATCGACGACGATGATCTTCTCATTTTTCCACAGGTTGACCTTGTCGCTTAGCTTCACATGCTCCTCTTCCCCACGCCGGCCGCGCGCCGCAAAAGCTCCTTCGAGCTTGCCCAGCATCGCCTTGATCCGCGTCTCACTGTACGGCTTCAGAATATAGTCAAAAGCTTCAATCTCGAAAGCCTCGGCTGCATGCTCCTTGTACGCGGTAATAAATACGATATAAGGCTTGACCGAAAACCGGCTGATATTCTGGGCCAGCAGCACACCGTCGATGGAAGGGATATTGATGTCCAGAAAAATCACATCCACTTCCTCCGTCTGCAGATACTTCAGCGCATCCAGCCCGTCCTCGAACTCGGCGGCAATCCTTATGGCGCTATTCGCTCCGATCAGAAAGGCAAGCTCCTGCCTTGCCAGCACTTCATCCTCTACAATTATCGCTCTCATCGCTGCTCCTTTGTCACGTCAAAATAAATTTCCGTCCCTTGATCCAGCCGGTGAATCGTCAAGCCTTGGCCGTATATCAGCTTCACCCGCTGATGCACGTTGTACAGTCCTATTTTGTTATCCGGCATGTTTCCGCTGTAGACCTTCTCAACCGTTTCCTCGCTGATCCCTATCCCGGTATCGGTGATGCTGATCCGCACCGTGCTTCCCAGATCTTTTACCGAAATCGTCACCGTCCCTTGGCCCTTCACCTTCAGGATGCCATGGACAATCGCGTTCTCCACCAGCGGCTGAATGATCAGACTGGGGATACGCACCTCCACCTCGTCGATATGATATTCCACTGCCAGGCGGCTGCCGAAGCGCGCTTTTTCAATCTCCACGTACTGCTGGACCTGCTGCAGCTCGCGCCGGATATCGATGAAATCGTCGGTCAGCTCCAGATTGTAACGCATATAGCCCGACAAATTAACGATCAGCTCCCGGGCCTTATCGGGGTCAATACGGATGGAGGAAATAATTGCGTTCAGCGCGTTGAACAAAAAATGGGGATTGATGCTTGTCTGCAGCGCCTTCAGCTCCGCCTTGTTGGCCATCTCCTTGATGCCCTCCACCCGCGACACCTCCATCAGCGTCGAGATGATCTGCGACAGCCCGACCGCCATCGCCTGCAGTGAGTAGGTGATTTTATGGGCTTTGGTGTAATAAATCTTGAGCGCACCCGTGACCTCGCCCTTCTCTTTGAGCGGGATAATAATCAGCGAGCGGATCGCCCGGTTCATATACTCGGTATCATCATCACGGATCGTAATCTCGCCGCTGCGGATCGTCATCTTCGTTTCTTCACTGATAATCTCATTCGCTTCGGCATAATATTCCTCGCCAACGCCAACATAGGCGCGGATATAGCGGGTGTCGGTAATGGCTACCGCGTCAGCCCCGATGTCCTCCTTGATGATCCCGCAAATCATCCGCAGCGACTGGGGATTGATATTCCGGAAATACGGCAGCGTTTTATTGGCAATATCCAGAGCCAGCTTGGACTGCTTCGCGGCAATCCGCTCCTTCTCCCCCTCCACGCTCTGAACGAGCATGACGATAAGTCCCACACTGATCTGGCCGACTATCATCGGAAAAGCAATCTTTGAAACGATGTCTGCGCCAAGCGAAGCCGGATTCGCCATCACAAGGATAAGCACCATGGTCAGCGCTTCACAGGCCATCCCGGCCAGGATGCCGGCAATCCAGCGGCGCTCCGCCGAAGTACGTCGGTAAATGACGCCCGAGACAATCCCCGCCGTAACGCTTGTAATCAGGCACCGAGGTAATTCCACCGATATCGATCAGGAACCGGTGAACGCCGGAGATGATTCCGGTGATCAGGCCCACCCACGGACCGAACAAAATTCCGCCGGCCACAATGGCGATAATCCGCACATTTACCAAGGAACCCTCGACATTAATGCCAGTGTAGGTGCCGAGGATCGCGAACAGGCTGAAGACCACCGTCACCATCGCCAGCTCCTGGGGAGCATATACCTCTTTGACAAAAATCTCCTTAAACCGCGGCACCCGTGTCAGCACAAACAGACACATCAGCAGCAGCGCCGCCCTCTCAAATAATTGCAGCAGTATCGTCAGGTTATGTTGCACAGCCACGCCTCCAAAGGTCAATCTATCGGTTCATTATAAGATGTGCCGATCCAGATTAGCAATCTGTCCGCCGTTCCTGCAGTTCCTTTTATAATATCTTTTATGATATCCATCCCTGTCGTTCAGCCTTATAATAAGAGAACTTACTGGACTAAAAGCAGAGTGTTACGGTAAACTGAACTTTCTTTTGGAGGTGTTGATGTTATGGAGGTGCTAACGCTGCGGATACATCATGAAGAGGACCTGCTGCGGGTTGTGAAGGAAGATCGCTGGATGATGCATATTCTGGCGGCTGTGAGGGGGCTGCATCTGCCGGACTCCTGGGTCTGCGCCGGGTTCGTGCGCTCCAAGGTCTGGGATGTGCAGCACGGCTTCACACAAAGAACACCCTTGGCCGATGTGGATGTGATCTATTACGACCCGGACGATATCCGGGAGGAAGCGGAAAAAGCCTGGGAAGAGCAGCTGCGGAACGTTGATCCTTCTGTTCCCTGGTCGGTCAAAAATCAAGCGAGGATGCACGCGGTTAACGGCCTTGCCCCATACTCTTCGTCTACAGACGGCATGTCCAAGTTCCCTGAAACGGCTACTGCGCTTGGCCTTGCTATGGATGAACATGGAGGACTTAGGTTAGCCGCTCCGCATGGGGTTACTGATGCGATCGGGCTGATCGTCCGCCCGTCGCCGCACTTTATGGCCAACCCGCAGCTGCATCCTATTTATGAAGCCCGGATTGCGAAGAAGAACTGGCAGGCCCTCTGGACTCAACTGCAGGTTGTTTCCATTCTGGAGAATTAGCCGGAAAAACCGAACAAATCGTCTAACCTGCAAGATTGCCGCCCCTTTGGCGTGTCTGGACATGGATGGTTGAACGTGCGGATTTGGCCTTGCTCCGTCTGCGGACATTATGGGGCCCCTTCCCGAACTATCTGTGAGTGATGCGGACAGGAAATCCGTTGTTGGGTCGGATCAAGCCATTCTGCGGGGCAAACGGACTGAGATTCCGTTATTTGACCAATCTCCCCTCATTCTGGGCTCAAACAAAGGATATAAGGGCTGCTGAGTCCGGATCATCCAGAAAAGCAGGCTTTTTCGCAAAATTAGGTCTTCTGTGTCCGCTTCACTCCGCAGCCGGGACCCTCATCACTCCGGCGCCACCTGTATCAGTTGAAGCTTAGCTCCCAGATATCCACATTTTTTACATGGTATAATTCCCTATACAATTACAACAAGCAGAAACGGCTTCGCCGTCCTTTTAAAGGACGGTACCGTTTCAGCGAGAAATATAAGGATAATTTATTGCGTGAAGCATATAAATTCTTATATTTTAAAAAAAAGGCTGCTCCACCGCAGGATACTCTGCGTTTGAGACAGCCCCTCTTATAAAAGATTTCAGTTTCCGCCTATACTGTAGGCTCTGCTTTATTCCAGCATGCCGCGCGCAATCCATACCCCGGCGGCTCCGGCCTGGGCCAGCCCGCGGGTGATGCCTGCTCCGTCACCGCCGCAGAAGAGGCCGGAAATTTCGGTTTCGAGCTTCTCCGTAAGCTTCGGCCGGGCCGAATAGAATTTGGCCTCTACGCCATAGAACAGCGTATGCTCGGAGGCAATGCCCGGGGTGACCTTTTCCAGTGCCTCCACCATTTCGATCAGGCTCTTCATTGTATTATAAGGCAACACCAGTCCGAGATCGCCAGGCACTGCTTCCTTCAGCGTCGGCTCCAGAAAGCCCTCCTTAATCCGGGTTTCGGTGGAGCGCCGTCCGCGCAGAATATCCCCGTATTTCTGTACAATTACCCCGCCGCTGGACAGATCATTGGCCCGCTTGCAGATTTCCCGTGCATATTCATTGGGCTTGTCAAAAGGCTCCGTAAACGTATGCGAGACCAGCAGCGCAAAGTTGGTATTCATGGAACCAAGCGCAGGGTCCTTGTAGGAATGCCCATTGGCCGCCATCACGCCGCTGTGATTCTCTACGACGACATGTCCGGATGGATTGCTGCAAAAGGTCCGGACACGCGTGCCTACAGAGGTATTGAACACGAACTTGCCTTCATAAAGATGCTCATTAATCTCCCTCATGACGACATCCGACGTTTCCACTCTTACGCCCACATCGACCTGATTGTTGTACATTTTGAGCCGGCGCTTCTTCAGTACATCGGTCAGCCAAGCAGAGCCGTCACGGCCCGGAGCGATCATTACTTTGTCCGCCTCATAGCTCTCGCCATTCTTCAGCGTAATACCTGTAATCCGGTGTTTGCCCTCTTCCTTAACCGTAACTATATCTTGAACCTCAGTTTTGAACAGCATATCAATGCGTACCCGCAAATATTCATAGATGGATTTCAGGATCTCCAGGTTCTGCTCTGTTCCGAGATGGCGTACCTGCGCCCGCAGCAGCTTAAGCCCTGCGGCGTAGCCGCGCTGCTCGATGCCCCGGATACTTTCAGTTGTCGGATCGGTAATCACAGGGGTGGCCCCGTGCTCCAGATTGATGGCATCTACATACTGAATGAGCTCCAGCACTTTGGAAGGTGCCAGGTAATCGGTCATCCAGCCGCCAAATTCAGTGGTGATATTGAATTTGCCGTCGCTGTAAGCGCCTGCTCCCCCAAAACCGGCGGTAATGGAACACGCTGGCAGACAGCCGGCGAATTCCTTGCGTCCCGAGGCCGGAGGGCAGAGTTTGATTTTCTCCTCCAGAATCGGGCAATTGCGCCGGTAAATATCATGTCCCTTGTCCACCAGCAGCACCTTAAGCTCAGGGGCTTTGCGCGTCAACTCATAGCAGGCGAAGATTCCAGCCGGTCCGGCACCCACGACAATCACATCATATTTACTCATTGGTTTCTCTGTTCCTCCCGGGAAGAAACGGCATCGCCGTCCTCTTGCAACAGCGCGTTGTCCGTTTCTGCGATAATAATAGTTCTTCTATAACGCAGCACAAAAAATCCCGACCACTTCATAGGTATGCTAAATGCACCCTATTCGTAGCCAGGAATTTACGGTTCCCTGTAGAAACCCCCAAACCTTATCTTTGAGGATATACGAACAGTTAATCATTGTTTGTTGAGCCACTTGAAATATTACAGAACATAGGCGAATGTGTCAAGGGAGTTTATCTCTTATAATTCGTGTTTTGAATAATTCACAAATAATTAGCATCTACAACACGTCAAACACGAACCAAAACACGAACATTACCCTTAGCATGGATATCGCGTCGTTCTTTGGAGGAAAAGCGTGAGATTTGTCGAATATATAGATATATTGCCACTGGAAAAGAGGAACACCATATGCATATCCCACCGCCAACTCCTCGCCAAACGTACTGGAACCGCGTGATCCTCAATGCTTTCTGGCTGGTACTGCTTGTCTATCTGATCACTCAAATCATTATCTCTTTATCCATGCTGGGTGACAATGTACTGATTCCCGGCATTATGATATTGGGAACCTTGCTTGTGCTGGAGGCCATTTATAAATGGCGTCCTCTGTTATCAGAATTTTCCAATGTTGTCGCAAGCCACTTGATCGCGATACTGATGATCTTGAATCTCAATGCCGAATTCCATGTGAAGCCGCTCATCATGCTCATCCCTTTGCTGGCATCCATGCTCTATTTGAGAAGCATCTACTTAAAAGCCACTTCCCTCTTATGTTTGATTTACATGGTCCTGCTGCTCCTGGACCCTTCGACCTATGACACTACCTTGCGCATCCAGAATATGATTATCGCAATAATCCTAACCGGAACTGCCCTTGCCGGGTTCGGCATCATTGCCCGGGGGCGTGAGCTGATGGAGTCACTGGAGAGCTCGCTGAAATCAGAGCAGGATCTGCGCATCCAGAATATCATCATGGACCGCCTGTCCAAGGTTGATCCATTGACCGAGCTGTATAACCACAAAACCTTTCACGAATATCTGGGCTGGCTGATTGAGCATCAGCAGAGCAATCCTTTTCCCATGCAGCTGGCGGTACTGGATATCGATAACTTCAAAAAAGTAAATGATCAGTACGGGCACTGGGTGGGTGACATTGTGCTAAGACAGGTTGCCGGGATAGTGCTGAAGCACATCGGTGCGGATGATTTCGCCGCCCGGTATGGCGGAGAAGAGTTCGTAGTGATACTGACAGCCAAGCCGCTGGAGGATTCCCGCAGGATCATGACACAGATTCTGAACGGCATTGCAGCAGCGCCTGTTGCCGAGATGGAAGGAAACTCCGTAACTGTCAGCATTGGCATGCATGACTATGCTGGCTCGGACACCAAAAGCTCCACCTTCCAGAAGGCGGACGATGCTCTGTACGAGGCCAAAAAAACAGGAAAGAATAAAATCGTTGTTGCCTGATTCCAGCCGGGCAGCTTACAAAGCCAACAACCTCTAAACGGGCCCCAGAGCGGATATGCTCTGAGGCCCAATTTGCATGCCAAATTTATACTGAATATGTTACTGTGAATACCCGGGTCCAAAACGTCTTTGCGGCTCCAGCAGCTCAATGACTCCGCGCTTCGGCACCGGACGGCTAATCAGATAGCCCTGTACCTTGTCACAATCCGATTCCTTAAGGAACGCCAATTGATTGGCATCCTCCACTCCCTCCGCCACAACTTCCAGCCCCATTTTATGTCCCAGAATGATAATGGTCTGCACAAAGGATTGGCTGTAAGCCTGGTCTGTCAGCGAGTCGATGAAGATTTTGTCCATTTTGAGTGTAGAGATCGGCAGCTGCTGCAAGTAGCTTAAGGAAGAATACCCTGTTCCAAAGTCATCCAGAGCGATGCGGACCCCGCGGGATTTCAGGAACTCCAGCTTGCTCACCGTATTTTCAAAGGATTCCATAAAGATAGACTCGGTAATCTCAAGCTCCAGACAATTTGGTGCAAGACCGCTTTCCTCCAGACTGTCCAGCACAATTTCCACAAAATCATCCTGCAGCAGCTGAATAATCGAGATATTCACCGAAATTTTGTAGGGAAGACCCGTCCGGTCATGTATGCTTTTCATAAAAGCACAGGCCTCCCGGAGCACCCACTCCCCGATATAGATGATCAGTCTGGAGTCTTCGGCAATTTTGATAAAGGACAGCGGAGACACAAAACCCAGCACCGGACTGTTCCAGCGGATCAGCGCTTCGAAACCCGAAATAAGCCCTGTCCGGATATCCACCTGCGGCTGGTAATGCAGCTCAAATTCATTGTTGTTCATCGCACTTCGCAGATGCTTCTCAATGTTCATCCGTTCATTAAACAGCATATGCAGTGATTTGTCGTAAACCACAAAGGTGCTTTTCCCTTCTTCCTTGGCCCGGTACATGGCTACATCGGCATTCATCAAAATCTCTTCCGTAGTCTCCCCGTCTTCAGGATAGAAGGAGATCCCGATACTCACGGAAATATACAGGTTGCTCTCTCCGATCAGAAACGACCTGCGGAAGGCGCGCAGGATATTCTCCGCCAGTTCCAGCACCTCTGCGCGGTCCTCCACGTCTTGAATAAACACCACAAACTCATCCCCGCCAAGCCGGGACAGCATGTCCCCCCCGCGCACAACCGACCGCAGCCTTTCACTGGCCTGGCGGATCAGGATATCACCGGATTTGTGGCCCAGCGTATCATTGATATATTTGAAATTATCTGTATCCACGAACAGCAGCGCCGCTTTCCCTCCCGGACGGTGGAAATAACTCTCCATGGTGTCCAGCAGAAAAATACGGTTGGGCAGACTGCTGAGCGAATCCATATACGCCAGACGGTGCATATTTTTTTGATTCTCCACAAGCATATCGTATTGCTCCACAAGCTCCTCCTGCGTGGCCGTCAGCTGCTCATATGTAGCCTCCAGCTCCTGGTAGCTGTTGCTCAACTGGAACTCGGCCTGCTTGCGCTTGCTGATGTCAATCAGGGAACCCAGGAACAAGACAATTTTGTCCTTGGGGTCCACAATCGCCTTGCCGCGCACTTCAAACCAGACATAATGATTGTCCTTCGTGCGCATCCGGTATTCTAACTCATAAACAGGCGTCAACCCGGTTAAATGCTCCTGCCGGGCCTTGCGGGCCGGCTCTTGATCATCGGGATGAATAATGCTGAGAACACCGCCCTCGAAGGAGTTGATCTCCTCCTCCGTATACCCCATCACCTCATACCAGCGGTCCGGCAGATTATATATGCCGCTCTCCCAGTCCAGCTCCCACATGTAGGCACCGGACCCCTCGGATGCCAGCCGGAAGCGCCGTTCACTGGCTTCCAGCTTGTTGAACTGATCCTGCAGCTCCTCTTCAGTGGCCGCAAGCTCTTCGTATGCAGCCTCCAGCTCCTGGTAGCTGACCTGCAGCTTGAGCTCGTTCTGCTTGCATCCGTCAACGTCCATCCCGACTAATACGAATATATCCTCCGCCTGTGAATCCATTCCCCGGATTAGTGTAGTCCGGAAGGAGTAGTATCGTCCATCAGGTGAGCCGTCCGGAAGCTTCAGCTCCACATTGCTGACATAATCCTGGTGTACCGCTCTGACGAGCAGCTCTTTGAGCGTAGCTGCCCCGCCGGCCAGGCCGGGGATCTCATCGAGGGTTACACCGAGCACATCCTTCTCGTTCAGTCCGGTCAGGCTTGCCGCATACTGGTTGAACCGGATCACCCGCTTATCCGCATGCACCGCCCATACGATCATTCCGGTATGCTCAATCACATCCCCGAAGAACTCCTGTTCTGAATGAATGGTCCGCCGAAGATGCCTGATGTATACTCTGAGCGCAGCAATCACGGTGACCAAGAGAAGCAGGCCAATGGCAATTCCGGAGATCACCCGGCCGCGGACCATCGATGCGTAATTATCGGAATGAGTAAAAAAGTATTGCTGATACAGCTCTTCAAAAGCCCCCGACCGTCGGAGCCGGTCCAGCCGTTCATCTATGTAGGAGACTAGCTGTGGTTCAGACTTGCTGATGCCGTAAGCAACATTCTGGGGGTACAAATCACTTAATTTGCGGACAATATTCCCAGTCAAGCCCTGCTCAACGATTAAGTAGTCCACCACTCCCTGATTCTCAAAAAGCAGGTCAATCTCGCCCTTCTGCAGGGCTTCCAGCGCTTGCGGTACTGTTGCATATTCTATGTATTGGGTAACATCTGTTTTACTGCGCAGCACGGTCTCGGAATATTGATCCTTCCCTACGCCGATTTTGTAATTCTTCAGGGTGCTTAGCTTAATCTCTTCTTGGAGTGCCTGGCGGGAATATACGGATATATAGCTTTTGAGCACAGGCTTGGAGAACAGGGTTTCCTTTTTGCGTTCCTCTGTTACAGCCATAAGACCTGTTGTATCAATCTCTCCCCGGCTCAACCGCTTATAGGTATCCTCCCATTCGCCGGTACTGTAATGAATCAAATAGGCCTGCTTCTCAAAAATCATACTCGTCAGGTCAATATCGAAGCCGGTCAGGTATCCGTTCTGAATGTACTTGTACGGCGGATAATCCAGTTCTGCCTGGTATCGTATTTCCTGTCTTTCGGCGTGAGCGGATGCAGGGGGCGCAAGCATGAACACAATGCTAATCAGAAGCAAGAGTTGACACCGCTTCATCGCAATTCTCCTTTTCCCAAAAAAATCAGCTAACAGCAATTATATCCTGCTTTATTCGACAAAAAATGGTAGGTTTCCTGCAAGCCACCCCTGCAAGCCTAATAAAATATGCAAATCCTGCCGATAAAACATTTATCAAAAAAACTAAAATCCTTTTATTTTTTATATTGCTTTTTAGGCAGAAAATGTGGATAATAACAATAACGATTGATAATGATTATCATTATTGGAGCATTCAATCATACTCTTCAATATATTTTGAAATAAAGGAGACTGAACACCCATGAACGCAGCCACTACCCGGACGGCACTGAAGGTTGACGATTATCTGGATCTGCTCAATCTTGCTGTAAAAGTTGGAGATTTGAAATGGCAAAAGGAAATCAAATCCAGATTGCAATATATACTCTGCCTGCAAACCAGATAGCATTTATGCAGTTTCGCCGCACTTCCTGCCCAGGGAAGGCGGCTTTTTTTATTCTTACAGGTGCAGGGGCTAAGAAATGGGCCTCAGGATGTTTAATGATATAATGTAACAATCAGCATAATATACAGCAATATAGCCTACCTGCAGATCGGAGTGTGCCCGTTTGAAAAAAACCTTTGTCTTGTTCCTGATGTTCAGCCTTCTATGGATGCCTTATATGTACGCGGCAGGAATTCCCGCCCAGCAAGGAATGGTTACCGACGAGGCCGGCCTGCTCACGAAGCAGGAAGCGGCAGCAATTGCAGCTATCGCAGAGGGAGACCGCTATACGGTCCGGGTGCTGACCGTCGATTCCCTGGACGGGGCCGAGCCTAGCACCTATGCGAGCAATGTCTATGAATCCTGGGGCCTGACGCCGCGGGATGTTCTCCTTCTGATTTCTGCGGGAGATCAGAAGGTTGAACTGAACTTCAACAATCCGGGCCTACAGGGATATATTAACTCATGGTCTCAAGCCCAGGGTGGCTCCTTGGATACCGCAGCCATCACCGGGCTGCTGGACACGTATTTTATTCCTTTCGCCAGAGAAGGTGATTTCGCTGGAGGAATCCGCTCCATAATTAAGGAGCTGCACTCTTTCGGCGGCACCGGGGGCGGCACAGCCAGCGGTGCTGTTCCCGGCGGTGGCACAGCCAGCACTACGGACAGCGGGAACAGCAGCGCAGCCGGACGGAATGAAGACAGCAGCTCAGGTCCTGCGCTGCTGAAGATAGCCGGCATTGTCATTGCGGCAGCACTGCTGGCGCTGGTGCTGTATGTGCTGTTCACAGGCCTGCGCAGACGGGGACAGCTCAGCAGCCAGCAGGAGCAATTGGCTGACTTGCTGGTGCGGGCTAACCGGGCGCTGGAATCACTGCAGCCGTTCCAGGGAATTGTTCAAGGCAAAACAGGGGAAATGGTCGAAGGAATTTCCAAGCGGCTGTCTGCACAGCTGGTGGAGATCTCCGCATTGCAGAGCAGCCAAAGCTCCCTGCCTCCCTTTTACCGTCTGAAGGCGCTCAAAGCCGCCAGCACACAGCTGCAGCAGACTGAAGCGGCTGTCCGCTCCTCGCTGGAGGAAGAAGAACAGCGCATTGCCGTAATCCGTGATGCTGACCGCAATGTTAAGCAGCAGATTACAGAACTGAAGAAGGAAGCGCCTGAATTGAACCTCCAGCTTCAGAGTGCGGTGAAGGAAACCGGCTATGAGCTGCAGGAAATTGCCGAGGATCTGAAGGAGCTGGCTGAAGAGACAGCCGAAGCAGATGAGCTGGAGTTGTTCGACCCGATTGCCGCACAGGATATGACCGGTGAGGCGCAGGAGAAGCAAGCGCAGATCGAGCAGGATCTGCAGGATGTCGATACGTATGATGACAAATTGAATGACTTTCCTGGAGTTCTGGCAGCTGCCCGCAGCAAAATTGCTGCATTGATCGAACAGAACTCCCTCCACAATATGAAGGTCAAACCTTATGACAGCCTAGATCAGGCCTCTGCAGCTGCGGGAACGCTTGAAGCTCCCCTGCGCATTGGAGATATGGATGAGGTGCGCAAAATCGCTGCCCAAATAGATAATCTGCTGAGTGAGGCCATCGAAATGACAGAGCGTCAGGCTCTGCTCCGCCAGAACAACCTGAGGGATCTGGATACGGTCCGCAGCCGCTGGAGTGAGCTGGCTCAGCGGCGCAATGAGCTGCAAAGCCGGATCGCCGAAGCCCGCAGCCGGTTTGCGGAGCATCATCTGAGCCCTCTTGCCGAGGTACTTGAAACAGCGGGAACACAACTCCGGCAAGGTGCCGGGGAAGTTCCGCAGATCGAAACCTGGACCAGCGACCAACGGGGAGAATATGACAACGCCCGGAGCAGCCTGGACCAGCTACTTAAGCTTCAGGAGGAAACCGCCCGGAAATTCGGCAATGCCGTTGAGAGTCTTGATATGCTGAATCAACGCTTGGCTAACATTACCCGCCTCCTGTCTGAAGGGCAGGAACGGGTGGATACAGCTCAGCGGCGGCTGGAGAGCAAGGGAATCGCCTCCAGAAACCGCTTCCAGCTCTCCCTGCTGCCGGAGTATGCTGAACTGGAGCAGCGGCTGGCTGCCCGGCCTTACAACCTGGATGAGCTGGAGGCCGTTGGCCGCTCTTACGAGTCGCAGATTTCTTCCTTCGTGGCGGAAGCGGACCGGCTCGTGCGCCAGAAGGAGGAGGAGGAGCGCCTCGCTCAACTGGCCATCCTGCGGGAACAGCAGCGCCGGGAGCAGGCTCGCAAGCGCGCCTCCTCTTCGGGCGGCTTCGGCGGCAGCCGATCCTCTGGCGGTTCCTCTTGGGGAGGAGGCGGCCGTTCGTCCGGCGGCTCTTCCTGGGGTGGCGGCGGAGGCAAATCCGGCAGAAACTCCTCTGGCGGCTCCAAGTGGTAGAGAAAGAGTGGAACTATTCGAAACGCCTCCGGCCAGAGTATGGGCCGGAGGCGTTTTTTTGCCGGAATGCACGATATACTTATAAAATGAAGATGAGAAGCAGGTCTGGAAGCTGCCTCTGACCGGAACTATTTGAAGCTCAGACTGGGCTAGCCGGTATCCAATTGTACTTTATACAATCAACCTATATAGCAGCTTGGTTCCGCACATAGAATCTGAATGATGCAAGATTCCTCACGAGATGCAGCAGCAGCTAAAAGCAAGGCTAGAGGCACGGCTAAGTTACTGCTTCCGCATCTCGGCAATAAAGTGTTCAAAAGCCGGGGACAGCTTGCGTTCCTTGCGGTAAATAAGCTGGATATAAAATGCCTCTTGCTCCCCGCTCATAGGAATGCCGGTTAATGCGCCCGTCCGCAGCTCTTCTTCAATGGCATAACGGGGCAAAAAGGCTGTTCCCCACTGATGCCGCACTGCCTGCTTGATCCCTTCCAGATTCCCGAATTCCATATCTATACGTGGAGCAATGCCGGACGCCTTCAGTTCATGCAGCAGCTGCCTTCGGTAGGTGCAGGTGTCCTCCGTCAGTACAAGCGGCTCGCCAGCCAGTTGAAAGGGGGCCACCCCCGCTTCTTTTGCCATCGGATGCTCCGGGTGAGTAACCACGTACAGCGGCTCCTGGCGCAGCGTCAGTGCAGTAAGCTCATCGGACGTATACATCACATCGAAGATCAGCCCGAAATCGGCTGATTTATCTTTGACCGCCGTGATAATCCCTTCTTCGGAGCCGGGCTGAACGCGCAGCTGCACTTCAGGGTACCGCATTCTATAGCGGTGCAGCCGGTGTGGCAGATAATAAGCCGCCAGGGTTTCGATTGCACCGATGTTCAAGACACCTCTGTCTCCTCCTGCAACCATCCCCTTGGCCTCTTCGCTGAGCGCCAGCATCTGCCGCGCGTACGGCAGCAGATTATTCCCTGCAAACGTCGGGATCATTCCTCTGCCTGAACGTTCGAGCAGGATCGCCCCGTACATCTCCTCAAGCTTGGCAATCTGCGCAGTGACGCTTGATTGGGCG
>RCUU01000578.1_pt1 | contig 19850 bp, 36 predicted proteins | sample 2166211 | NCBI WGS metagenome assembly RCUU01 (sample SAMN09932620, study PRJNA488358) | compost metagenome | feature: garden; material: soil; isolation source: compost soil in phenylacetic acid-enriched culture | place: Germany: Experimental Botanical Garden Goettingen | collected 2016-01-27
TCCCATAACTCCTTAGCAACGTCAGAAACAAACTCGAAGCCTATGCCAAGAGCGTCTATAAGCACTTCTCCTATTGGTTTTAGGACATTCTCAGCGAACTTATTTAAGAATTCACCTAGCGGAACAAGAACATTCTTCCACAACCATTCAGCAGCCTTGGAGACAGCGTTCCAACCAATAATGAACTTTTCTGAAAGCCAATCGTTCATAGGTTTTAGAACGTTTTCCCACATGTTAGAAAAGAACTCTTTAATTTTTTGCCAGTTTTCTTCAATCATTTTGGCAGCGAATACAACTTGACCAGCTCCACCTAATAGCGCAACTCCAAGTATCTTCCACTTGTTGTCAAGGTCATCCCATTTGAGGTAAAGCATCGTAGCCAAACCGACCACTGTAGCTATCACACCAGCAATTAAGGTGAACGGGTTAGCAAGTGCAGCGATTGCCTTAAGCGATGTCAATGCTCCAGTCGCAATCTTTCCTCCATTAGCAGCAAGCCACATTCCACCAAAAGCAGCCGTTATTCCTACAAGGGAAGCAATGATGATGTCTTTATTTTTGATGATAAAACTTTTCATGGATTCAAAAGCACTTTTTACATTTTCAGCCATTTTACGTGCCTTTTCCCCGACATCTACCATGCCATCGTTCATACCGCCAAATAGTCCTGATCCATCCCCAATTGCGCCGCCCGCACCACCAACATTACCAGAAACTCCGCTATCACTTCCAGAGTCTCCACTAGACCCTCCAATAAGGTTAAGTTGATCAAAACTAGCAACAGAATCTTTCGCTTTCTTTCCTGCTTTTTTTGCTTGGTTGCCCGCACTTTTATACGCATCTCCCAAGTTGCTTACTGCGCCTGCTTGCGCATTAGTAGCCTGAGCCTGAGCGTTTTGTGATTTAACAGTTCCGCCAAAAAGCGCAGTAGTAAATTGGGCTATAAAATTCATAACTGTCGCTATTGCTGTAGCCATCCTTATAAGAGCAGGTAAAACAGCATTATAAATTGGCATGAACGCTTGTCCGAGTGCTAACTTTACATTTTTTAGCTGAGCAACTAACTGATTTTGTCGCGCGATAGTGGTATTAGCTATTGTGTCGCCATATTTCATATTTGCTTGTTCTAGGATTGCCATAAGACGTATTTGCTGTTGTGTTTGGAAGTTAAGTTGTTGCCAACTCTTACCGTTTGCGAATTGTTGGAATGCCTTTGTCGACTCTATCATGGCTACGTTTACGTTAATACCCAAGTCCTCAATCGCTTCGGTATTGCCAAGCAAACCAGAGCGTATCCGCTCCATTGTGTCTTCCATAGTCCGTCCTGTTGCTGCTGCAACCACAGCAGATGCCTTTAATAGGTCTTCTGTCTTCTGCATTGTGTCGGCTGTTCCAGATGAAAATGAGCTTAAAAGGTTAGAGTAAACCGCACCATACTTAGCTATTTCTAATCGGCTCATACCAAAGGCTGCAGCGTTTTCGTCTGCCCATTTCCTGAAAGCTCCTGCACTACTTCCCATAGTGCGATTGATTTGTGTAATGGATGCTTCAAATTGCATGGCGTCTTTTGTCGCCTCTTTAATTGCAGCTCCAATGCCAATACTGGCAAGAGCGCTGGCTATTCCTGCAATCGAAAACGAAACGCTCTTCTTAAAATAAACTATATCGTTTCGCGCTTTGCTCATTTCCTTACGCATGCTCGAAAAGTCAGCCCCAGCCCGAACCATTAGATTCTTAACTACTGCCATCTATTCACCTCCTTGCCCATAGAAAAAAGGCCAGCTATTCGCTGACCTCTCGTTTAACTTCCTTACCGCCCATAGCGGTATTTATTTGTCTGATTGTTCGTAGTAATTGCTCGTCTGTCTGATCTTTATTTGTTCGATTAGTAGATTCCAATATCTTGTTTAGATCAGGCATCTTTTTAGTCCTACCCCATCCAGCGATTAAGTAGGCCATTGTGATACGTTCTTTGCTTTCATACTCTAATTGCTCGTTATAAGCTTTTATGTGTAGATTAAGCTCATGCGGGGTTATTTCATTATAATCAGAGACACTTAACCCTACACGCAGAGCAGATTTGAGAGATTCTTGCCAGTCAAAACCTACACCTGTACCGGAACCATCTCCGGTTGATTCGAGTTTGGGTCAAGTCCACCGAAAGAAATACTAAACGCTTCGTTCATTTTTTCAATGATATGGCTAAACGATGGAGCTTGGTCAAGTAAGTCCTCCATGTCTTCCAATCGCAACGATTCTCCGTTGTCTTTAGCATCTGACAGCAAGCCGCAATAGAGATATTTCTCAATCTCCCCCAAGTCAAAGTTATCCATATCAATAGATTCAATGTCCTTGCCTGTCAATGCCAAAAGTTGCTTAAGTGCTTTATGCCCATAACGCAAAGCTCGTGGTCGGTCAAGATTAATATATACAATATCGTTTTTATCGTTAGCCATTATACATTCCTCCAAATATAATTGATTATGGTGTTATTTCTAAAACAGGCTTACCGGATACCTTTATCGTAATTTCAAAACTAATAGCGTCTTCAAGCTCAGCGGAAGTGGTATAAGCAGTAACAACACCTTTAAATACCCATTTAGCACCCATTGCAGCAGGGAATTCAATAATAAAATCCTCTACAGTACTGTTTTCCAGTGCTTCATACACATCGGCTTGACCAGCATCTTTAGGATCGAAGAAACCAGATGCAGATACTTCACCACCATCCTTAAAGCTTCCGATAAATTCTCTATATTCTCCTGCACTATCAAGTGTAGTAACATCGATAGTCTCTTGTGACATCGAAGGAGACGATATTGATGTGAGTTGTCCAATGGCTACTGATGAAGCAGTAGGACCAATTTTTAATTTTGTACCTAATGAGCGTTGTGCTCCCATTCTTATCACCTCTAATAATATGTTTTAAAACCGATCACACAGCGGTATAAAGATACTTCGTGTTCAAATAGTTCGGTTGGTTCTTCGTAAATCATTTCATTGATGTATGGTCCGTTTGTACCTATAACACGTTGATTCATGCTAATAAGCAAGTCAATGGCCTTTCTTGTCACTTGCTTCATAACTGCGTACTTAGGGGCAATCACATTTAATTCACCCTGTACAGACCGATCAGATAGATATCCATCGGTTATTGTATTCGTATGTCTGCCCTCACTTGATGTATAGGTGATATAAGGGCTTATTGTCTTTTCAGGAGCATTGAGAGGGTAGACGCGGTTTTGCACGTCAGTTATAGTTTTCAGTTCCATAGTTAATGCCGCTTCAAAATCCACCCAATCACCCCTTTAAAATCTTTTCTACCGTCTTCTTTGCTGTATTAATCACCTTTTGTTCTATGGCCTGAACATTGTCTTCCAATGAATCACGCAAAAAGTGATAACCAGGAATATAACTTCCATCTGGAGCAATATATCCGTATTCCTGAGATGCAGGGTAGTAATATCGCTTACCATCAACCGTTGTCTTGACAAAAATATCATTCTTAGCTGGGTCCATCATCACATCATAAACAGCTTTACCAGCCCTTACCCTTCGTTCACGTTTTAAGATAATGCCAGATTTAAGTTCGCCCGTATCCACCGGAGCTTTTGCTTTCGCGGCTCTCAGTGCGATTGTCGCACCTGCTCTAGCTGACTTAGTGGCAACGGTTTGAGGTACTTTTTCTAGTTGTTTGAACATCCTTTCAAGTTCCTTCATCCCGTCTATTCGTGTATAACTAGCCATCACTGTCTCTCCTTACACATCAGTTGGAGTTCATTCTTGGCTAACAAGGGATGGATGATATACAAGATTTCAAATTCTTGCTCACCATATTTCACGGTCATTGTTCGGTCTATCTCAGCGCGATAACGAATACGGATTCTTGCGGTGACGTCAGCACGTTCCTGCTGAGCAACATATCTATCCTGTCCTCGTAGAGGCTCGATAGCAGCCCACAAATCGCATACCTTTACAGGGGCGTCTAATGGCTCACCGTATTCATCAGTTTCATTTGGTCCTGCTGGCCTAAAGATGGCAACGCGCTTATTCAGCCGGTTAACAAGTAATTTATCTGCCATCACGTCACCGTCTCCGGAGGTTCATATGCATATTGCAGTTGAGTCATAATGGACTGTATCGTAAACCTTACCTTTTCACTCGGTTGCTGACCGATTAAATCACGGTTTTCATACCAATCTGCACATAATACAAGACAATAAAGTTTGGCAAGTTGGTTAGTTTCGTCAAATGTTACTTCTACAGCATTATGAAGATACGTTTCTGCCGCTCCAGTAAGGATTGTGATAATATCATCATCGTCATCGTCAACTCGTAGCCATTTCTTAGTTTCCTCAAGCGTCAGGATCGGCATCGTTGTCCACGTCCTTCTTTTTGCGTTGGCGTGTTTTCGGATCTTCTATCGACTGGTCTGATTCTTGGTTGGCTTCGATTTCCAGAAAACCCTTATCAGCCAAATATGCTATACGTTCTTTGTTATCGCGTGGGTATTCATCTCCGATTTCGTACTTTTTAAAGTTGTGGTAACGTTCTTTAAATGATTTGACTACCTTTGCCACATAATCACCTCCGCATTAAAAAAGGGACCGATTTCTCGGCCCCTCAGATTATTTATTAAGGTGTTGGAGTGATGTCAACCTCACCCTTTACTACAGCCTCTTCATCAACAGTTTTAATATCGAGACGTTCGCGAACCTTTACGCCCGTCAAGTCTTTTTTCCACAGGTCGCCTGCTTCTGTTGAGAACTCAATACTGAGAGTTTCGCGGTCGAAAATGGTGATAGCTTCCTTGAAATCGCCAAGGTAGAACGGCACTTTGTTGCTAGTTGTCTTAAGTACCTTGTTAGTGACAACAGTCAAAGGATAGACGCCGAACAAAAGACGCTTTGTCTTGTTTGTTGGGTCTGGTTGAAGAACGTATTTACCATCAATGTCCTTCAACTTATCAAGCCAGTTAAATCCATCCTGATTAGTGAGCACACCGGAAGAAAGTGCAATTGCTGGATCAAGGGTAACATTAAAGATGTCCTTGAAATCATCCAATGTTTCCAACTCTTTTGTTTTTGCGCCACCAAAGCTAGTGTCTAGTTGAGCTAAAATCATAAAGTTCCTTGTGACTTTAGCCTTTTTAGCAATCCAGCGTCGCAAGTAACCAATAATGTTTTCTGCTGTATCCTGTAGTAATTCTCTTGTTACTTTAAGGATTCCGCCTTTTTTCTTCACTTTATAAGTGACATTTTCAAATTGTGGTGTATCCACATCAGGGAAATCCGCAGCTTCATCAACGTTATCAAACGGTACCTGATCAGCGTTAACTTCGATTACTCGCGAACCACTCAAGGTAGATACTGTTTCGACGTTAACAAGAGTTTCGAGGGCATCCTCAGAACGACGAAGTTCCTTAATTTCTGTGCGAATATCTTGTGGAACAGTAATACCACCATCGGATACGCCAGCAACCGGATCTGCTTCTGTCATCATGTTATATATTTTCATATCTTCTTCATTTGCAACTTCTTTCTTAACAGCTGATCTGAAAATGTTAACAAATGCGTTCAACCCTTTTTTAGCTTCAGCTACTGGTTGTTTTACTGCTGTATCTACAATTACTTCACGTTCTTGGTCATACAAGTCTTTAGCAATGTCAAATTCCTCTTGTAGATTTTTGATTTCATCACGCAAGGCTTTTGCTTCATCTCGCTTACCTTGGTTAAGAAATTCAATAGCTTGTGCTTTTTTATTGCTAATTTGCTCTAACATATCACGTAATTTTTTATTCATTTATACATTCGTCCCTTCTAAATTAGGCTTAATTCAAGTTTTAAATCTTCTGTTTCATCCGGTTTGAATAGGTTAATTGCATGTTCCACTGATTGTCTTGCATTGCTGACCACCGATAGGCGATTCAGAGAAATTCCGCTTAGGTTTTCAACATTTAACGGCTGATCTTGGTACATAACGCCATCAATAAACTTGTTTTTAAGTGCTGTGTTTGCAGACATATAAAACTCTTCATCCATCAACGCAGATACTTCTTCTCTAGATTTACCAGTTTTAAGCACGTATGCATTGATAATTGATTCTTTGACTTCATCAAGTCTATCAGCCACTTTTCGCAAGTCGTGCATGTTACCAACTACTCCAGTCAATGGATTATGGATCATCATCACAGCGACAGGACTCATTAAAATCTCATCTCCAGCCATTGCAATAACAGATGCTGCGCTCATGGCCTTTCCGTCTACTTTGACTGTGATTTTTCCTTTATGCTCCTTGAGAGCGTTATAAATGCTCGCTCCAGCAAAGACACTACCGCCATAACTATCTATCCAAACAGTTATGTCTTTCCCTTTATAGTTGGAAAGTTCATCCCTAAATAAATTAGGTGCAGCAGCTGGTTCACCAAACCATTCATAAATCCAAACATCGCTATCATCTACGATGTCACCTTCAATCCTCAGCTCAATACTTGCTGCTTCTGTTTCTGTAGCTTTGTTTTCTATAAAACGCCAGAACTTCACTCTTCCTCACCTCCCTTCCCAGTTTGTTTGCTGTATTGCTTCCCAACATCTGTGATTGGAATGTAGTTACCGTTAACCATTAGGACATCGCCACCGTCTTTTGCAGGCATATCAAGATAACCTCTAGCGTCATTTGGAGAATAAATACCGTTATTCACCCCTTTGGATAAGGCTTCCATTTGAGATTTGATGTCTGCTCTTAAAATTACGTTTACATTAAATTTCCAAAAGTAATTTTCTTCGATAAGCACTGTACTTAGGACTTTATAAGTGATCTCTTCCTCATATTGCTTTACGATGAAGAGTAGCGTATCAACATAAAAAGCCAAGTTTTGAGCTTCAGCAGAAGCGTAACTCGACTTTTCGTAATCATTTATTTGATTTGGTTTAATTCCGAATGCTGCGGCAATCTGTAAGGCTGAATACTTCTTTAATTCAAAAAATTGGCTGTCGGTAAGCTTAATGTCAAGCGGAACAAGCTTCATCCCCAATGGAACAGGAATTATCTTTCCGGCATTATGTGATCCGTTGGCGAACTCTTCAAACCCTTTTACCAGCCTCGCTTTCGCATCTTTATCAAGGTCACCTGTATACTCAAGAACCGCCTTACCAGTTAATCCAGTTTTGTACAGGTTATTCATGAATCCCTGACTCTCTAATGCACCTTCGACAGTATATTTGAGTATTTCGGCAACTGGTAGGCCTGTAATTCCGTCAAATGTCATTGATGTTTTAAAATGAAGTACATCATCATGAGGGAATACAAATAAATTACCTGTTCGCTTGTCTACGTACCTGTACCAAAGCTTATCCTCTTTACCAAAAATCCCTGCGTCATCATAAACAATTGATACATCATCGCTAGGCATGATCCATAAATCTTTTAACTTTGCCCCTTGATACCTCTTCCAAACATAAGCATTTCCGTAGTGGTTCCTGTTCATCTCTACAGTAGACCAAAAGATAGAACTGGTCATGTAAGGATTAGGACGAAGCTTTAACAGACTGTACAGATCATCTTTGTCACTTGGGACAATCCCTTTATCTGTTTTCTGGTACATATGCAAAGGTAATTTTCCCATGCTTTCAGCCAATATTTTAAGACAAGCAAAGTAAGTAGCTTCGGACAGTTTTCCTTTTGGGTATTTTCGTTTTATCCCTAACCATTCCAAAAGAGTTTCGCTATTCAAATCAGCATATTCTTTTTCGTCATCGCTTGATGTCCCAACGTTTTTTGGACTCTTTAACTTCATGAATAACGGAAATAGTTTCAATTTTTCACCCCCTTACCAGCCCATCATTTCAAGATAATCATTTGCGGCCTGAGCTGAATCGAAAGTAGTTTCATTCATGCTCAACGTAAGCTTATGGGCATCAATAACAGCATCAACAGGGTCGATACGCTTTCCCGGTTCGCCTTTAACGATCTTGATTTCTCCGAAACTATTACTTTCTGTCTTAGCGTTTGCCATGCTCCACGACAGCAGTTTTTCACCTTTGTTGTATATAACGTTGCTCGCTTCCACTTCAAGCCTGAAATCAACCGTTGCATCGTTTAAACTGCGTGCGCTTTGCTTTATTTCAACGCAATCAACGCCGAATGTTTCATCCAAATCAGATAAAAAGGCATCTGCATTATGAGGGTCATAAGCGATACCTTTGAGTTTCAGATCGTATTCAGTTATCAGCTTCTTAAAGTGGCTTAGAATATACTTGTAATCCGTCTTAACCCCACCCATTGTTTGAGTAGGAGTTAATAATCCTGCATTGATCCACATGTCATAAGGCGCATGATCGCTTTTAACGTGTTCAGCAACCCGTTTAGCCGGGATAAAGCTGTGGGAGTATACAAAATACTTTCTCTCCCCTTCAAGCGTCAGATCAAACTCCAGAACACCTGTCGTGAGGTCGCCGCCGCTAGACAAGTCGAGGCCGAGAACGCATTCACTTCCGCGAACATCCTCCAGACTCATATCCGACTCACAGTTTTTCCAGTGTTCAAGGTTCATGTATTGATCATCTGCGAATTGTACCCATTCATTCAGAGACTTAGTCATGAAGTTACGAAGCTCTTGTCCTTGCATTTCCTTGGCTTTGATTGCATCCGTCCGTAGACTGATTAATGTTTGTTCAGTCCATAGCGGATTTGCCTTACCCCAATTGTCTTCATTCCAAAGATCATCATCTCGGTCAAGCTCACATATATAAACAAACTGCGTTTCGTCAATAACCACTCCTGCAAGTATCTTTTTGCAGTATTGATACAGCTCGTAACACGGTCCGTTAAGATCAAATCCAGCCGTAGTAATAACTGATATAAGACATTGCTTGAGCTTCTTGGTACCGTCTGACAGGAGTTTATACATTTGATTGTCTTTGTGTAGGTGATACTCGTCCACGCTGCCGAAATACGGTCTAAAACCATCTATAGACTTTGTATCTCGCCCAAGCGCTCTAATCTCACCACGACTGACATTACATTCTATCTTTCCGGCGTATTCTTTCACGGTAAACAAGCCTTGATCATACTTGTCTCCACAAAGTTCATGATCGGCATCAATAAACTTGATACATTCTTTAAGTACGATCTTAGCCTGTGCTTCCTTAGTTGCTGTGCAATATAGCTGCGGATAAGCGTAACCATCAAAATTCCCATAAAAAAGAGAAGGCACCGCATTACCGAGTGACTTCCCGTTTTGTCTTGCGACTTGTACATATGATGTTCTGAAGCGCCTATACCCTTTAAGAGTACGCCAACCGTGCCAACTACCAAATATAAAATCTTGAAACCCCCAAAGTTCAAGAGGTTTTGGCTCTTCGCCTTCCGCTAAAGTGAGGGTTTCAGCAAATTCAATCAATTCATAAGCTGCATTAGGTTTCCAAACATAAGGTAATTCATCTGTTCCTTGTCGTTCTAAGTCATTAAGATGCCTTTGACATGCTTGTATTTCTGTTTGCCCAACCGCCCTATCAAGCTCACCATTAACTACCGCTAGAGCATACCTTGTTGTGCGATCATTTTCAGCCAGAACATTGAGAGGATAATTCATCCTCCACGTCCCCCACCAAACTTACTAAATCTACTCTGCGGTTTTTCTTCTTTCTTAGGTTTGGGTATATTTTTAACCTTGGCAAGTGGGTTAAGGAATAACCTATCCTGCATCTTAATGAGCATGTCCATCTTTTTATTTATGGCAGTTTCAATTTTAAGAACACCATCCAAGGACGCTAATTGGGAAAGATATTTCATAGCCCTTAAGCCATACTCATTAACATCCTGCTCGTTTGCATCTGCTTGGGCTTCTAATCGTTCGAAATATTCCTTGAAAACATAGTCGTCAATAGCGATATTTTCGATTTTTTGGTACTGTTTTAGCAGTTTTTCATACTCGGAATACGTCCTACAATATAGCGCCAACAGATTAACATCTGAGCTAGACAGCAAATCAACACCCTGCTTAGCGGCTTCTTTGTACTCCTTTACGAGTTGTTTCCAGTACGTATATGCAACGGTGTCATCCTTCACAAAGTTTGGCGGTTTAATGCGGTCTAACTCAGTTTTTCCAAGTTTGATTTCGTTCTCTGATCTTGCCGCAATTTCTTCCTTTGTTAATCGGTTTGGATTCCCCTGCGCTATGTGCAGGGATACAGGTTTTGCGTTTCTTCCCACAGGGTTCACCTCCTAAAATTTCAAAAAACGAATTTTCACGTGAAAAAAGGGGATACGCGGTCTTCGGAATGTTACCTGAAAACTTTTTAGCCCACCCCCTCCCTACTTGAGCCTATTATGGTCAACCTTGGCATGGCAACTGTTACACAAGCTTTCCATGTGTGCTATCACTAATCTTAAATCCCAATACTCTCTTATGGGCTTCTTATGATGCACCATGTCTGCCGTGGTCAAACGCTTCTCTCTGAAACATTGTTGACATAGTCCTTTATCTATTCGCAACCTCTCTGTTCTTGCTGCTTTCCATTCTTTACTGTTGTAGAACTTCTTAGCGTCTTGGTCGCGAACGTATTGATCGTACATCTTATTACGTGTTGATTTGCTCTCTGTGACCATGTGCTTATGATCTTCACAGTATCTATCATCTGTTAGCCTCTTACATCCTGCCTTAGAACAAAAGCGCTTGAGTGCCATTATCGTTTACTCTCTAACACCTCAATGAGTGATGTCACCACAAACGCTATGATGGTGATAGTTATAACTACAGCAATACCACCCCAGAACGGAACGGTCACCCACCACCAAGACCAGTTAATTACTCCGCATAGTTTCAATGCTACGAATACCACGCCAAGCAATCCTACAACACTTATTCCACCACTACTTTTAGTTTCCGTTTCCTTTGCCATCTACTTCACCCTTTCTATATAAAATAAAAAAGCCGCCTAGAGTTACACGGCAGCTTCTACAGAATTTAATTCTCTAGCAATCGCTGTTTCTTTAGCTTTAACCACAACATCAATAGCTTCTTCTCTAGTGTTAAAACTACCTAATATCTTCCTTACACCATTGACTTGTAGTCTAGCTATCCACAACTCTCTTTTCCTATCAAAATAAACGCCTTTTGTATTTTTATTTAACTGATTACCTGTTCCTGTAATTATTCTTAGATTTTCTCTAGTGTTATCCAATGTATCATGATTGATGTGATCAACCATGAACTTTTTTTCAGGATTCATGATCCATCGGTGAAGATTAACAGTCCTCTTATCCAAATAACCATAAACATAAAAACTTTTTGTAGAGTCACTGTAACTGGCTCTCCACCTATTTGGAAACGATTTTACTTTTTCCAAGTCAGAAATACTTATTTTCGTCTTTAAAGTAACGCCATCTTTTTCTTGGAGGAAGATGATTACTTCATTACCACATACTTTGTATCTATTTTTCACCATCTTCACCCTCTTTTCTTATTTATTATGTACACCGCTTTACTTAGGCAGCGGCAGCCCCGACGATCCACACATTAGCCGCTGTCGTCACGGCTCGAAAGGAGGCACACATGAGAGTCAATCATGTGTCTTTAGCATGTATGGAGTATCCAATATATTAAGGTTATGAAACACGTTGTTAGATGTGGGCAAGGATTTGCACCTTGCATGACAGTATTTGTGTACTTGTAAGGTAACTGTCCAGAACTCCGCTAAGCGTATACCTATTCCGCCACCACATCATAATAAGCTTGGCTGCTCCCCTAGACTGAAACAACCAAGCTAAAGGGAATTGCTCAGGAACTTTTCACCGCAATAAAAAAGGCCAGCATACGCCAGCCATATCACCAAGGTATTCATACCTCTGCGGTGTCCTTTATTCAATTTCCCACAATACCATTGTACTATGGTTTGTTTTTAAAAGTCGGACTTAGCACAGACATAGAACGGACATTTTTTTATTCTCTCAACTTAAGCAATCCTAAAGAGTTAGCAAGTCTATAAATAGCAAAGGATTTAATCCGTCTGTAGTGTCTATCGCTGTATCCTATTTCGTCAGCTACTTCATAATCCCATCGTTCCTCTGCGTCTGCATCCAAGTACTTAGCACGGATGATCTTTTGTTGACGCTGCGGCAATCTATTTACAGCCCTTTCGGCTCTCTCTACATGTCTCTTGCGTCTTTCTTGTTCATCCGTGTTATAAATGGCTATGTCTCCTGTTTGATCACTTGTACCGCTTCCTCTTGGCATGTCGCTGTATCCTGCTGTCATAGATGGTTCTAACGGGATGTACTCTGTTATTTTGTACTCTCTAGCGTCATTTAGGTATTCTTCGACCGCTTTGGTGGTTGCTTCTTCGTCAATCTTGTAGATGTCCATTTCTAGTTGTTTACCCATGTTATCACCCCATTTGTACTATTTTACATGGTATTCAGATATATCATTCGGTATTTTGCTCATTTGTTTGTGTTTTTTCACATGATTTTGACTTAATATAGTTGCATATCGCATTATCAAAAACCAAAATCAATAAAACAAATAGCGTGAATGTTAACCACGGATGTTCAAGCGACCATTCCTTCACGTTATCACCCCTCTAGTAAATCAAATATCTCCATCTGACCTTCAGATACGTATTCGCTGTTATCGATAATTAGCCCATCATCCAGCCATTGTTGCGGTGCTTCCTTGGTGTAATGTTCCCATACTCTCTGTCCAGCTCTGTGACGCTTTGGATCGGCTTGCTCGGCCTTTTCCGTCCATACCCAAAATGATTTAGCTTCGGCTTTCATAGGCTTTGTCTCCGTATAATGTTTTCAGTGTTTTATGAGCTTTAAAAGACATACGATAGGGCATTGAATATCTAGCTGAATCCTTGCCTTGTATCCATATTTCTTCTAACGTCTCTCTTAACTCTTTCTCTCTTTGCTCCGGTGTTTCTTTTTTTATAACTTTCTCATATATGTTCATGTCTCATCCTCCCTAGGTAGGTTTATAGGAGCGTAATGGGTTACGCCGCCTATGCGCTGCCCCGTATCTATTCGCCATGCTCTTGCAAAGTATGTCGCTACTCTTGGAATTTTACTGTCTTGCAAAACGAAATATGTTGCATTTTCTGGCCTGTTATCTGGATCGTATTTTTGCCAAGGTATCACTCTTCTTCCTCCTCACCTTCCGTTGTATAATCTTTCTTTTGGAATCCGTGGTGCTTCCCCTCTTATTAGTTGGTTGTAATGTTCGAATCTTTCAAAATGGTATCGACTTACTGGACAGCGCCCTTTTACTCCTTGGTAAAAATGCCATTTGGATAAAATGAAATGTATTAATCTCACTTTGCTTCTTCCTCCTTTGGATAAAGAGATGCCTTTAGTTCGTTCTTAATATCCAACAATGCGCTCATATCTCCAGACCAACTTTGCGAGATTGCCTTCTCTATCGCTTCACGTAGTTTCTTTTCACGGGCTTCTGTTTCAAGATATAGTTGGGCTTGTATTGCAGCTTCTTCTTTCCATGCTTCTATGTCTTCTATCATGTCTTCTATCATGGAATGCAATCTATCTACTCGTTCCTTCGTTTCAGCCAGTTCCCTATTCTGTCTCTGAAATCTCGCTTCTTCTCCGTTATACTTACATATCCATTCTGCTGCTGTATCTGTTGCTTTATCTGCACGTTCTTTCTCTGCTGCGTATTGTTGGAGCCAGTAAATGGACATCTGAGGTTGTTCAGCAATTTGATCACGTACTGACCACCCTTCGTTCCTCTGCATTCTTTCGCATAGTTCCATATCCTTATTCCAGTCTCTAACCTCAGTCATGGGATACCTCCAAATCACTGAACCGTACGTCATAACGATAACCAAGATAATCTTGTACGACAGTCCACTCTTCACCAATTGATATAACAGTTACAGGTTCTAAAATTTCTGGATGCTTCACCTTATCTCCCTGCTTTATGGTTGGTAAGGGGATGGGATCGGAAAGCCCCTTCTTCGCCAATTTAAGCAACACTTTCAACTCGTTATAGCCAAGTACGTTTATGATTTCATCTAATGTTGACTCTTCTTCCATAACATCGTGCAGGAATGATTCAAGCACGTTTACAATTTGCTCCTCGTTATCCATTAGTCTCTAACCTCCTAATAGATCAGGGTTATCCCAACGGTTTCCGATATTCTCAACCTCGTCATCGTTATCCAAGATCACGTATAACCATTCGCCCTCTTCTGCTCCGATATATGGATACACTATATATGCAGCGACTTCACTCGACCATTCAACATATCCAATTTTTACACCATTGTCGCTACCATCATAATTAAAAGTTACGTATCGGATGATATCTCCTTGATAGATTTTCTTTTTATCAAACGTTGCTTTTCTGCTTGTGTATTGACCTACTGTTTTGGGATCTACTTCATGTTGAATGTAATCTTGTTTCCAACGTTTCTCTTCTGGCCAGTGTAGTTGTTGTGATGTCATTAGCTTAAAGCCGTCTGGTTGAAGAATATAGCATTTAGGTGGCAAGTCCTTATACTTTTGTATTTTTTGAAGACTTCCATATACAAACTCGCCGTTATCTATTCGTTTACCTCTGCAATCTCTCATATCTCTGTATACCTCCTATAAAATATTTATTTACGGCCACCGCTTTGTATTAGATGTTCTTCGGACTAGTGCTTACTTTTTTCAAACTATTCATTACGTTTGTCATATTCTTCTTGATGAGCCTTACGAAAACATGATCTGCATAAAATGTTATGATCTATGAATTGTGGCCAAGGATAAATATTTCCTTTCTTTGCTGGATCTCTCGTCTCAGTTCCGCACTTCTCGCAATTTACATATACAATTTTACTAGCGCTATATGTTGGATCAAACTCGACATATACCTCAAATTCTTCACCGCAATTCTCGCACTCATGATCAAATGTATTGTCGTTTGATAACCCATCACATAAAGCATCTGACATGTCATTTTCATGTTCACAAAAAGGACAATCAACCGTGTCACTCATTTAACCTCACTCCTTCTACTCTTCTATATCCCCTACTAAGCCCAATACCCAAATACACATATATACAGATTGCTAATGTTGTACCTCCATATACCATCAAATCTAATGTGTTCATATAGATTCACCTTCCAACTCGTATTTACGTTCCTTCTGACGCTCTTCAAACGCTGTCATACATGCTGAATCTATCGTTTCCTCTGCTTCATAGTCGATTACTACATAATGCGGAACAACCAAAAATTCTTTTTCACATTCGCTACATTTAGGATTATCAAAAGCATAAATTCTCGTTTTTTCATCTGTTGGTACATCATTAAAATCAAAATCAGCATTATCAAATACTACGAATCCTTTACAGCCTGGTACATTGCATTTATGGGCTTCTATACTCATTCCTTATCACCTTCCCTTGCTATAGTCAGCACCGTTTTATCTCCCTCTAAATCTATGTCTAGCAACTCATATCCCGGATAACCTAAATTCGCCAACAATATCCATTGGGGCATCTCTACTTTTTCAACTTCCATTCGGATCACCTTCCCCTAAAGCACTGGACAAAATTATCCCTGCTGCATGTGGCTGATTAGATACAAGTAGATCCAGAGCTTCTTCATATGATTTACGTAGACCAGTTATGGTTGCATCCTTCTCGGTAAGCTGCTGGTTAAGTTGCTTTATAAGTTCATCGCGTTCGGTTAATTCGTCCAGCAAAAACCACGGTGCGGGTAATCGCTTATCTATAAGAATTCTTTTTATTTCTCCATAAGTTTTCATCCCTTATTCCTCCTTTTGACATTGCTTCTTCATGAGCGCGATCCTTTATAATTTGTAATCCTGCGATATACTTATCAAAATGTCTTTCGATTCTATCCCGAGCATCAGCGATTGCTTTTTTATACCTCTCATGTGCGTAGATATAAGTCCCTGACGTGGCGTCAGATACAATCCAGTAATGTCCATTGTGTCTAATCCAAAAGTCGAAGCCGTTATAGGTAAATACTTTTTCGCCTGTGGTTGGTTTTATCCCGTTATTGCTGAGTATTGTGAATATTTCAGGATTTTTGAGCTTCCTTACTGGCAGCGGTGGCTTCTCTTTCCGCGTTTTTGTTTTTTTTATTTTTTCTGGCTTTTCATTCTGCTTTGCGATATCAGCAAACTTCTCAATGCTGATTCCGGTCATTTCCTCTAATCTTTGATAAGCTTCTTTGAAGAATCTTTTATGCTGCTCAGTTAACTTGTATTTACTCCAATCTTGGTCGTACCACCACGGTCTAAAGACAGTTATATATTGATGATCAATATATTCTCCAAATAAATTCTTAACTTTCTGAATGTAGAACTTTGGTATAAGCTGCTTGTTGTTTATCCCATCTGCTACACGTTTGTAATACTTTTTCTTTAATCTGTTTTTTTGTTCTCTTCATATTCTTTTTACCTCTCCTCTCTAAAATAGAGTTAAACTATCATCTATCGCTTTTATGGATGCGAGTACTGGGTATGCTTGAACCGGGTTAACTGCATTCCCTAACCCTTTCAATCGTCCTACTCGATCCTTTACACCTGTCGCAACTCTTGGAGGTTCCCAGTCATATTGTTCAGCCCCTAATCCTGCTGGCCACTTATATCTGTCCAACCAATCGGAAAGCCCATCAAGCACTCCACCCAATTCGGGTTGAGCTGCCCTTCTTGTGATATCCTCACCGAGTCGCTGAGCGAGTTCTTGGCGGGATCTCTTCCGGTTACCGCGATAGCTTCTGGAGAGCGAGGACCTTTCCATTCCCTGGCGGTTGGTGTTGGCCATAATCTCACTGCTCCAGGCAGACCGTTCCTCGGGTCTTCCGCATTGATATTCCCTCTCTTTTGGGGATCGTTCGCCCTTGGTGTTGGCCACATTTTCATTACATGCGAATCCACTTGTTCCCTTAGATTCGCTGGTTTTGATCTTCCCTTCCTTGTTGTCGTAGCTTGTCTTATCAGAGCTTCTTCCGACCTCTGTCCAAGATGATCCATTGTGTTCGGTGTAGCCCACAACGAAGACTCTATCTCTTCTGTGCGGGGCACCGACGGATGCAGACGGAATAACAAACGCTTGTGCGGTGTAACCGATGCTTTCCAGCTCAATAAGCACATCGTCGAGTCCCAAAGTGATGTGACCAGCAACATTTTCACCAAGGAACCAACGGGGCTTAAGTTGGCGTAATAGTCTAGCAACTTCCGGCCAGAGGTGACGGTCATCCTCTTTGCCTGCTCTGTTCCCGGCAACACTAAAAGGTTGGCAAGGGTATCCTGCGGAAATAATGTCAATTGTTCTAGTGTCGATTCCATCAGCTTCTAACCTCTCTTTCGTAAGGGTGCATACATCGTCATATATTGGTACATCAGGCCAATGTTTCTTTAGGACCTTCTGCGGAAATGGTTCTCGTTCACAAAAAGCTACAGTTTTCATGCCAGCCCAATGAGCTGCTAAGTCAATTCCTCCAATTCCACTAAACAGGCTCAGGTGGTTCATTGTCTCCTCTCCCCTCTCTGTTGTTTATTCATCCTTTCAGGTGGGATAAAACGTCAGCTGCTCGTTTCCCCTCGTCCTTATCAATTGGGATATATCCAAATGTGTCTAAGTGTCTGGGATCGTAATTATCTTTGTCCGCGTACCATTTCAAGACACCTTCCAATTCCTTGCACTCCGTTTGTAGTCGTTTTACTTCGGATAGGAGATAAGCAAGCGGTTCAGCAGGAACCATGATTCCACTGCATTTTTTTCTGATTGCATAGTCAGACAATCGGATTATCTCTTGTATCTGGTCATTCATGGGTAACACCTGACTTTTCAAGTCGCTTTGAAGCATGTTCAACCGCCATCATTGCATAGTTTCCTATATTCACAGATTCCTTAATAACTTTGTTCCAGTCGGGAGTGTTTTCAAAACGCTGTGCTGTTAATTTGTGTAATGTTTCATGTAGTTTTTCACAAAAGTATCCGAACCTCTCATTTTCCCACCCACCTTTATGTTCGTTTTCAAGTAGTTTCTGTTCCATCTGTTGTGAGAACTCGGGAATGCTGGCTTCCATTTTCTGCACGAATCGCTTAACTGATTTTCTTGGTTTTATCTTGTTATTCATCCTCTTTAGCCTCCTAAACCTTTTCATATGTCTGCTCGAATATATCCGGTTTACAAGGGTAAATCTCGCCTTGTACACCCTTTGCGGTAGCTACAGATTTCAGATTAACTGCCGCTTGTATTTCACGGTTTGAAGGTGGATAACCATTAATCGAAGTAAAGTGTGCAATAAAATTTATGATTGCTTGTTGTCTGCCCTGCATGTTTACACCGCCTTAGTCTTTTTCTTATTCTTATCCGGTGTTAGAATCGCTTGTATGACTTCCTCTTGATATTTTGTGGTAAATGTACCCATTCGTACAGAACGCGCAATCTGAGCCAAAACAAATGCGTCTCGCACGTTGTCTGATTTATGGTCGAATCCCCAATGTTTGAAAATAGGTAGAACCATGTTATCTTTTGGTGTGTTTCCTTTACCAGTAGCAAACTTTTTAACCTGGCTCGGTGTTGGCTCAATAAAATTGACTCCCAAATCCCTAAGAGCGAATCTTATAGCGAATCCTACTCCATATTGCGTGCTAACTCCTTTTCCTTTTGATCCAAACGAAAAACCTTCTATGCATAATGTTGTCGCGCCTAGCGAATACTGCGCAATGTCCCTGCCATAATCTTGTAGTTGTGCTGGCGTTGAATTTATCCCGGTTGGCAAGTAGAGTTCTTTCGCCTCTAACACTTCTCCGTTTTCGTCCATTACCACGATCCCCGTTTTAGTGCTTGGGTCTATTCCTACAAATCTAGTCATTTTAATTCCTCCGTTCTGCTACTTGGTCGATGATATCTATTAGTTTTTCTTTCATAAATTCAATTTTGTAATCCTTGGGAACGCCTGATGCCGAAGCTTCACGGCTCATCTGGTGTAAGACGTGGTCAACCTCTTCGATTCTTTTGAATAATATAAGCTCCCAAGATTCAAACACTTCGTTCATGTTGCGTTCGTATTTCTTCGGTACGCATGGATTTTTGTATGATCTCTGCCATTGCTCTGATTCGGTCAATCCAATCCCTCCGTTCGTCATTAGCTACGGACTCGGCATCACACATTTTGTTTGCTCCTTTTCATTTCTTCTGCAAGTTTCATTAGTTCAGCCATTTCCTCATCTGAGACTGGTTGAGCACCTGCCGTACTATCCACAATCGGTATTTCTGGTTTTCCTCCGTACGATTTACCTGTATTGTTACCCCTCAACTGGAACACGCCTTTCCAACCGTTTAAAATAGACTGGTTTAAAATGTCTATTTTATTCTGGTCAGTGGTTGCTAATTTGTCTAAGTTGCCGAAAAGTAACTTGATTGCTGCATCGGTCATTGGCTTTTTAATCTTCTTTCGATATTCGATAAATGAGTTCAAAGATTCAATCAACATGGGATTTGAGGTGTAATCCTCAAATGCGGTATTATCTTTTTTATTATCCTTTTTAACCTTCTTTTCTTTATTATCTTTATTATTATTGTTCTCGCTCCGTTCTCGCTCCGTTCTCGGGCTGTTCTCGGGCTGTTCTCGGGCTGTTCTCGCTCCGTTCTCGGTTGCGTTTTTATAGCGCTCAAAACCCTGATATTCCGCATAGTTTATCACCGTGAAGAGCGTTCCTAGTTCGGTACTTTCGATTTTTAATCGTTCTTCTTTAACAAGTTGATCGATTTTTTTCGAAATCACTGAGATTGAGTATTTTTTCAAAGAACGATTGTCAAGATATTCCAAATCATTTACCAAATTCCGGTATGACCGGAGGAA
>RCUU01000579.1_pt1 | contig 19845 bp, 23 predicted proteins | sample 2166211 | NCBI WGS metagenome assembly RCUU01 (sample SAMN09932620, study PRJNA488358) | compost metagenome | feature: garden; material: soil; isolation source: compost soil in phenylacetic acid-enriched culture | place: Germany: Experimental Botanical Garden Goettingen | collected 2016-01-27
ATATGACTCTAACATTACCAACTTCAAAGTTAGATGAATTATATAATAAAAATTGCAGATTTAAACATGATCTTCATAAAATTGGCTTAGGATTTTCAAACGCATATAATGGGAAAACTTCTTTTACTACGAGTTATGATGTTTATGGTATTGATATGGAAGATTTTTATGAATATACAAATGAATTATTAAAAACCAACAAAATCTCTAATTAATTAGAGATTTTTTAATATAAAAACGACGATTAAGATTATTTTCTTTTAGATTTAATAAAAGGAGTCGATGACATTGTCGCGTTTAATTAAAAAAGCATTGAACGACATATTAAAAGATAGTTTTAATCCAAAAGTCAGTGAAGAAAATAAAAACGAAATTGTTGATAATCCCGATATACAAGAAGATCAAGAAATAAAACCGATTAATCCAAAAATTGAAGATGATGGATTAGGAGAAGATAGTATAACACTTGAAGATGGTTTATTAGAAGACATTTGTTCTTTACAAACATTGTATCAACAAATTAAATTGTTTCATTGGATCACAAACGGAAGTAATTATATTGCTACACATAGATTTTTTGACGAAGTTGCGGATGCTATATTAGAACAAGTAGATTTAATGGCAGAAAGGTTAGTTTTTTTAGAAATAAAGCCGATTGCTGATTTAGAAGAAATTTCTAAAAAATCTTATATTAAATTCGCTGAAATGGAATCATTTAAATTTGATGGAGCTATTTCTATAATGGATGAAGGGCTAAATCTTCTTATTGATAAAATGAAAGGGAATAGTCAAAAAGCTGGAGATAGTCGCAATATAGGTACTGAAAAAATGTTACAAGATTTTGTATATGATTTAGAGGTATTACAACATCACATTAGATCTTTTAAAGGTTAAAAGGGCTGAATAAGCTCTTTTTATTTATAGAAAATTAGTAATAAAAAAATATATCTTACGTATTTTTAAAAGTAAAGCTTTTTAGAAGGAGGGAAATTGTGTGAATACTATTATAAAGTTTAAGTTCAAAGGTCCTGCTGGTTCAGACAGTTCTGGTAAGTGGATATTTAAAACCAATAATGTAACTGGTGGGTATAAAACTTTTGAAGTGGGAAAGGAATACGAATTATCTTCCTCAGAAGTTGAACTTTTACCTCAAGATATGATCGAAATAATTTCAACTACTATAGATAATGGACATTCTATTTACATGAGCGTTTCTTCTTATAACGCAAAAGGCGATGGAGTTAATGATGATACGTCAATGATTGTATCTGCTATAACTGCTGTGGCTGCCGCAGGTGGTGGAATAGTTTATTTTCCAAAAGGAAACTACAAAACAACAGCAAATATCAGCGTCCCTAAAAAAGTATCTTTGTTAGGTGAAGAAAAATTTGCCGTTAAGTTTACTCTTAATAACAATACGACTTCTGTATTTACTTTAGAAGGAAATCAAGAGGTTCATGGATTATCTTTTAATTCTCAATTAGGTGTTCGTCCTACTGGTGATAATGTTACAATTAGTGATTGTAATTTCTCTTGCTCTATCCAAGGAATTCAAAATTCAGCAACAGTAAATAACTTAACAGTAACAGAATGTTTATTTGATGGTTGTGGATATGGAATACTTTCAAACATTAATCCAAGTTATGATGTTAAAATTAGCAATTGTCATTTTGTAAATACAAATTCAGATGATATAGAAATTAATTCAGCAAGTGCAAGATGGATTATAACTGATTGTACGTTTAAAAATAACGTTAGCACCGCACAATCTGCTGGTTTTGCAATTGGAATGGCTTTAAATGCTAAAGATATAAGAATAGCAAACTGTATATTTGAAAATATTATTGGTCAAGCTATACATGCTGAGGATCATACTTTAGTTTCTATTGAAAATTGTTCTTTTAAAGATTGCGGTTCTACTCTTTATACTGGTAGTCCAATTTGCGACATCGTAATATTGTCTGGAGCAGATGTATCAATAAAAGGATGTACTTTTCATAAATCTAGTACAGGATACAGTACTGTTGGAGTTTGCAATTTTACGGGAGAAGTTGGTGGAAAAGCAAGAATCAGTGATTCTGTCTTTTATCAAAAAAGTGTTAGTGTAAACATTTCCGTTTATAATTCTGAATTCATTGGTGATTCAAGTTTAGCAAAAGGATCAAAGGCTGGAGTTGGTATCGATAGCCCTGCAATTGATAATGAAGTAATTGGATGCAAATTTACAAATTTATCAAAAGCAATCATATTAGGTCATACAATTGGTGGAAGTTATGGTGGTATAATAAAAGGAAATATTTTTACAAAATGTGACTTTGGATTACACACTTCCGTAAGAACTTCTGATAATTGGGATTTAGCTGGTAGAGATGAGTTTATTGACGATAACACTTTCTTTAATTGTAAGACTGGTATTAAAATTGCAAATGGCATGAACACACCAAGAATGAATTATACTGTTACGAATAACAAGTTTCAAACATGTGATGTTCCGGTTTCATTAGCAGATTTTACTCCTGGATATAGTCCAGTTATTAAAAATAATGTTATATTGGATTCTCATGGTTCAAATATTTTAAATAGTGATAACGCTTTGCAAATTGGTGACACAAGAATAGGAAGTAACGGTATTTTGGAGTTTTGGAATGGTAATTCTTATAGCAAATTAGATACAGAAATTCTCAAAACTTATCAAAATGAAAATCGTTATAAAAGCATAATTAAAGCTAGACATAAAAATATATCAAATAAATTTTACAACAGTGATGCTCCTCCAAAAGGTATGGCGGTTGGTGATAGTATTTGTCAAGGTGCTGGAGCAGAAGATGTACTTGGAATTTGGGCTTGGATAACTGCCACAAAATTACAAACCAAGTTTGGTAACACTACAAATAGTTGGCATGTTAGTAATTTTGGGGTGGGCGGATCAACTATATATAACAACATAGCGTATTTATCGCATTTATTAGATGAAAATCTTAAACCAGAAAAAGGTAAAGCTTTTTCATATGATTATTGGGTAATTATTACTGGTAGAAACGATTCTACGCAAGTAGCTTTAGCAGACTTTTCAAATATGTATAGAACGGCAGTTAGAAGTGGTATTAGAGCGGGAATAGATGTAATATGCGTTACTGAACCGCCAACAATTAATATTACAACTGGAGAAATTGAAGATTTGTTATATCCAGAATATGCAAATATTATTAGAAGAATTGCCGCTCAAGAAGGTGCAAGTTTGGTAGATGTGCATGCTGAGTGGATGTATCAAAAATTAATCGGAACCGACTTAAGAACATTGAGTTCTGACGGAACACATCCTAATAATGCTGGTTATGCAATAATTGGTGATCTTATCTACAGATGTATGATAGATGCAAGTACCCCTTGTGAAATATTGAAAAACGAGAATGATCCAAATAGATTAGGATATTACGTGCAGAGCACGTATAAAACAAAAGACACTTATTTAACTAGTGTTGTTGTTCCGGAAGTAACCACCGCTACTACATCAAGAAAAGAAGCAACGGGTGTTAATGAAGCAATAAAAATATCTAACGGTGGATATGCTCAATTTTTAATTCCAAATTGTAGAATAGAAGGCGTTATAATTACTTTTATCGCTGGAAACAGCGGAAAAATAGAAGTACAAAGTCCATGGGGATTAACTCTTGCACCATTTGAAATTCAATCACCAGGTGGTAGTGTACGTGAATTCAGTGTATATGCTTATGGTAATAGTAATTTTACTGTAAATCCAGTAAGTGCTGGTGATATATTGGTTAGAGCAAAAAATGGCGATGTAATTATAACGGGAGTTCATATAATAAGTCCAATTTTGGTTTCAGAACATGCCACAGTTACCGGTTTGGAAAATGGAGCGCCTTGGAATTTCTTTGTAGATCAAAACAAAAAATGGAAATCTTCAAATGTTGTTAGTAATACTATTAAAGTAAAATGGTATGGAACTGATTTAGCAGTTGATTATGCTAGAGGTACTGATTTTGGTATATTAGGATTTGCAACAGATGGAGACGAAAAAGAAACAGCTGACGGTTATGTTAATAATCCTCATACTTTTTCTACAGCTATTGTTGCTAAAAATCTAACTCGTGGTTGGCACGAAACTGTTTTTAGTGTAGAACCTAAAAATGCAACATCAACATCAACGAACGTAGCGATAAGAAATTTACAAATATTTAGCTCGGTACCAATTGATGGAACAATTATTGCATTGGAAGGAAAAGGAATAACTAATTACGCAATTGATGGAAAACTAGCTATTGAAAAAAATCCTAATCCAAATGAAGTTAGCATAGATACATTTAGACATCTTTATACTATTGATGGTTTAGGAAGAGAAATTCATACAGATGCAATACTGGCGGCTATAGATAGTTTACCAACGATTAATCAAAATCCACTTATAAAAAATGGCAAAATTATTTTTTCATATGATAAATATAGAATGGCAAATGTTCAGGTACCAATGGGTGTTAGTTTGGAAGGTGTTGCTCCTGTTTCTAATATCGCAAATCCATGGACATCAAATAACGGAACTGTTTTTGTATCAATAGCTACAACTGGAGCTTGCATAACATTCACGGGTCAATTCTTGAAAGGCTCTGGATGTTCTATGAAAAACATCAAAATGATTGGTGGTAATGGTACTGGAACAGATGGATTAGTTCTTGATGATATATTCTTCATGAAAATACAAGGTTGCGTATTTGAAAATCTCAATGTTGATAATGCTATTTTACTTAAATCAAGTACTGGAAATAGCTGTAATTGGATAGATATTGACGGATGTCTTGTAAAAAATATTGGAGACTATAATAACTACGGATATGGTAGAGGTATTTATATGTTAAGCGGATCCGATAGTAATGTTGTAAACACATCTGTTGAAACTTGTGGTGGATCAGGTATTGGTATAGGTGGTAAAAATAATAAGATAATTGATTGTTTTGTTGATCTTAATAAAACTGGTATATCTATTTCTAGCACGGACAATAGTGTGTTGAATACATCAGTTAAATTGAACTATACTAATGGTATATTGGTAAATTCAGGTGCGCATCGTACTCAAATTCTAAATGGAAGAATTTCAAATAATAATAAATCAAATGCTATATCTAGTACTACTGGTTTTGGTATAGACGTAATAGCTGATGTTAACGACTTAATGATTGCTAATACTTTCATTGAAGGTGAAAAAGAGAATGCTTCAATTAGAATTGCGACAGTAAACACAACTGGATTCATAACTGATTGTCGATTGAACGTATCCGGAGCATATGGTCCTTTATATGATCCTTACGGTATAATTGGGAATAAGGTTTTAGTATCAGCGCCCGATCATATACAACCACAATCTTTATCCGCATTACCAACGGCAGGAATCAAATATAGAGGTAAAATATATAGGGTTCAGGGTGGTACTGGAGTGGCAGACGCATTGTATATTTGCCAAAAATTAGCAAATGAAACTTACGATTGGATACAAATTGGATAAATGGTTGAAGATCTTTTATTGGTTTTTAAAAGATCTTCAACAAGATTGATATTCATAAAAGGGGATGAGGCGAAAATGAAAAAAAATCATATAGCTATTGACTCCGTTATAATACCAATCGTAAACAACACGATTATACACAATGGATTTGATTGGGTAACGGCGGATTATATTGATAGTTTAGAAAAATTAAACGATGTTGATATTCAAACTACTGCACCAGTAAATGGAGATTCTTTAATTTTCAAAGATGGAATTTGGATTCCATCAACGCCAAGTGCAAACTTGAAATATTCTGATTCTTTACCAACAGCTTCTTCGAATTATAGAGGAAAAATGTTTATTATTGAAGGTGGAATTGGCGTGTCAGATAAGTTATATGTTTGTAAGAAACTAGCTAACGAAACTTATGATTGGATAGAAATTGGATAGAAATTGGATAAAAAAAGCAGCCAATCGGCTGCTTTTTTGTTTAAAAACACTAAATTTCTTTTTATAATAAATCTGTGGAGAAAGGTTCTCCAACAAATGAGAAAAAGGTGAAAAGAAATGAGATTTGAGAGAATGATGAAAAATATTAGGTTTGACTTATTTGACGTTAGTAGATTGATGATTGAAGACAGTGTGAAGTTAAAGGCTTTTCATAATGAAATAACATTTATATGCAATGAAGTATTGTTGGAATTAGAAAAACATACCAATTTTGCAAATGATAGTGATGAAGAAAAACGAATTATATATGAAATTCTAGAATACGAACAAACATCCGCTACAAATATTGAATCATTGTATGATAAACTTCATGAGTTAATTCATTTTACTTATCAAACATACAATAAAAACGTTACACAACAAGCTGCGAATAAAAAAATAATTGACGGATTCTTAAAACGAGCAAAAAGAATTATAAAAGTCAATATTGAAGAAGAGTTTATAAAAAAAATTGATGGTGTTATTCAAAGATGCGGTCCAAATAAAGAATTTAACACATTTAATATAATGGAAATTGGCGATCAAAGAGTTGTTTCAAGTGTACCAAATAATTTTGATTTTAACACAAAATATCATGCTACAGACGCTAAATATTAATAAAAATAAAACGGTCATATGACCGTTTTATTTTTATAAACAGAATAATTTGTTTTACTTATCGTATTGTTTATAAAAAGAACAATTGGATAGGTGAAATAAATGACGAATAAGTATCGAGTTATTGGAGTAGATATATCTAAAAGTTCTACAGGTTGGTCAATTGTTGATTATGATAATGGAAATTTAAAATTAATTGATTATGGGTATATTCCAACCAACAAACTCACTCATAGCGAATCACTGGTATTAATTGAGAAAAGAATTTCTCAAATAGTAGAAAAATATCAACCCAACTTTGCTTCAATAGAACAAATGTTTGTTGGTAAAAATGCTGGAACGGGAATGACTTTAGCTAACGCGCATGGCGTTGTATTACTTGTTTTAGCAAAAAATAAAATCCCATATAATTATTATTCAGTAATGACTTTAAAGAGCAGAGTGCTTGGTGGAGTAAAAACAAAAAAAGATGATGGAACTAAAAAAACAGGTGATGAAATGAAAGCGGAAGTATCAAGAAAAATCATTGAAGTTTTTGGAGCTAGTTCTTTTATAAAAGAATATAACAATGATGTAACTGATAGCATAAGTGCTGCTTATACTTTTATATTAATGGATGGAAAAGAAATAGAAAAAGCAAAAAAAGTAAGAAAGAAAAAAACCACCTAACATTGGTGGTTTTTCTTTTTTGAAATTCGGTTTACATGATTATTATTTTGTGATATAATATATATATAGGATCAATATGAACAGTTTGTTATTCTTTTATTTAAGGGGAGAATAGTTAATGAAATTGAACATTTTGTCAAAAAAAGAAACAAAAGAACTTGCAAAAAATGTTACTCCAATTGAAAATATGACTGGTTACCAAGCTCCATATTTTGAACATCTAATGAAAATACAATCTTGGTATAGATCACATGGCTTAACTACAAACGATAAACAAAAAGATATTGTTGATAAATTGTCAAATCTAATTGGATACAAACCTTTATACCATGCAAGAGGGGAATTTTATAGTGCTGTTTGGGGATTTGAATGGGAAGGACAGAGATTTATTCTCTATAGATCGGCTAGAGGGACTTCTATTGAGATTGATCGAAAATTCAAAAAAACGAAATTAGAAGAATTTTTAGTAGAGTTTTCAAAATTAGTAAATGCTAATTAAAAATAAAGATAATTGAAGGGATGAATAACAATGAAAACTTTGAAAGCTAAAAAAATGACCACTGAACAATTTGAAAAAGAATTTATTAAATTGGCAGTACTTTCAGAGAAACCACCAGAATTTCCTCAAGAATATTTTGATGAACAAAAACAACTTGAAAAAATAAAAAGCGATAAAAGAGTTAGTCTGACCGGAATAAGTGATGAAAAACTTATGGAGGTAGTTAGAAGTGAAATTGAACGAGCAAAAAATAGATACAAAAGAGAATTAGAGGAATACAAAGAGCTTTCCAAAATAAAAGATATTAAAGAAATTGTTTATCATCTTATTCATGGTATTATTCCAGAATTTGAAATTGAATTTGATTTGGAGAATGTTGAACTTGACGAAGATGATGATAATCTTGGAGTACAAACTATTGGGGATTTCAATTATATTGGAATTATTGCGGGTGGAGATTGGGAAAATCCAGTTTTCTTCATTTTATTTATTGATGAAAGTGGAAAAATAGCTGGGTATGTACCTGAAGACGGAAACATTTATAATAAAAAATTAAAGTCTGCTTTTGGAAATAATCACGAAAGAGAAGATTACATCTTTGGAGAAGATAGAAAAATGTCTAAAAAAAGAATAGAATACAATGATGAAGATGCGGCAAAAGAACAATATGGTGTTACAGAAGACGAAATTCAAGATGTTGAATTTGATTTTGACAAAATGAAAGAAGAGATCAAAAATAAAATTGAGGTGATTGGAGGATAATTTGAAATGTTGGAAAAAATAGTTAAAGATATTTATGACGACGTTAGAACCAAGAAAATCATTATAGAAAAAGTAGAGAATAAAAATTTTGATCATGTTATTGTAGCGATGGATGATGATCGAGTATCTTTTAGACAAATTTTAGTGGATGTGACCAACAATAAAGTTTTTTTGGATCATGAAGTAAACGAGAAACAAAAAAGAGAAAAATTGAAACGTCTTGAACCAAAAATAGTTAATAAAGATGACTTAGAACAAATTGAAAAAGGAGAATTAAATAAACTTGTACAAAGGGCAGTAAAACAATGTGTTAACGACCATGGACCAATAACTAAAGAATTTATAAGTAGTGCTGCAAAAAGAATCACTGGGGAAATCTGCGGACTTATAAAAAATAAAATCTATGTATCTGAAAGAAATAAAAACTTGGATGAATAATTTTGAAAAGTATAACAAACAAACAAACTAATGTAATGACAGAAATAAAAAAAACTTAACATAGACAGAAAAATATAAGAAGTTTTAAAGAACAACAATAAAAAGACCCCTTTTAAGGGGTCTTTTTTTAACAAAAATTCCAGAAAAGCATATTATACATAGATAAAAAGTAAAAATCAGGAGTTGGACGTATGAAAATGGTTTGTTTTGGAGATGCTCACCTTGGAGTGCAAGCATATGGGAAAATAGATGCAGTGACAAATCTAAATACAAGAGTTTTAAATGCATTAAAATCATTAGACGAAGTGGTTGATTATGCAATTAAAAGAAATATTAAATTAATTGTATTTGCTGGAGATGCTTATCACAAAAGTTTACCATCTTCTACATTGACATCGGAATTTAACAAGAGAATTTCTAGAGCCGCAAATCATGGTATAAAAGTTTTATTACTTTCTGGAAATCATGACGTAGATAAAATAGAAACTAAAAAATCTCCTCTAATTGTTTTTAATGATTTAGATGTCAATAATGTAATAGAAACTCGTTTTCATAGAGAAGAATTAGTTACGATTGATAGAGAAACTATTAAATTTGTATTTCTTCCAACTTATCACACGGCAGAAGAAATAGAAGAAATAACAAATAATACTACGTATGATGGATATCCGATAGTTTATATTTTTCATGGTACTTTTAAGGGTGCAAATCTAAATGATTGGAATATAGCCGAAAAAGAAACATACGTGGATCCAGCTATTTTTGATAAACCTGGGGTTGCCGCTTGTGTTTCTGGACATCTTCATAAACATCAAATTCTTTACAATAAGCCTTTAGTATTTTATACTGGTTCACTTCAAAGGGTTGATTTTTCCGAAGAAAAACAAGATAAAGGATTTATTGTATTGGACGTGGAACAAGATTGCGCTGTAACTTATGATTATTTAAAAGTAGAATCTCAAAAATTCTTTACTTTGGATTTAGATTTAATTGGGGAATCTAACGAAACAGATATTATTATCGATAATTTAGAAATGTTTAAGAAAAAAGTTGAAAAAGCCATTACAAGAATTAGAATAGATGTTGATAAAAGTAATTCCATTAATGAAGCTAGAATATATGAATACGCTTATCAATTAGGAGCAGAAAATGTTTTAGATATTCAGAAAAGATTTCAAAAACAAAATACAACTAGAGTAGCTGGGTTAACTGAACACGTTGATGAACATAAAGCTTTAGAGTTGTATTATAAAGGTAAAGATAATTCGGATAATCTTATTAAAAAAGGAAAAGAAATTATTGAACGCGCTAAAAAAGAAGGTTTGATCTCATGAAATTGATAACTGATGAAGTAATGACGCAAATACTTAATCATTATTCAGACAATCAAAAAGAGATAGTTAAGAAACAAATTCTCAAAGTAGAAGAAATAATTATTGAAAATAAAGAAAATTATATCAATGATGTTGGTTTTCAAAAAGCTTCTGATATTTTCTTAAAGAAAGTAATTGAGGGAAATTTTCTTTAAAAGGAGGGTTAGCTTTGCCAGGTACTAATTTAGATTGTTGTATATATTATGGTATCATTTTAGATAAAAATCAACTACAATCAATTGCGATGTATGATGGATGCAAAGATGTACTTGAATTTTTATATAAACATGAATTGGACTATAGATTTATAGGTAATACTAGTTATTCTAAAACTATGGTAATTGGAAAAGAAATTCATTGGGATCATGGATCATATATAACTGGATTCAGTTTTAGTGAAAATAAAATCGAATTAGATTCAAAAATTGTTACAGAAAATAATGAATTTATAAGTAACAATGAATTTTCAAAAGATAATGAGGAAATCGAAGTTTTAAACAAAACTTTAAAATCTATTAGTTCATCTGAAAACCCAAGATTTTACATTGTTACTAGTTGTGAATAAGTTGATAAATAAAGCGTTGATGTATTCAACGCTTTTAATTTTGTATAAGTTTTTTCATATTATATGTTTATAACAAAAGTAATGAACAAGTTAACTTGGAGGGATATAATTGAAATTAAGGAATATAAGCGTTAAAAATTTAGCTTCATATAAAGAGGAAAGTTTTAATTTTGATGAAACTGGAGATTTATTTGCAGTAATTGGACCAAACGGTGGAGGTAAAAGTACTTTTTTTGTTGAGTCAATGACTATTGCATTATTCAATAGATCAAGATCAAGTACGTCAATTGGTACTGGCGTTGAAAAAATGATCAATCTAGGTGAAGATGAACTAGAAATAACTTTTGAATTTGAAATTGGTGGACAATATATAAAAGTAACTCGCAGAAGATTTTTGAAGGGTGGACAAGAATTAGAACTTTTCATTGACGGTGTTAATCATACAGACAAAGTAAAAGAAACACAAGCTAAATTAGAAAGTCTTATAAAAATGGATTTTGAAACATTTTTGGATTCAGTATGTATTAGCCAAGGTAAATCTGGTAATTTCATGGAAAAACCAGCTAATGAAAGAAAAGATGTATTTACACAAATTCTTTCATTAGATAAATATGATGTATTGCAAGATTTTACTAAAACTTTGAGAAAAGAAAATAAAGATAAGATCAGTAAAGCTAAAGAAAAACTTGAAGAAATAAGTGAATCTGTAAAAGCTAAAAATCAATATGAAAATGAAATTTTACAGGGAAAAGTGGAGATAACAAAAATTTCTTTTGATATTGAAGAAAAAGATAGACAACTCGAACTGGAAGTAAAAGAAAAAATTCTTCATGATCAATTAGTGAAAAATAGAAACGATATTTTAAGAACTCGTCAAAACTTGGAAATAAAAATAAACTCAACAACTGATTCAATTGAAAAATTCACAACAATGAAATATCAGTATGAAAACGTGATAATTTCAAAAGAAGAAACTTTAAAATTATTGCAAGATTTTTCAACAAAAGCAGAAGTACTTACAGCACAATATCATGAAATGAATAATCAAAAATCAACATTAGAAGGAACAAATAATGTATTAAATGGACAAGCAAAAGAAATAAAAGGTAAATACACTCGACTAAAAGATTATGATGATGCTAGTTGTAATTTTTGTGGACAAGCAATTACAGAATCTCATAAACAAAAACATCTCGATGAAATGATGAGCGAAGCAAAAGGATATATGCTGCAAATTAAAAATAATGGTTTAGTTGTAACAGAACTGCTTGAAAAAATGACAGCTATTAAGAGTGAAATAAATTCCATAAACTCGCAAGTACAGAGTTTGCAACAAAAAAAATCTCAGATCGAACAAGCAGAGTTAAAATTAGCAAATATTGATCCAAGAATTCAAGAGCTTTCACAAGAGTTAGTAAACATTCAATTTGAATATAACGAATCAATGCTGTTACCCGTTGAAGATGTTACGGATAAAGTATTTCAAGATGCTTTTATAAAAATGGAACTCAACAATTTGCGTAATCAATTAACAAATTGGCAAAATAAAGTAGCAATTGCTAAAAACGAGTTAGAAAAAATAGCAAAAGAAGAATCAAATATTAAAAAACTAGAAAATCAACTCAAAGAATTACAAGAAGAATATGCTTTACTGGACGATTTAACGACAGCTTGGGGTAAAGATGGTATACAAGCTATTATTATTGACAATTCATTGGAAGATATCCAAGATGAAATCAACGATGTGTTAAGTTCTCTAACTAGTGATCAAGTATCAATTGAATTTATTACTCAAAAAGAAAAAGGCAAAGGTAAAAAAGCTACGTCTATTGAGACATTAGATATTATGGTTAACGGACAAGACGGTTCAAGAGCATATGAAACTTACTCTGGCGGAGAAAAATTTAGAATAGATTTTTCATGTCATGTTGGTTTGGCTAAATTTTTAGCTAAACGAGCTGGAGCCGCTATTGATTTCTTTATTGTGGATGAAGGTATTGGCTCTCAAGATGAAGTAGCTAAAGAAAATTTTGTCGCTGTTATGAATAAACTGACTTCTATTTTTAATAAAGTAATGGTGATAACACATATCCCTGATGTTATCGACGCTTTTCATCATAAAGTGGAAATCTACAAAGATCCAATAAAAGGTAGTAAGATAAAAATCTTAAGCTAGAATAGGGCGGACAGCCCTTTTTTAGTTTTAACACTAAAATTGAAAATAAAACGTTTAAAATAATTTATAGTATATCATATAATAAGATTCTGTAAAGGAGGTAAAGCATGACAACAAAACCGAATGATATTTCGCAACAACCGGCAAAAGATTTTGAAACAGCTCTTGATGAGGTTTCGACGTCACAATCAAGTGGCGATGCAATGGCAGATTTAGAGAAAATGGTGTTTGGTATTTTAGATACTTTGCCACGTATTAATCGTAACGCTATTCGTTTTGAGATGGAAAACATGATTGTAAAAATTCAACAAAATCCAACAACTTATGATTTACATGAAGGTTTATCTAAATCACAGGGTTATAAAGATCGTTTAGGAGAAATTTATAACTTGGCATCTAGAGAGTTTAAAACTAGAGAACGTTGCGTTGATATGCTATTTGATGCATACAATGTAGTATCAACTGGGAAATCTGCAGATGTGCGTAGAGGACATGCAACAATGAAATATCCGCACTTGTTGATACAATTAGAAGCAGCACAAACTTTTGTTAAAGAAATTGAGCAAGTCTTACAAAATATCAAATCTGCTCATGAATCTGTATCTAGACAGATATCGCTCATGCAGCTTCAATTACAACTTGGAGAAATTAGACGTGAAGCTAAAACTCCAAACAATGAAGTTGAAGGTGGACCAAAAGGTAGTGGAGAACTCGATTGGAATAATTTCTAAAAGCTAAATAATACAAATTGTTAAAAAACTTCAACAATTTGTTTATTATATCTCTTATCAAATAAATGTTTGATAAGCTCAAAAACAAAAAATTAAAAGACACGCCCAAGAAACTTAAAATAGTTCCAGAGGCGCAAAAACAGGAGGAACATTAAAATGGCAGAATTAGATTGGGGAAATGTACGAGTAGGCGGAACAGGAGAAGGAACACCTTTCATGAAATTGGATTCAGGTATGAACCAAGTGAGAGTTGTTGGACGTCCGTTCCAAGTTGATATTCACTGGGAAAAGGGTTTAGATGGTCAAAACAAGAAGGTTGTTTGTCCTGGAGCTGGATGCCCACTTTGCAAAATTGGTCATGTTCCAATGGCTCGTTATCAAGTAATCGTTATTGATCGTAAAGATGCAAAAGTTAAAATTCTTGAAGGTGGACCTCGTATTTTCGCAGCAATTAAAGATTACGCTATGGATACTGATTATGGTGATCCTACTAAGTACGATTTGAAAATCAAAAAGGAAGGTTCTGGTCGTGAAACAAAGTATACTGTACTTGCTTCTCCGAATAAAACCAACCTTACTGCAGATGAACAAAATGCAGTTAATAACTCTAAGAGTTTAACAGATATCAACAAACCTAAGTCAATTGAAGAAATTCTTCAAATGGGAATTGAATGCTTAGCGGATTCAGTTTCTGGTCTTGGAGATGATACTTGGGGAGCTTCAGCTGGTGGATCTACTCCAGCCAGTGATAGTGGTTCACCAAACCTTGCAATCAATGATGATGATTGGGACTCATTGTAATACAAATTAATAAATCAAAACCAACCATTGAAAAATGGTTGGTTTTTTTATGATAAATAATAAAAAACAATCTATATTTGATATTAAAAAGATTATTATATAGATATCAGAGTGTACGGAGTATTTGATTTATGTCATAAATGATAATTTACATATCGGTCACAAGATAGTGATTTTTAATTAAAGCTTAATTTTTAAGTATACAAATATTATTATATATGATATAATAATATTATACAAAGTGATGAGATGAGGTCATGTGAGATGAATTCTTTTTCTTACTTAATAGATACAATTGAAGATTTAGCTAAAGAACCTTTTGGATATGATATTAACGATTTAGATAAATCGGATTGGAGATCGATATCAGGATTTGATAGTTTATCTCCTAACTTTATTAGAACAAATCATGAAAAATTATTTTGGTCAGAATTAATAGAATCTCAATCATTAACAGAAGAACTTATAGATGAATTTAGTCATTACATAACAAGACGAACCGATTGGGATCAAATAATTAGAAACTACAATGAATTGTCTAAAGAGTTTATAATAAAATATCAAAATAAATTCATCATAGACTCGCTATTTGAATATCAAAAAGTACCATTTACTCTTATGAAAAAATACATGGTAAAAAATCCATATGAGGCTTATGAATTAATATTAAATCATCAAAAATTAACAACTAAAGTATTGAAATTATTTGAGGATTTTGATGTGATTGATTGGCTAGAAGTTAGCAAGGGTGATTTAACACTTCTAGCTATGGAGGAATTTTCAAACGAATTATATTGGAATGTAATATCTGAACACCGAAATTTAAAAGAAAGTTCAATTAGAAAATTTAAAGATAAAGTTTCTTGGAAAGAAATTTCAAAATATCAAAAAATGTCTAAAGAATTTATTTTAGAGTTTAGTAATTATGTTGACATAGAATATTTAAAACAAAATCGCTTGATAAATCAACAAGAATTAAAAGAAAATGAGACATTTACCTTACTATCTTTACTTCAAACTATGTAATTAAACAAAAAGAGCAGACAATATCTGCTCTTTAAATTTGTAAAATTCCTTGCATAAAATAAATAAATTCACAGACAAAGGAGAACACTGATGTTATATATTATTCTTGGCAAATCTGGATCCGGAAAATCAGAAATAGCTAAAAATTTCATACAATTAATAGCGTTTACAACGAGAGATAAGAGGGACGATGAAATTGATGGTATTGAATACTATTTTAAAAATAGAGATTATATAGAATTAGAAATAAAAAAATTTAACAATAACGAGAAGAGTTCAATTATTGAATACGGAGAATATTGTGGAAGTTATTACGGTACATTAGACTTTGAATTTTATGAAAAAACAAAAAATAACGAAATAATTGTAAATACTTCTGAAATTCGCGGTGCGTTAATAATGAAGAATAAATTTCCAGATAAAGTTAAGCTCATTTGGGTAGATGTTTTAGAGGATGTTAGATTAGAAAGATTAAAAAATAGAAAAATAAAGACTAAAGAAACAGACAAAGATTTATTGAAACGCGTTAATGAAGATTATAGAAATAAAGAAAAAGAACTTTGTGATTTCATCATACACAATAATAGTGATGTAGAAAATGCTGTTTTTCAAATAAAAGATTTACATGAAAAAATTACTAATTAATAATTAATTAAAAAAGCTGACCATAATTGATATTATATATTAACATATTTTTTAAAAGGAGAAGATTTTTATGGAGGAGAATAGATATTCTGATTTTTATGAAGGAACAACAATCACTAAACTTAAAAATATCTTAGATGTAATTATTTACAATCTTGAAGACATTTATCAGTTTAGAGATGAAACCAAAAAGGTTGTTATGATAGTTCAGAAATTAATGCGGGATGGAATATCTGGCAATGAATCGAAGTTGGCATCATTTTTGGAAAATTTAGCGCATAAAATGGTTGAAAACAAACATGAACTTCCTATTGCTAAATATAAAAAAATTGAACCGATAATTGAACCATTAGAAATTGTTGTAACTGAATTAAAATTAGCATACACTGAATCACAGGACGACTAATTCGTCCTTTTTTTTGCCTTTTTCCAGAAAGATTAGCATTAATTAAAAAACAATATACAATTAAATATAATTAGGTAAGAACATTAATGAAGGGTGAAAACATGCAAAATGTAAAAACCGATAACTTGACACAATTACTAACTGAAATACGAGAAATTGCAATTAAATACAATTTGTCAAAGTCTAAAAGTAATATTCAAGAAATGATTCAAAATATTATTAATTTAAGTAACGATATCATGTCAAATAGACAACATTTTCTTGCAAAAGAAATTGCAAAAGCATTGGAATTCATAAGAAAAGACATGTTTTCTTTGCGCGGTAAAATTGGATTTAATGATTACAAAAAATTTGTAATGTTATTTGATCAAATTGATGCTTATATAGTTTATTTTAATTTGGAGGTAGAATAATTTGGATGGTAAAGAGTTAGAACAAGCAGTAATTGTTACTAGTATAGCTGATGATTTTACTTCAAAAATAGAAAAAGTAATGACACTAAAGAAAAATGACATTATCGTATTTAAGGTACCAGAAAGTATTTATTCTAATGAAAGTATAGACGAGTTAAGGAATTATCTAAAATCTCTAGGTATTGACAATGAAATTCTATTTTTAGCTGATGGAATGGATTTAAGTATATTAAGAAAGGAATAAAATATGAGTATTTTTGATGAAAATAGAAATGAACTTAGATTAGATATTAGTAGATATATAGTTAAAGCATTAAAAATGCATAGAGGATCAAATTATAAGAAAAAAATACCATTAATAGAACTTGTAGATTCAAAAATTGCTAATTATGATACTAAATTTGTCATATATGTTGGAATGGCTGAAACAATTAAAGAATCATTGGAAAAGTATTATCCTTACTTGAATCTTGAAGGATTTGATTTACAATGGACAGCTGATGAACTTATTGTTGAATGCGTAAGACAACACAATATTTTTGTTAGTAAAGTACCCAGCGTAGAAAAGAGCAAAATAATTTTACCTGAGAGAATTCAAAATGCTTAAGATATATACTTCTAATATAAAATATTCAAAAGGTGATGTTGATAGATATGATATCACTGTAAAAAGTGGAGATACTTGTTTTTCGCCAACTTGGGATATGCTAATTAAAATAAAGAGTGGAGAAATATCAAGACAAGAGTATAAGAAACAATATATAGAACAAATGAGAAAGAGTAAATTAGAAAATCCAGAAAAATGGAAGAAACTAATTGAAAGAGAAAGAGTTGTGCTTGTTTGTTATTGTCCATCTGGAGTTTTCTGTCATAGAGTTCTACTCGCAAAAATGCTTGAAATTAGTGGAGTAGGTAAATATGAAGGAGAAATAGAGATATGAACAAGGATCTAGAGATTCCTGATTATGTTATATATGCATTAGAAGAAGTTAGAATGGGTGGTAAACATAATATGCATTTTGCTAGTGATGTTTTTCGAGAATTGTTCAACATGAAACATTATGAAGCAGTTAGATGGTTAGGTAAATACAAAGAACAAATTTCCTACAATGAATTTGGAGAAGAAGAAGTAAAAAGTTTTATAGTTGTTGATATTAGTAAATATTCTCCAGCCGTATTTGAATTAGGCCAAATTAGATCGTTAGCAAATTATTTATCAAAAATTTAAAAATTGTTTACAAACCTCCTATTATGTGATATAATAATATTATAACATAATAGGAGGTTATTTAATGTATATTAAAAATAATAAAATCAAACTGGCAAACAACATAGATGAAATTCCAGCAAATGATATTGAAATTGCTGATCAAATAATGATAATTGAAAACATATTTAAACCAAATACTTGGCGTTATAATGATCCGGAAGAAATAGAAGGAGTAGTATCCATGGCTCTCGTGTCTATTACTCATGAAAATATATATTGCTTTGAATGTGTACAAATGTATAGTGATTATAAAATTGAAGATAAATATGGAGATAATGATGAATACGAAGAAATAATGGTAAGTAAAGGTATGGAGGTAAAAAAATTTACTAGAACATATTTTAAAACAAACAAGAACAAACTCATGATTCTTGTTGATGATGAAAACTGGGATATGCCTTTATTTAGCGATGAAATTGATGTTGATAGTATAAATTCTAATTTACTAAGACAAATACACGAAAACATATTTAGCGAAAAAGATAATAAAATATATCAAAAAGCATTTTTAAAGCAAGATGAAAACAAATACAACGTAATGCATTATTTTAAATTAAAAATCAACGAAGACAAATACATTGTTTTTACTATTAAAAACATATTTGATTTCAAAAAGAGATATTGGTCAATATCTAAAAATATTAGATTGTTTGAGCGTGAAAATAGAACCGTATATACTCTTGAAGTTGATTATGATAAAACTGTTACGAATTTTAAAGAAAATTATAGTAACGTAAATTTTGAAAATTTAGATAGAATGAATCAAGTTAGTGAATATGAAATAAAAGATTATTTAAATGAAGACAAAACAGAACAAAAAAGAGAAAGCGAACTTTTTGAATTGTATTACTATTTTCATGAAAAAGACAATGATTATCCAACACTTTATCATAAAATATGTAAATTATTTGATCCTATCTTTATAAATACAGATATGAATTTAAAAATTTATCCAGATGAATTGAAATATGGTAGAATTTATTGTGGCAATATGATCGTTAAAGATAATAAGAAATTGAATATTCCATATGCAAACGACAAAGAAGATGAATCACTATCAAATCAAATAAGAATAGCAAATGCTATTTCAAATTTTTATTATAATAATGATGAAAATGGTATCAACCCTAAAGATGGGCTAGTATACTCTAATGGAATAATCAATTACGAAGCAATGAATATAAATAAATATCATAAAGATGCTGATATGGTTTTCTACAATTATGATTCATACAATTTTACTTCAAGATACAATATCAATATTGACGGTTATTATATACAAGCAAATAATAACAATGAAAAAGATAAAGAAGCAATTCAAGATTATCAAGATAGATTAAAAATAATGAATACATTAAGTGAATGTTAGGAGGTGAAAACCTCCTTTTTTAATGTGAATAACTGCCGAGTTTTTATTTCAAAATCAATAGATTAAAGATTATCATATAGTGAACTAGATTTAAA
>RCUU01000580.1_pt1 | contig 19837 bp, 18 predicted proteins | sample 2166211 | NCBI WGS metagenome assembly RCUU01 (sample SAMN09932620, study PRJNA488358) | compost metagenome | feature: garden; material: soil; isolation source: compost soil in phenylacetic acid-enriched culture | place: Germany: Experimental Botanical Garden Goettingen | collected 2016-01-27
ATGAGCTGGGTTTCCAGCTGCGGCATTTCTGATTCGATCAGGCTTTCCAGGGATTCCTTCTCCGAGATAATCGTATCGATGGAATTCATAATGTATTCAATCTCATTCCTGGAATTCACTTGCGGAACGACGGACAAGCTGCGTTTGATCTGCTGAATCGGCTTCGTGAAATACAGGGAGATCATATACGCGACCACCCAAATCAAGAGAATGGACAGCAGCCCCATAGCGGATATGCCGAACTTTGTCATTTTCAGTGAACTGGCGATCTCCTCCTGATCCAGCACGGTCAGATAAATCCAGTTGTTGTAGGAGGACTTGGCGTAAATCAGCTGCAGGCTTTCATGCCCGGAAGCATCCTGCTTCACCATTCCCTTATCATCCAACGAACCGACCGTTCCGGTAAGCTGGCGGAGCTGCCCTGAAGATAGAAGGTTATGCCCAGGATCGGATTGATACATTAATTCGCCCTGCTTGTTCAATATGTAGACGACTGTATCCTCTTCGGTCTTGATGGTCGCATCCAGGGTATGCAGCGAAATATCGGACAACGCAATCGCCTGTTTTTTGCTGGAGAACACCGGAAGTGTATTCACGAAGCGGATGCCCTTATCCGTCTTGATCCAGAACAGGCTCTGCTTCTGATTCTCGATATACTTCTCCCGCAGCTGCTGCACCTCTTCATTACTGAGACTGCTGAGCCTTTCGTTCAGGATTTGCCAGTTCTCCACCAGGCTGATGAGTGAATATTCCGTCCCTTCCGCAGCCATGGAGGCAATGTAATTCAGTTGGGAGTTGACATTCCGGTATGCGATGAAGTCCTTTTGGGTAATTGGATTCGTCACCACCTCCTGAAAGGAGCTGGTTGTGCTGTAAGTATTGAAGGCGTATTCAATAGTTTGGATTTTGTGCTCCAGATTGTTCTTGATCTGTTCAATATAACTCTGCTTGCTGTTGGAGAACCGCTCGACCACCGAGTCTATGGTACTGATGTAGATATAGCTTCCAAAGCCAGCCACAAGCCCCACCCCGAGGACCAGTACGGGAATGAATATGCCGTAAAACATTCTTCCTTTTCTCATTGCGCCGCCCCTTTGTTTTCGCCTCTTTTCATTTAATTATAGCGCTTTCAAAATGTTTATTCCATATTTTTTTAACGTGTGCAGATAATTATTCGAAGGTCATCCTCCAAATCCTTCAACTAATTAATTAACGTAAAATTCAAAACAAAAATTTTCAGATATTATAAAAATATTAGGTCACAACAAGGATCATTTCATTTAATCTTGCGGGCGGAATCTTGAAAATTAATATCCAATATGTATATCGAACCTAGAGTAATAGCAAGATTATTCAATAAAAATAAAAATTATTTTATCCAAAGAATTAACGTGTGCATTTTAAAGAATCAGACCTGATTCGGCCATCCCCCTCTGCCAACAATAGAACAGATATGTGCGAGCGTAATTGTATTTTATGTAACAGATTCAATTTCCAGGCTGAAATAGGGTTCATCTGCTGTATAAAGTGCACTTGAATGGGGCCAACCTAATTATTTTCCTGGCAAATAAAGCACATTTTCAAAAAAAGAGACAGCCTCGGCTATCCCTTTCATCATACCAGCTAATTATAAAAATACTGTGTAATGGTCCCTCCGCCACCAGCCACATTCACTTCGGCATAGGCACCATTGATCAGCGTCATTTGCGGGGGGACATGGCCGTAGTCCAAATCATGAACAACCGGCACATTCAGTTCTTCGGACAGCTCTCTGTATACATCCTCCGCCGTATAATTCTCCATGGGGGTATTGGAGCCGCTTCTGCCGAACATGACACCGGAGCAATTCTCGAACCAGCCGGCCAGCTTCATCTGCACCAGTGACCGCCGCAAATCGGCAGTGTTCAGTTCGCAATTCTCCAGATACCACAGGATAGGCTCATGATGAATAAAAGCTTCTTGAAAGTGCCGCACATCCCCGTAGGGTGTACCGATAATATGACGGATAACATCGATGCAGCCGCCGAGCAGCCGCCCTTGGAGAGTGACCGCATTGCCGGATACCGTCTTCCAGTCTGTTGGTGCATGCAAATGAAAAAGAGACGGTGAAGGCTCGGCGCCCTCCACCTCCTGATGATAGTTCAGTGAAGCATGCTGGATGACCGGCTCCCCGCTCGCTGTGGATAGAACCGTCTGCCACATCGCCGTAGTCTTATCGGTAACCTCCGCGCGCAAATCTCCCAAACTTGGCCCATGCGCTGTCGCTGTCCCCGTCCGGAGTGTGATAACGAGCAGCAGCAGGCTGATATCGGAAAAGCCCATAATCCACTTGCTCTTCACCTGGCTGAAATCAATATGCTCCAGCATTTCGATCAGCAGTTCTCCGCCCCAGGGCGGAATGATCAGATCAACGTTATCGTCACTTATCATCTGATTAAATTCCTTGCCGCGCACTTCACCGGAGGCCGATTTCGCCTTCTCATGCTGAAAGACGGTATCTCCACAAAGGATGTGGTAACCTTTTTCCTTCATCCGGGTGCAGGCTTGTTCGAACAGCTCCACAGCTTGGGGTCCCACCCCTGCTGAGGCAGCGGTCACGCCTATGGTTGCCCCTTTTTTAAGAACCGGGTATGTAATCATCTTGAGCCCTCCTGTCTTACTAACCTCTTTTGCCAGTCTACCATTCTTACGTGCTGTATGGGCAGAAAAAGTTCACAGCTTGCAGATATCTCAAGATTGCGCACTTACGCACAAAAAAGACATGACCGGTGACCGGCACTGCGCCGAATCAAACGTTCATGTCTTTATGTCCAGAAAACGGTCAAATCAAGGAAATAGCCAGCAGCTCGAACAGCACCAGCGGCAGGATCGTATTGCCCGGGTATGGATACGGATAAGGATAACCTGGGCCTGGATAAGGTTTGTAATAGGGATTGTAGTAACCCCGCACCATATCGGTCGTACCTTGGGTCATAAGATACATATGCTTGTTGTCCATTCCGGCAATGGTCCCTTCATGCATCTGACCGTCAATCGTCTGGACGCTGACTTTGTGGTTTAAGTATGGCCTGCAAGAGTGATGCAGTGACTCGCGGACTCCGTGCAGGTGCTGGACAACGGCGGGATCGGCCTGATAGATTACCGTCGCAGGCTGGCCTGGCTGATAGAATGACATCGTGATATGACCTCCGTAATTGGATTTGCTCCATTCTATGCGTATGCCCAGGCCACGGTGCCTAATCCGGGAAACAGATTTACGGAAGTGCCAGCTTCTCGACCCGGATGTTCACAACGCCAAGCGTCAGGCCGAGCATATTCTCCACTGCACTGCGGACATTATGCTGTACGCTTTTGCATACCTCTTGAATCCCGCATCCGTAATTCACAATGACTTGAAGATGAATGGCAACATCCTCCTCCGTAACTTCAACGGACAATCCCTTAGTACCGATTTTTCCGCCCAGAAGTTTGGCCAGATTTCCGGTTACCGGGCTGCCGGACATCCCTGCAATCCCTGGAGTATCCATCACCGCATAGCCAATAATAGCCGATATCACCCGGTCGGAAATATTCACCAGCCCTTTGTAAGAACCCTGCTCCATTCAAATTCCTCCTTAATATATGGTAGGCATTAACCCTTTTCATCTGCTGAATCCGCAGACAGCTGCGGCTCCTCCGGCCAGCGCTGCCGGATATACAGCTGGTACAGCTTGACCGTTATAATTTTGAGCATCATATAGACCGGAATAATCAGCAGGATGCCAATAATGCCGCCAAAGTCCCCCCCGGCCAATACCAGAATGATCGTAGTCAGCGGATGGATATCCAGGCTTTTTCCAAAAATATAGGGTGCCACCAGGTTATCCTGAATCTGCTGGGCCACAAGCACCACCACAATGGACCAAACCGCCGTGGAAGGGGATTCGATCAGACCGATAATGAAGATCGGCACGGCTGACAGGATGGCCCCGATAAAAGGAATAAAGTTCATCAGTACAGCCACGATTGTCAACAGCAGCGCGTAAGGCAGGCCAATAAGCAGGAAACCAAGATACATCAATACGCCAAGCGCCAGATTTACCAGCACCCTGCCTACGATGAAATTGCTCATTGCCTCATCAATGTCGGCTACGACCCCCTCTCCTTCCTTATGAAAGCGTTTGGGGAAGAAGCTCACCACTTTCACGCCAAACTTCCCGCCTTCCTTAAGCATGTAAAACAGCAGAATCGGAAAGGTGAAGAGCACTACCGCGAAATTGGATACAAAAGAGAACAGATCAGACATCGAATTCGACAATAGCGAAAAACCTTTATTTAAATAGCCCATCAGTTGTCCGGCCGGATTCATATCCGCCGGGATCAGTGAAGACAGCAGCTTACTGTCCTCGAGCTTCGTCAGCTGTTCACCCACTGCATTGAACACATTCGGCATATTGGTGCCGAGATTCACCAGCTGGCTTTTTAATGAAGGCCAGACCCCTACGCTGAAAGCCAGGAGCAGAACCGCAATGGTCAGATAGACCAGCAGTATAGCCAGCGTCCGGTTCAGCTTGCGTGATTCCAGCCAGTTGATCAGCGGCCGCAGCAGATAAAAGAAGAACACTGCCAGCATCAGCGGTACGATGACCACACGGAACAAAGACAGAACCGGTGTAAAAATAAACTTTACCTGAGTGCCTAAGAAGATAATTCCCAGTACCAGCAGAACCGCAATACAGATGCGGATAAACAAATTTAATTTGGCCATGTTCATCTCCCCTCTCTGGATTCATCCGGCCGCATTATCTCGGAACCCGGATGGTAAATACCGTCGGCTCACCCTCCCTGCTCTCAAGCTCCAGTGAACCGCCCATCTTCTCGGCGTTTTTCTTCGCGATGGATAACCCCAGCCCGGTTCCGCCGCTTGCTGTGCTGCGGGCTTCATCTCCACGGACGAACGGGTCAAAAATCGTCGACCAGAGCTCCTTCGGAATGCCTACTCCATTATCGGCAATCTCAATGCGGACCTCTGTATCCTCCGGGATGACGGTTACCCGCAGGCGTGTGCCTTGGGGATTGTAAGCCAGCGCATTGGCGATCAGATTATTGATAACACTTGAGAACAGCTCAGGGTCATAGCGGGCATAGATTTCCTCTTCCGGAACCTGAAGCTGAAGCTGGAAGTCTTTTTGCTCAATTTCGCCGTAGGTGTCTGCCACAATCTCCCGCAGGTGATCCCCCAGCTCCAGCCGTTCCGTACGGAGAATGAAATCCGGTGAATCCAGCTTCAGCAGCTCCAGCATATGCTGGATCAGCTTCGTCACCTGTACCGATTTGCTGTAAATATAATTCAAGTATTTCGTCTGCCGTTCCGGGTCGGTCCCCCGGCCCTCCATCAAGGCCTGTGCGTAACCCTGGATACTCGTAATCGGTGTTTTCAGATCATGAGACAGGTCTACCATCAGCCGCTGCTTGCTTTTTTCGGCCCGCCGTTTCTCTTCCGTGGTCTTCTCGATCACATCCGCCATGTAATTGAAGCTTTCGCCGATCCGCAGGAATTCCGTTTCCGCATAAAGAGCAATCCGTGTGCTGTAATGCCCCTCCATCATCTGCTTGAGTCCGAGATTCAGCACCCTGAGCGGCTTCTTGATGCGTCTGGTAACCCAATAGCTATATACAAAGATCAGCATCAGTATGAGCCCGCTGACCAAAAACACGTAGAAAAACACGGAATGGTTCAGATAGGAGACCAGCAATTCATTGTTAATGGACACTTTGATCATATCGCGGGGGATTTTGAGCAGCAGCCAGGCCGCCTCTCCGGCTCCGCCCAATTTGGCAACCGAATAATAAAAAGGCTGATCCGTGCGGTTCTCCAGTCCCAGAAACAACTGGTCCTCATCATAAGAAAGGATCTGGTCCTGTTTATCTCCGATGACCTGAATCACCTGTTTGCCGGAATCGAGCAGCTCCAGCCAGCCCCCGCTGTGCAGCAGCCGGGAGCTCTGCGGGCCTTCGCCCAGCTCTTCGAGGTAATCACCGGCTTCGACCGACAGATTCGGGTCCGCGAGCCTTTTGTCAAGAATCATATGGGTGATATCCTTCTGGACGAACAGATACACCCCCAGCACGAGCAGCAGCAGCATACAGTTGAATAGCAGAAAATCGATCGTAAGTGACGTCTGCAGCGGGCGGCTGTCTCTACTTTTCCACGGGTGCTTCAATTTTGTACCCCAATCCCCTGATCGTCTTCAGGTATTCCGGCTTCTTGGAATCACGCTCGATCTTGTCGCGGATATTGCTGATATGCACCATAATACTATTGTCTTCATAGACATAGAAGTCTTCCCAGACGGCTTCGTAAATCTTTTTGCGGGTGAACACCCGGCCCGGTTGCTCCATCAGAAGCTCCAGAATTTTGTATTCGGTAGAGGTCAGTGCAACCGGTTCACCGGACACCTCAACCTGACAGCTGCTCCGGTCAAGCAGCAACCGCCCGAGCACGATCTGCTCCTTTTTCTTCTCTTGTACCGCCGGAGCATCGAACTCATGAACCCGCCGCAGCATGGAACCTACACGGGCAACGATTTCCAGCGGATTGAACGGCTTGGAGATATAATCGTCTGCTCCCAGCTCAAGGCCTAGGATTTTATCATGATATTGGCTTTTGGCCGACAGAAACAACACTGGAAAATGATCATTTTCACGGATTCGCTTGAGCAGCTGCAGCCCGTCCATACCCGGCATCATGATATCGAGAATCGCCAGATCCACGGTGTGGGACTGCATCAGCTTCAAGGCCTCGTTCCCGTTCTGCGCTTGCAAAATATTGTATTCCTTCTCCAGATACAACTGCAGAAGCTCTACAATTTCCAATTCATCATCGGCAATCAGAATGGTATACATTGTGAATCCCCCTCTATCTTCTCCCGCAAGGTGCGTTAATTGTAACTATAGCCTGCCATTCTTAATCCAGTCTAAACCAAATCTAAAGAATAGATAAAGTTTTATGATGCAAAAAAAGCCGCACACCGGGCGGGTTTCCGGGTACGGCCTTCCTGACGCGGTTGAGAGTGAATGTTAAAAAGCCACGCCGATTCCGCCTTCGCCCGCATAGGTACCCATAACAGGTCCCATACTGGAGAACAAGATTTCTTTGAAGGGATGCTTTTCCAGAATCCGCTCCTTGATTTCCAGTGCCAGCTTCTCGCAATTGCTGTGCACAATGGCAATCACCGCTTTTTCATAATCATGCTGCTTACTCTCCAGCTTCGCCAGCAGGTGACTCAGCGCTTTGGGAAGCCCGCGTGTCTTTTCTACCACCTCAACGGTCCCTTCGTCGCTGATTTTCAGCAGCAGCTTGATGTTCAGCACAGAAGCCACTGCGCCGGACAGCCGGTTCAGCCGCCCGCCCTTGATCACATTTTCCAGGGTATCCAGCGTAAAGTATGCGTTTACTTCTTCGATCTTATCCAGAACCATCTGCTTAAGCTCTTCCAGACTGGAGCAGGTCAGTGACCATTTCGCGGTCATGGCAACAACGAGAGACAATCCCCCGGAAAAAGTCTTCGAATCAATAATCTCAATCGCGTTCGGATGGCCTTCTTCTTCATACATTTCCTTGGCAATCACCGCGGTCTGATAAGTGCTGCTTATATTGGAGGACATGCAGACAACCATAATATCGGTGCCGGCTTCCACTTCTTTGAATTTATTCAGGAATACTTGCGGACTGGGGCATGCTGTTTTGGGCAGTTCCTTGGATTCACGCATTTTGGCATAGAAAGCTAGGGTATCCGTATCTTCCGGCATCAGCTCATGCTCGAAGTGAACCGGCAAATGTACGATGTCAACATTGTACTTTTCAATATATTCAAGGGGTAAATCGGAACCGCTATCAGTAATAATCTTGATGGGCATCAGGGTGCTCTCCTTTCAATTCTATATCATTATAGCCACCCTGATGGGCTATCAATAGTACATTTTATAACTTGTCAAAAAGCCTGTTTTATGCTACCTGATCTTTCTTAACGTTTCGTGATGTGATAAGGTGGACACATAAGCCTACAGAAATGGAGTGTAATCATGAGCAAGGGAAGAGTATGGAATAAAGGCAAGCATAACGGACGGGGACTCTCGAAGAAAAATATAGCGGCTGATGAAACAGAAAACCAGGCACAGCCTGAGCAGGCTCCTGAGGAGAGCTTCATTCCGCGTATTGATACGGTCAAGCCGATGAACCGCAGCAACTGGGTAACCCGCCCGGCACGTGTGGTGCCGAAGGAACCGGAGAACAAGTAATGGTCTGACCAGGTCTTGGGAGTTCGGCTCGTTAAGCAAGAGCCAGTGGGAAAAAGTACATCTAATTTCGCCGATCCGCACGGTTACAGTTGATTTCGATTCGATTAAGTGTACTAATTCCCACTCAACCTCCGCCGGACCTGCCGCAACACAGACCTACACTCTTCATATTCTGCTCCGGATAGAGGGTTCCGGTCTATTGCTTGATTCCAAAAAAACCGCTACAGGTACGTTTCCCCGTACTTGCAGCGGTTTTGTGCGTTTGAGCCACTTTTACGCAGTATACTCCGCTTCCTCATCCCGGGAAGGGGCTTCTCCATGCATCTGCTTCAGCAGCTTCTTCATCATGATCGAGCCTTTCACCTTGGTGTGCAGGCAGGGGGAAACCTCAATGGAATAGCGTTCCAGCCGCACCGTCTCCCGTAATTCCGTAACCGTAGCGCAGTCCTGCTCCAGCTTATTCATCACACTGCCATACTGCAGGCATTGGTGGCTGTCGCTCCCTGCGATCACCGGAACGCCCAGCTTCCGGGCGAATGGTGTAATAAGTGCCCGGTAGGCCTCCGCACCCTGCATATAAATATCCTTGGCGTTGAAGTCAAAAGCGTCCAGCCGCACCAGCAGCTCCGGGTCCAGATGATGCAGCGGTGTCGAGATGCGGAACGGATGCGCGCCGATCTTCCAAAGTCCATGTTCCTCTGCCATGTCCAGCAGCCCGCGGAAAGGAATGAAATGCCCTTCTTTCGTATAATCCGCAAGTCCCGCGCGGACAGCAAGGACATCTTCCTTCAGGCCGATCAGCAGAATATGTCCGGTCTCTGCAATATCTACCTCCATCCCCGGAAATATTTTCAGGCCGTCCGCTTCATAAAAATGCCCGTTGTACGGATACATATGATCCAGCGCCTCATACATCCCGAAGAAGTTAAGTGTGTTGAAGTGCTCCGTCAGCGCCAGAGCCTGCAGCCCGTTCGCCTTGGCCTCCTGAACCATTTCACGGAAATAATCCTCAGAGAAGCTGGATTTCTTGGACAGCTTGCCGTGTGTGTGCAGATCGATATTCAATAGAGACGTCTCCTTTAGATTCAGATGATAGGTTAGTAGAGCAAATTCGGATAGAGTGAACCCAGCGAAAACAGCACAGCGATATATATAACAGAGGAAGCCGCAAATATCCAATCCGCCTGCTTCAGCTTTAAATAGGAAAGCTTCAGCTTTTTTACCTTGGGATTATTCAGGGCATAGGTGTAGCCTCTGGTTTCCAATGCTTCAACGGTCGTCCTTGAGCGTTTGGCTGTATTAAGCATTAGCGGATAAAAAACCAGCACGATAATCCGCAAATAGTAGGCAGCGGTCCGCCAATACAATATCCCGTGTTTAGCCGGCCTCTGCCCGCGCAGCCTGAAGGAGAGCAAGATCTGGTGAAATTCCTCCAGCAGTGTTGGAAGAATGCGGTAGCCGTAAGACAAGCTGAAGGCGAAGGCATCCGGAACCCCAAGCGAGGACAAGCCATCGCTTAGCCGCTCCGGGTCCAGGCTGGAGAAGACCGTAATACTCGCAAGCGAAATGACCGACAGCTTCAAGGTCAGCGTCAGCATCGGCAGCACGGATTCTGCCCCGCCGCCGAAAAACAGTGACAAGAGGAACATCCAGCCGATCTGGCTGATCAGTCCCAGCGAGAGAATGAAAATAATATACGGACTCACCCGTGATAATACGGTTGTGCATACCATAAAGACAAACATGCCCAGCAGAATGGTCCGGTTGTAAATGAACCAGGGCGCAATGGCAAAGAACAAATACCAGATGAGCAGTGTGCGCGGGTCCAGCTTTCCGAGAAAAGTACTGCTGCTGTTATATGCATTCCCTAGCAGCTCCAGCTTGATTTGCTCGACCGAAATCCGGTTAAGCGCCCGTTTGACGGCTTCCACCATGTTCAGCTCCCTCCTTCCGCCACTCGGCATACGCTGTGAATTCATCCAGACTGCTGCAGATGCGGCTTAGTCCCAGCAGCCGGCTCAGCTCCATCAGCTGGGTCTCAGCCAGTCCGGCGCGGCGCAGCAGCTGGCCATCCGTAAAGATCTCTTCTTTGCTGCCGTCCGCGATGATTCTCCCTTCGTTCATCACAAGGATCCGGCTGGCCCATTCCGCGACCAGTGCCATATCATGCGTGGCGATCACTACAGTCTCCACATGGCTGCGCAGTGTATGCAGCACCTGGGTCATCTCCTGCTTCGTGGAAATATCCAGATTGGCCGTCGGCTCATCCAATAGCATCACTGCCGGACGGACAGCCGCGCCAATCGCCAGCGACACCCGGCGCTGCTGCCCGCCGCTGAGCAGGCGGGCATCGCGTTCGGCCAGTCCGCCAAGGCGGAACGCCTGCAGCATCCGTTCTACAGTTTCCTCCGTATCGGCCGACCGCCGCGCCTTCAGATAATAGGCGATTTCCTTGCGCACAGAGTCGTCGATGAACATATCCTCCGGGTTCTGGAACACATAAGCAGCAATCCCGGCCAGACGTTCCGGAGGCAGTCCGTTGACCCGGATGCCTTTGACATTCACCGTGCCTTCCGTCGGCGAGGCAATTCCCGCAATCAGCTTCATCAGAGAGGATTTGCCTGCGCCGTTGTTGCCGATCAGCGCAATGGATTCACCGGAGTGCAGCTCCAGGCTGATTCCGTTCAGGACTGGCTGCAGGGACTTGTGAATCGTCCGGTAGGAGAGCTTGACGTCCTCCAAGTGGACGATTCTCTCCCTCGTCTTCGCTGCTATGGAACGGGAGCCTGCGGTCTCCGGCTCCTCAGCAGCGGCTGCCAGCCCGGGAGCCGCCCCCAGTACCGGCTCCGGGCGGCGATGGAAGCAGCCTTCCGCTTCCAGGCTGCTTAGCGGGTACAGCACTCCCGTCCGGGGACCTTCCTGGAGGAGCCATGCCGCCCGCGTCACATCGGGCGGATAAATGCCCAACGCCAGCAGCTCTTCCACCGAGGATAGAGCCTCGCGTACCGGCTTGTGCCAGCGCAGACTTCCGCCGTCCATCAGAATGACCGTGCGGCAGTATTCAGCGATGAACTCGGCATGATGCTCGATGACGACGATCGTTTTGCCGTGCTGTTCATTCAGGCGGCGCAGAATGTCATAGATCTGGCGCGCATGCTGCGGGTCCAGCTGGGCCACCGGCTCGTCAATGACAAGCACATCCGGGTCCATCGCAAGCGCTCCGGCCAGTGCCAGCAGATGCTTCTGCCCTCCGCTGAGCTGCCAGATGTATTTGCCTTCAAGCCCGCCGAGTCCGGTCAGATCCAGCGCCCGGCGTCCCCGCTCCTTATAATCGTTCAGGCCGTAATTCAGCGGCGTGAAGCACACATCGTCAAGTACAGTCGGGCGGACCAGTTGGTTCTCGAAGTCCTGATAGACGTACCCCATCTGCCTGGAGAGCTGGCTGACGCTTTTTCCCGCTGCGGATTCCCCGTTCCATATGACCTCTCCGCTGAAATCACCAGTGTAGTAATGGGGGATCAGACCATTGAAGGTTTTACAGAGGGTAGACTTCCCTGATCCGTTGCTGCCGATGACAGCGGCGAAATCCCCCTTCTGAAGCTTCAGCGAGACCTCCTGCAGCACCGGCTGCTCTGTTCCCGGGTACGTAAAGCTCACATTGTCCAGCGCAAGAATCGTCTGCGGCTTATCCATCCAGTTGCCCCGCTTCCTGGCGCCTCCGGGCAGCACGCCGCAGAAGAGCCACAATCGCCGCAGCCGCGATAACCGCCGCAACCAGCATGCTGAGCCAGATCAGGCTGCCTTCATGAGACTCTGCGCCCGGCAGCTCGAACTCGCCGATGCTCCAGCCGGATTCCGACAGCAGCTCCGCACCGAGCGCAATCCCGGCAAGCAGCGTGCCGCCAATGACCAGCTTCGGCGACAGCCAGGCTCCAGCCGCATACTTCATCCCCCGCTCACGCGGCTTCATGCCGAGCAGAGGTTCGATTTTGCCGTACAGACGCGGCACCAGATACATTGTCGGCAGCAGCGCGAACAGAATGCCGGAGAACAGCACATCATTCAGAAATCCGACGCCTTCAATCACCACAATACTTTCAGCCAGACCTTTTACGGCTTCCAGCTCCTCCACGCCGACCCACACCTTGACAATGTCGATCACCGAGCTGAAAAACTGATGAATCGCCACCCCGCTGATCGCAGCCACCCCCACCTGAAGACGGTTCTTGGGATCGGAGACCATCCGGCCCGCCGTATACATCGCCAGTGAAAAGGTAATGAATTTCTCCAGCTCCCCAAGCCCGCCGAATTGGCCGAGCATCAGCTCGCCGAAGATCAATTCCCCTACAGCAGCACCGACCGCCGCATACAGCGGATGGAACAGCATGCACAGCGTAAGCGGAATGAAGGCAAAATACTCGACGGACAGCTCAACCGGCCCCAGCTGAATACTCGGAATCAGCTCCGTGAACATATTGGACAAGCCATACAGCGACATGGACAGCACAAACACCATCATTTTTTGGGACTGGGTCAGCGTATACCGCGATTTTAACGTACTCATCTAAACAATCGGCCCCCTCCAGGAATTTATCTCAAGTATAAAAAAGCCGTGTCAGGACAGGTTTTCCCGATTGTTAAACGGGTGTAATGTTTTTTTCATGTTTTTTAACGCTGTAAAAATATTTACAACATCTTCGCCCTTTATATTGAAAGAGCAGTGAGTCAAAAGTGAGCAGCAAAGATCTTATTTCAGGAGGCATGCCGCAATGTATAAAGATTGGAACCGCCGCGCCTTTTCCCCCAACCAGAGAATCCTTGCCGATTTTATTCAAAAAAACGAGCAGCGCGTCCTCTATATGACCGAGCAGGAGATTGCCGATGAGCTGGGTCTCAGTATCGCTTCGGTCTCCCGCTTCTGGAAAGCCGCCGGCTACAAGCATGCCAAGGAGTTCAAAGCCCGGCTGCGCTTCCGCTTCGAGTCCACCCCCGCAGTCAAAATGCGCGAGGCCATGCAGGCCACCAGCGGCGGTTCGCTGCCCAAAATGCTGCTGGAGGTCGCCTCCCATCACCTGCAGGAGACCAGCCGGTATCTGAACGAAACACTGCTGGAGCAAGCGGTTGAAGCGCTCTCCAGAGCCCGGATCATTTACATTTACAGCCCGGGTCCTTGCGCGGGTCTTGCCGAGCTGATGGCCTACCGGATGGCCCGGTTCGGACTGAATATGAAGCGAATGGCGCCCAGCGGACACGAATTGCTCGAAACCCTCATGCATGCAGGCAAAAAAGATGTCGTCCTCGTATTTGGCTTCGTCCAGCTGCTGCCGGAGACAGAAGTCATTCTCGGCCATGCCCGTGAAGCAGGTTACCTCGTAATCCTGATTACCGACCGGCTGGTCTATCCGCGTTCAGAGGAGGCTGACATTGTGCTGTATGCCGGACGCGGCGAGGTCTGGGAATTCCACTCGATGGTCGGCCCCACCTATATCATCGAGAATCTGATCCTCGGCGTGGGACTGCTGCATAAAGACAGCAGTCTGCGCAAGCTGGACAAGCTCCAGCAGCTGCGGGCGCGCTACGGCGGCAAGCTCCAGCGGAACTGAAACTCAGCGTAAATTAGAGGCGGACTGACTTGTTCGCGAAGCAGAACGAGTCAGTCGCAAAGCAGACGAGCAGACGACTAGTTCGGGAAGCAGAACGAGTCATTCCAGAAGCTGACGACTAGCTCCCGAAGCAGAATGAGTAGTTCGGGAAGCAGAACGTTTAGCTGGCTGCGGTACTTGCCCGAGCAGCTCACGTTCGAACATAGCACAGGCATTTTGCATGGCCCTGAGCATCGTTCAGGCACTTTTCACGGCTCCGACCTTCGTTCAGACACTTACTTGGTTCCGACCATTGTTCAGACACTTTCTCGGCTCCGATCATCCCTCAGACACTTTTCACGGCTCCGACCATCGTTCACGGCAGCTTGCATGGCTCCGTCTTCAAGATAAATCATCCATGATGCGGACAGGAGATCCCCTATTTTGCCGAATCAGGCGATTCAACAGGGCAAACGGACTCAGAATCCGTTATTTGCCCCATCGATCGCGATTTCAGGCCCGAAAATTCACAATAACGTCTCCTGAGTCCGCATCCGCGGGAAATGCAGCCTTTTTCGCATAATAAGGTATTCTCTGTCCGTTTCACCCTCCTCGCGGCCAAAGTACCCAAAAAAAGAACACCACCGAAGTGATGTTCTACCGCCTTAATCTCCAACTTGTGTTGTACACAGCTCAGCTCTCATTTTACAGCTCCAGAGATTCCCCGTAGCCAAGCACCGTGCCTTTGATTCCTGCTTCGCCAAGCGCCTGCACAAATGCGTCTGCATCCTGAACGATAGGCGGGAAGGTGTTGTAGTGAATCGGAAGCACCTGCTTGGCCCCCAGCCATTTGGCAGCGAGCAGCGCATGCTCCGGTCCCATAGTGAAATGCCCCCCGATAGGCAGAATCGCCAGATCGATGTCATACAGCTCGCCGAACATTTTCAGATCTCCGAACAGTCCGGTGTCTCCCGTATGCACAACGGTGCGTCCCTCCGCCTGAATAATGAACCCCGCAGGCATGCCTCCATAGATCGCTTTCTGCCCATCCTCCAGCGTAATGCCGGAGCTGTGAAACGCATGAATCATCGTGGCTTTGGCAAAACCAAAATCGACCGTCCCCCCGATGTTCATCCCAATGGTCTGGACGCCTTTTCCCTCCATATAGCCCGCCAATTCCACATTGGAGACGACCGGCACGTTATTCTTGAGTGCAATCGGTGCGGCATCCAGAATATGATCCACATGGGCATGCGTCAGCAGCACCATATCTGTCTGAATATCTTCCGGCTTGGTGATTGCTGCGGGATTGCCTCTAAGAAACGGATCGATAATCAGCGACTTGCCGCCCACCTCAATCTGAATGCAGGAATGGCCATGGTAAATGATTTTCATAGGTTATCTCTCCTTTTCCTGTATACTCATTTCACTTACGAACGTATGAATTAATAATATATTTCAACTTCATCACCTGTCAAAAAGCGTAAGGCAAGCGGCACCGAAACCCGTTCTGACTTGTTCAATTCTCAGCCGCTTACAGCTTATGTTCGAGCACAGTTTTTTTTACGGCTCCAAGACGATATACAATCAGCGTTGCACTAATCGCCAAAAACACACCAGCCGCACCGATCCACGTAACCGAAGACAGTGCAATCTGCTGAACCGCAAGTCCTCCAATCCCAGCCCCGGCGGCCATAGCCAGCTGCATCACCGACTGGTTCAGGCCGAGCATCACCCCCGACGCTTCCGGTTTCAAGGTAGTGATATGGTACTGTTGGGTCGGTCCGGTTGACCAGGCAGCAAAAGACCAGAGCAGCAGCACTGCCAGTACACCGGCTACGGTATGGGTAACAAGAGATAAGAGGATAAGCATCACTATATGCAGCAGCATTCCGCCAAATAACGTAGGATACACTCCCCAGCGATCCGCACTGAAGCCGCCAATTTTCGAGCCGATCATGCTGGCGATACCGAAGATCAACAGCGCACCGCTGATGTAGCTGCCGTGAATTCCCGAAATCGAAATCAGGTATGGAGACAAATAGGTGTACGCGATGGAATATCCTCCGAGCCAGAAGAACGAAATAGCTAATCCCAATGCCACTTTCGGTTCCTTCAGCAAAGCAAGCTGCTGCGGCAACGGAATGGGCTCATCTCCCTTGATACGTGGAATCGTAAGAAAAATGATCAGCATGGCAATCAGCCCCAGCAACGCAATTCCGAGGAAAATAAATTTCCATCCGATGGCATCCGCCGTCATTCTTCCCAGAGGAACGCCAATAATCAAGGAAGCTGTAAATCCCATGACCACCGTTGCGATGGAGCTCGCCTGCCGGCCTTCCCGGGCGATTTTGGCTGCAATATTCAGTGCCGTAACAACGACTATTCCCGCTCCAAGCGCCATAATAATACGTGCAGCCACGAATAACCCATACCCGGGCAGAACAAAGGATAGAATGTTGGCAGCAACAAACAGGCCCAGGCCATATAAAATTAAGCTGCGTCTGTCCATGCTTGCCGTCAGTGCCATAAGAATGGGTGTACAGATGGCATATACGAGTGAGAAGATCGTGATTAATTGCCCGGCAGAAGCTAGGGAAACGCCGAATGAAAAAGAAATACGATCTAAAATTCCGGACACAATATACTCAGACGTCCCCACCAAAAAACTTATAATAGCCAAAATATAAACTTTCCAGCTTACCGGCATGAATCGTTCAACCCCTTATTTTACTTTTATATAAAGATATATCGTGAATTGTTAATGTGTTAGGGTAAAAAATAAACAAATCGCGAAATATCGAATTGTTGTGATGAAAAAGAAACTGAATCCTCCGAACAGGAATTCAGTTTATGGGTTATACCTCATCCTTCATAAAAGCAGCCAATTGACGAATCGCTTCCTCGTCTCTTTGGTAATACGTAAATTTGCCAATCCGTTTGGTTGTAATCAGCCCGGCCCGCTGCAGCATCGCAAGATACTGGGAAGCCGTCGACTGCGTCATGTTCAGCTTGTTCGTAATCTGGCTTACACATACCCCAACTTCAGTCATATCAATCCCTTCATGGGGTGTAAAATGGAGGTTCGGTTCTTTGAGCCACTGCAGGATCTGATAACGGGATTCATTCGACAAAGCCTTAAATACTTCGATAGGGTTCATAATCATCATTATATTGATAATTCACGATATATCAAACTCAAAATTAAAGATCCTTTGCAGACTGAATATTCCGGTGAAGATGGAATGAAGCCGGCCCGATTGGTAAAAGCAAAAAGCAGCCCTGGTGACAGGCTGCTTTTTGACGTTCCTTACTAGGCCTCACGCGAACCGGAGGCCAAAAGCTCCCTGACCGCCTCCATGCTCGTGACCGGCGCGCGGCAGGCGAAGTTCCGGCAGACATACGCGGTGGCCCCGCCGTTAACCGCCGGCTTGTCCGCCAAATGCGGCAGGAGCCGGAGAATCCCTTCTTTGTCCCCTTCCCAGTGGACAATCAGTGCGGCGTCCGGCAGATACGCCTGCTGCACCTGGGCCAGCATGCCGTGCAGCGCGGAATCTTCCCGCTTCCCGGAGAGGACCCATTCCCGTCCGCCGGAAGCCATCGCCAGATGGGCTTGCAGATACATCGCATAACCCGGCGGGTACTCCGACGCAGCAGAAGCCATTACCGCCGCTGTGCGCTCAGCAATTCCCTTCAGCTCCGCATCCTGGGCCATGACCGACAGCTTCCACAGCTGCTTCGCCGCAACGGAATTGCCGGAAGGAAGAGCACCATCATACAGCTCCTTGGAGCGGATCGGCAGTTCTTCCCCGTCATGCCCGGTGAAGTAAAATCCGCCGTTCTCTTTGTCGATGAACAGCTCCAGCAGTCCATCCTTCAACTGGAGCGCACGCTCCAGATAGACGGAATCGCCTGTAGCTTCGTACAGCTCGGTCAGCCCCCAGACCATGAAGGCATAATCATCCAGATATGCGGGAATCGCCGCATCGCCATCCCGGTAACGGGCCAGCAGCCGGCCATCCTCACGGCGGCGCAGCTTGTTCCAGATGAAATCTGCCGCAGCGGCTGCGGCCCCAGCGTACTCGGGCTTTTGCAGCGTTTTGGCACCCTTCGCCAGCGCCGAGATCATCAGCCCGTTCCAGGCCGTCAGCACCTTATCATCCTTGGACGGATGAATGCGCTGCTCCCTGTAAGCGAACAGTTTCCCGCGCCATTCCTCCATCCGGGTCCGCAGTCCGAGCGGATTCATCCCCATCCGTTCCGCCATGTCATCCGGCAAGCCCTGCAGCAGATTCGGAATGTTCGCACCTTCGAAATTCCCTTCAGGAGTAATTCCGTACACGTGGCAGTAGGAGTGCATATCCTCCAGGCCAAGCGCCTCCTCAATCTCCTCACGGGTGAAGACATAGAACTTCCCCTCCACCCCTTCGGAATCCGCATCCTCTGCAGAGTAGAACGCCCCCTCCGGCGAAGTCATATCCCGCAGCACATACGAGAAGATCTGCTCGGCAATCTCCGCATATAGCGGTTTTTTCGTAATCTGATACGCCTCCAAATACGCAATAGCCAGCAGCGCATTATCGTAGAGCATCTTCTCAAAATGCGGCACCAGCCACTCCCGGTCCGTGGAATAACGTGCGAACCCGTAGCCCACATGGTCGTACATGCCGCCCCGGTACATCGACTCCAGCGTCTTCTCTACCATACGCAGTGCTTCCGGCTGGTTGTACATCTGACTGTACGCCAGCAAAAAAGACAGATTATGCGGCGAAGGAAACTTCGGTGCATTCCCGAACCCGCCGTATTCCTCATCGAATTGGCGCCGGTACAGCTCATACGCTTCATGCAGCAGCTCTTCTCCGGGAACCTCTTCGGTACCTTCGCTGACACTTTGCGAGTTCTTGCGGTCCAGTGACTGAAGATCCGCGAGCAGATCATCTCCAAGCTTATCCAGCGCTTCACCATCCTGCTCCCATTTGCGGTGAATCTGCTCCAGCACATCCATCAGCCCAATGCGCCCGAACATCTGCCGCTTGGGGAAATACGTCCCTGCATAAAACGGCTTCTTCTCCGGCGTCAGCAGCACCGTCAGCGGCCATCCCCCGCTCCCCGTCAGCGCCTGACACACCGACATATACAGCGCATCAATATCCGGCCGCTCCTCGCGGTCGACCTTGATAGCGACATAGTGATCGTTAAGGAGCTGTGCTACTTCTTGGTCTTCGAAGCTTTCGCGCTCCATTACATGACACCAATGACAAGTTGACTTAAGCCATACTACGAATACCCAATAGATAAGAAGACGGGCTTGTTGTCGCGCTTGGCGATTTCAAAAGCTTCTTCCGACCATGGAAACCAGTTCACCGGATTATGTGCGTGTTGCAGCAGATATGGCGACTTTTCCTTGGCTAATCTATTGGGTACTTTGTGAGTTGTCATGGGGCATCACCTCTTTTCGGTGGGATTTGGGTAAAGTGTTGCTTAGGGTTAGTTTACCCAAAAAGGTGGGGGAAGGCTCATGAACGAAAGTTATTTTTACTCGATGACTAACCAAGTCTACTTATATTTGATTATTCAATGCGTTTCAGGTATGGCGTTACTAAAATCATCGCTGTTGCTGCTTCTTGTAATATTTCAGATATATCATCAATTTTTTGCACCGAACTAATGTATTCTACTATGATATCCAAATCACTCAAGCCATTAATTATAATACTTAATAATTCTAGCACTTCAGGTTCCTTATAATCGCTTAATGCAGTAATATTTTGTATGAAATCACCATTGAAATCTCCGGAAATTTTCGCAACTTCTATCAATAGCATATTTATATAAGCAGAAAACCCTTCGCTTAAACCATGTTGGTGATCTTCAATTTCATCTATGGCCTGATGATACTGTAAAATAATTAGCCTTAATCTTCCCACATTTGCAATAGCATCTCTCCATTCTGTAAATGGTGCAATATCTAAACC
>RCUU01000581.1_pt1 | contig 19828 bp, 18 predicted proteins | sample 2166211 | NCBI WGS metagenome assembly RCUU01 (sample SAMN09932620, study PRJNA488358) | compost metagenome | feature: garden; material: soil; isolation source: compost soil in phenylacetic acid-enriched culture | place: Germany: Experimental Botanical Garden Goettingen | collected 2016-01-27
CCAGCAGCGGGATGATCGAGGCGCGCCAGGTCTGCAGGAACAGGATCACCACCAGGACCACCAGGGCGATCGCCTCGAGCAGGGTATGCACCACAGAGTCGATGGAGGCGCGCACGAACTGGGTTGGATCGTAGGCGATACGGTACTCGAGCCCTTGGGGCATGGTCTTGGCTATCTGGCTCATGGTGCTGCGCACCTCGTCGGAGATCTGCAATGCGTTGGCGCCCGGTGCCTGGTGGATGCCGATGCCGACCGCCGGCTTGTTATTGAGTTTCGAGCGCACCGAGTAGTCGGCCGCCCCGAGCTCGATACGGGCGATGTCACGCAGGTGCGTCACCGCGCCGCCGCCGCCCGACTTGACGATGATGTCGCCAAACTCCTCCACGCTCTGCAGCCGACCCCGAGCATTGACGGAGAGCTGCAGCTCGGTACCCGGCAGCGCCGGCGACCCGCCGACCACCCCGGCCGCCGCCTGAATGTTCTGCTCACGCAGCGCCGCCACCACATCGCTGGCCGCAAGGCCACGGGCGGCGACCTTGTCGGGATCAAGCCAGATCCGCATGGCATATTCCCCACCGCCAAAGATGGCCACGTCCCCCACCCCCTGGATCCGGGCCAATCGGTCACGCACATTGAGCAGCGCATAATTGCGCTGGTAGTCGATGTCATAACGATCCTCCGGTGAGACCAGGTGCACCACCATGGTGAGGTCCGGGCTCGCCTTGACCGTGGTCACCCCCAGGGTACGCACCTCCTCGGGCAGGCGCGCCTCGGCCTGAGCCACCCGGTTTTGCACCAGCTGCTGCGCCTTGTCCGGATCCGTGCCAAGACGGAAGGTGACGGTCAGGGTCATGGTGCCATCCGTGGTGGACTGGCTGCCCATGTAGATCATCCCCTCGACCCCGTTGATGGACTCCTCGAGCGGCATGGCCACCGATTCGGCGATCACCTTGGGACTGGCTCCCGGGTAAGTCGCCCGCACGACCACCTGGGGTGGCACCACCTCGGGATACTCGGAGATGGGCAGAGCATTGACTGCCACCAGCCCCGCCAGCACGAACAGGATGGAGATAACGCCGGCGAAGATGGGCCGGTCGATGAAGAACTTCGACATATTCATGGTGTGACTCTGATGCAATGACGCGGCCATCAGCCGCGACTGGCCGTCCGGGCTTGGGTGGTCGTGAGTACAGTGGGCTCAATCAGGCTGGGTGCCAGCAGTGTGCCGGGTCGCACCCGCTGCAGACCATCGACGATGACTCGCTCCCCGGGCTGCAGGCCACGGGTGACAATACGCTCCCCCTCGACACTCATGCCAAGGCTCACCTCGCGGTACTCGGCGCGGTTCCCCTCGCCCACCACCATGACGAATTGCTTGCTCTGATCCGAGCCGATAGCCCGCTCGCTCACCAACAGGGCGTCGACCTGACGGGAAGATCCCAGCCTGATCCTGGCAAACTGACCAGGGATCAGGCTGCCGTCCCGGTTATCCAGAGTGGCGCGAACCCTGAGGGTGCCGCTGCCGGCGTCCACCTGGTTGTCGATAAATTGCAGACGCCCCTCCAGTGGCGTGCCCGTCATTCCACTGGTGCCAAGCTGTACCGGGGTGTCACCGATCTGTTCGCGCGACACCTGCAACCGATCCAGGGTCGCCTCGCTCACATCGAAGCTGGCATAGATGGGGGACACCGAGACCAGCGTGCTCATGACAGGGGCCGTCGGCCCCGCCGCCACCTGGTTGCCCACTGTGATGTCGAGGCGGCCGATCCGCCCCGAGATGGGCGCCCTAACCCGGGTGTAATCGAGGTTGAGCCGAGCCGCTTGCAGGCTCGCCTCGGCGCCGCGCAAGTTGGCAACGGCTTCCAGCTTGGCGTTGTGCAGCTGATCGAGATCCCGCTGAGCGATGGCGCTGGAGGCAATCAACCGCTGCGCACGCGTCAGATCGGATCCCGCCTGAGCCAACCGGGCACGCGCAGCCTCGACCACCGCCTCGGTCTGGGCCACCTGGGCTGCATAGGGGGCAGGGTCTATGGTGATCAGCAGATCGCCGCGCGCAACCAATGCCCCTTCCCGAAAGTGGATCCCCTGTATGGTGCCGGCCACTCGGGGCCTCAGCGCCACCCGTTCCACCGACTCCAACCGGCCGGAGAACGCCTCCCACAGCTTGATGCGATTGGGCATTATCCTGCTCACGGAGACAGGCACAGCGGCCTCGGCCATGACTGGCGCCTCGGCCTGGCTCTGGTGGGTATAGAGGGCAGCCCCCAGGGCAGATGCCACCGAGAGGGCCACCAGATAGGGCGCCGCACGCCGCGCAGTAAAACCTGTTCTGGCAGTCATATTCACATAGTCCATTGATGGGGAAGTTCGACGAGAGCAGATGGATTCATCCGCTCTGAAAATAAGGGGGGCAATATTCTGGTCAGTTCTGCTGATGGCAGCAAAAATGCGGGCAGGCCCAGCAGACGAAGCCTGCCCGCAAAACGAAGCACAAAGGGACTGAGCGGCTTATTCCTGACCGCCACCAAAACCGAACGGCAAGCGATACTGCGCCTGTTCACTTCCCAGACTCAGACGCAGATCACCCTGTGTCTTTGCGGGCAGCACGACCCGCTGCTGACCCGACATCCTGGCCGGAACCCGTGCCAGCAGATCGCCGGCATCGTTGTATACCTCGAGGGCATCGCCCATGCGCTGTCCGGCGTCTTGGGGCTGCCAGTTCACGATCAGAGCGCCGGGGATGGCGTTGATCTTGGCAGGGATGGCGGCCATGGCCAGAGGGGAACTCATCAGGCCGAAGAAGGCCAGCAGTGTGATTGCGTGTTTCATCATCATTCTCACATCGTCAATGGTGGAAGGCCCGCAGGCCAGAACGACGTCTCCTTGTCGGCCATGCCAGAGACACAGTGTCGCGCCAGGCATGGTTTCGCTGTGCACCGCCCCATGGCGGTAATGCGGTGAGCACCGAGTGGTGTTCAGTGACGGCAGTGTACTGGTTGTTGGATAACGTGATTAGACGGGATAATCAGAATGGGTTTATGAGAAAATCTCATGAATTTACGCTAGTAATGATGCCGAGTCGGCGGTTACCCTGCCGGCACGCACCTCCCCCTATCACGACCTTCGGCAGGGCAACTCATGGCAAAAACCAACTACAACGACTTGATCTCCTTCATGGCGGTGGCAAGAGAAGGCAGCTTTACCCGCGCGGCGGCTCACCTGGGGGTATCCCAGTCCGCCCTGAGCCACGCCATGCGGGGGCTGGAGGAGCGACTGGGCATTCGATTGCTGACCCGGACCACGCGCAGCGTCTCCCCAACCCCGGCGGGCGAGCGGCTGCTTGAACGCCTGCAGCCGCATTTTGAGGGGATAGAGGATGAGATCTCGGCGCTCAATGAGCTCAAGGACAAACCCGCGGGCTTGATCCGTATCACTACCGCCGAGCATGCGGCAGACACCTACCTGTGGCCGCGCATATCGCCGCTGCTCAAGGAGTACCCGGACATTCAGGTAGAAATCGATATCAACTACGGCCTGACCAACATAGTCGAGCAGAAGTTTGATGCGGGGATCCGGTTGGGGGAACAGGTGGAGAAAGACATGATTGCGGTGCGTATCAGCCAGGATATGCAGATCGTCGTGGTGGCCTCCCCCGACTATCTCTCCCGCAACCCGGCCCCGCAGACCATTCAGGATCTGGCGGCTCATCAATGCATCGGCCTGCGGCTGCCCACCTATGACAACCTGATGCTGTGGGAGTTTGAGCAAGATGGCCAACCCATCAAGGCCCATGTACAGGGTCAGTGCATCTTCAACACAGGCACGCCCGTACTGCGCGCCGCACTGGCAGGCCACGGTCTGGCTTATCTGCCTTCAGACATGGCCGAACCCCATCTGGCCACAGGGGCGCTGATCTCGGTACTGGCCCCCTATTGCCCACGCTTCCCCGGGTATCACCTCTACTACCCCAGCCGACGCCAGAACTCTCCCGCCTTTCGGCTGTTCCTGGACGCCGTGCGCTTGCGGGCATGATGCCTCACCTCTCCGACCGTGGGCACTGTGTTCCCTCAGCAGGAAGAACGGTTGGCGGCGCACCGCGCCACCCACCGTCTGTCATCTCCCGACGCCATTGCTGATTGCCCCTGTCAGACGTCGAGCTTGCGCTGGGTCAGCCACTCCACCATGGCGGGATCGCGGTGAGAAAAGAAGGCGCTGGTCGCCGTATCCAGCGCGGCTATCTGCACCATCTCGTCCTGACTGAGTTCGAAGTCGAGGATGTCGAGGTTCTCCTCCATTCTCTCCTTGCGCACCGACTTGGCCAGCGACGCTATGCCGCGCTGGAAGATCCAGCGCAACACCACTTGTCCCACGCTCTTTCCCCGCTTCGCGCCGATGGCGGTCAGCACCGGGTGCTGGAACAGACCATTTCGGCCCTCGGCGAAGGGGGCCCACGCCTGTGGCTGTATCTGTCGACTCTGCATCCAGGGGGCGGCATGCAGCTGCTGGTTGAAGGGGTTCACCTCTATCTGGTTGACGGCAGGCACCACCTTGTTGAACGCCATGAGATCCGCCAGCCGATCCGGCTGGAAGTTGCTGACGCCGATTGCCCGGATCTTGCCGGCTTGCTGCAACTCCTCCATTGCCCGCCAGGCCCCGTGGACATCCCCGTAGGGCTGATGGATGAGATAGAGATCCACATAATCGAGCTGCAGGCGGTTCAAGGAGCGCTCGAACTGCGCCTTGGCTCCCTCGTAGCTGGCATCTTGCAACCAGAGCTTGGTGGTGACAAAGAGCTCGCGGCGCCCGATGCCGCTCTGCCTGATCCCGTTCCCGACCTGAGTCTCATTCTGATAGGAGGCGGCGGTATCGATCAGCCGATAGCCGGTGTCTATGGCCTCGATGACGGCGCGCTCGCACTCTGCCGCGTCCGTCATCTGGAAGACACCAAACCCCAGCAGGGGCATTTCTATACCGTTATTGAGTCTGACTGTGTGCATGACTATATCCTTCCGAAAATGTGTACCCAGCATAACGCAAGGGGATTGACGAGATTAGACCCGGGATCTTGCTAGGGTTTATTAGCAATATTCATGAATCGCGTCATCACCCTTGCGGTCTCCCGTGGTTATTGCAGACCCTTCTCTTTCAGGAACTGGCTGACCAGATCGGCGATCTGCACATTGTTCAGATCGGAGAAGGGGAAGTGGGTGTTGCCCTTGATGCCGATTTCGGGCAGGTGAACGACGGTGACATCCCCTCCATGCTGGTTGACCTGATCCCGCCACTGGCGAGCCATCGCCAACCTGACTCGCCAGCTGTCCTGGGCGGGCATGGCGGTCGGTTTGTCTGGAATGTTGTCGCCATACAGGATCAGCACCGGGATCCTGGTCAGGCTCATGAACTGCGCCATCGCCACCGGCTCCCCCTTCAGGGTATCGAACGCGCTCGGCATGGGGGCTGGCAACGCCTGCTCAGGGAAGAGGAAGCCACTGCCTGGTTCGAACGCGACTATGGCCTTCACCTTGTTGCTTTTTATGGCGGTATGCCAGCCAGGTCCGCCCCCCTGGGAGTGGGTGAACAGGATGGCAGGACCACTCTTGTCCAGCACCGCCGCCATGGCATCGGCGATGACGTTGGCATCAAAGGGCCCTGTGTTGGGGGTCATCTGGCGGAAATACTGGTTCAGCACCGCCTGATCCTGCGAGAACTGGACGCCTTTGAAATAATCCGGCCAGACGCCGAGGCGGAACTGGTTGAACCACAACTGCTCATCCGGATTGGGGGCCACTGTCCCCTCCACCATGCTGCGACCCGCGCTGCCTCTGCGGGGCTGATCGACCAGATAGGTCGCAAACCCCCGGCGCAGGAACAGGGTCTGGAAACCTTCCCGGCCATCCGGCGTGGTCTGCCAGGTACGGGAAGACTGACCCGCGCCGTGAAGCATGACGATCGGATATTTGTGCGGGTTGGACGGGATCTGATAGAGGACGCTGGCGTGATCCCCATGGTAGCTCTGACCGGCAGGCTCCAGTGGTTTCTTGGGGTCGAAGGTGCCGGGTGCGGTGACGACGGATCCCCCCGCAGCAAAGCTGCCCTGCTCCTGAATAACCAGGGGATCGGCATGAGCGGGGGCCACCAGCGCCCCCGCCAGCATACAAGACAGCAATGATTTACTGAGTCTCTTCATGGTTGTGTTCCCTTGTTTGGCCTGTGGCCTCAATCCTGTTTATGTATATGAGCATCACCTGTCGCCCTCACGACGATGACCTGTCTGCCTCGCCAAAAGATGAGATCAACTCCCTCCGGCCTCCAGCCACCGGGCGACTGTCTCGGTCGTTCGCCTCTCCTGATCGCACTCCATGATCAGTGGCGCATCTCGCCTGGCACCTGACGCCAGTCTGGCGAGTACCGCCTCGCTATCCCCGATGCCATAGCCACCGTGGGTGATGAAAGGCACGAGTCGCTTACCCGCCAGATCATGGCCGCTCAGGAAGGTCTTGACCACGGGGGGAACCGTCATCCCCCAGATGGGAAAGCCGACATAAAGGGTGTGATAGCCCGCCATGGTGGCGGACTGTTTCAGTGCGGGAGTCAGCCCAAGATCCCGCTCACGCTGCGCCTGCGCGACGGTCTGGAAGTAATCCGCCGGATACGGGCTCGCTGGCACTATCTCGAACAGATCGGCTTGCAGCGTGCGCTGGATCACCCCCGCGATCACCCGCGTATTGCCGCTTCGGGAGAAATAGGCGACCAGAATACTGCCGTTGGGTTGTCGCGCCTGCGCGCTGGCGATGGCCTGCCCCAGGGGAAGGTTCACCAGCGTCAAGCCCGGCAGCGCCGCCAGCAGCTTCCTTCGGGTGGGGTCATGGTGATCTGACATGCTGCCTGCTCCTTGGTAACGTCCACTGCCCTATTTGGTCGCGGCCAGCGCCTGCTGCAGTGCCTTCTGTGCCCGGGTGGCGGCATCGACCTCGCCCTGTTCGCGCAGCAGCTGCACCACCTGGTGCAGTTGACCGGCGCTCAGGCCGACCCGTTGGCTGGCACGCATATGGGACAGCAACTGTGCCTCCACCCCTGGCATGGAAGCCAACGCCCCTACCGTCGCCAGTTCGCGGCTCTGCCAGTCCAGGTTGTCGCGAGCGAAAATATCGCCAAACAGGTGCGTCTGCAGGTACTGGTTGATCACTGGGGCAAACTCAAAGAGCGGACCCTGTACCGGTGCGCCCGAGATCCTGGTCTGGTTGGCAGTCCCCACTCGGCGCAGTTCATCACCGACCGGGATGGGGGTGACGGGCTCTTTTCCGAGAGGATCGTTGATGCCCCGTGCCTTGCGGGCCTCGACAACCTTCATCAACTCATTCAAGGCATTCAGACTGCGAGGAAAACCGGCATAAGCATAGAGCTGAACGAGCACCTCCTTGGCTTCATTCACCGTCAATCCGGCATCCAGACCCCGATTGAGGGCATCTCGCAGCCTCTCCATGTTGCTGGTCGCCATCGCCGAGGCGATCAAGGGAATGGCCTGTTGGCGCGTGGTCAGGGTATCGGTCACGGATCCTTGCTGGCTCACCTGGGTGGAACCCTCAATGGCGGCCACCCCGTAGGGCAGTCCAGTGCCAAGGAACAGCAGCGCCGCTGCCGTGATCGCCTTAATGTGCCTGGTATTGTTCATCTGTCACCTTCTCCATCCATTCAACACTCTTGCCGTCCACATTGCCGGTCACCGCCAGATGCGTCATCGCACTGCCGGGGGTGGCACCATGCCAATGCTTGACCCCGGGTGGGCAGGAGACGACATCACCGGGACGGATGATCTGTACCGGTTGACCCTCCTGCTGGGTCAAGCCGACCCCCGAGGTCACAATGAGCCGCTGCCCTGCCGGGTGCCTGTGCCAGGCCGAGCGCGCCCCGGGCTCGAAGGTGACATAAGCACCCGATACCGGGATAGCCTGGTCGGCCGTGAAAAGCGGATCGACCCGGACCCGGCCGGTAAAGTTGTCCGCCGAACCGTACACCGCCGCCTGGCTGCCCGCGACGGCGATGCCGGTGGCTGCACCTTGCTCCGCCGCAATGGCGACGCAACTCATAAGCGGCAGCAGCAGAGCGAAATAACGCATTTTTCCTGACATGAAACGAGATCCCTTTAGTGAGTGAGCCTGGGGTTAAACCACTGCCATGCTAGCAAGCACGAGATGTCGTCAGGCTGACCTCAGGCTGACGTTCCCGTCAGGAAAGACCGGGCATGGAAGGCGCCAATTGCCTCTCCAGCGCGGGAGCTGACTCATGATCCCGCCCCTTCTGTGCGGACAGTGCAAAAGTGAGTCCAAAGGTATTGACCCCTTCCTCGCTTTGGGCAAACACCTCTCCCCTGTGCATGATCGCCACCGCCCGGACAATGGACAGCCCCAGGCCATGATGGGTGTCGCTGCGGGCCCTGGCTGAGTCAACCCGGTAAAAACGCTCAAACAGGCGAGACAGATGGGCAGGGGCAATGGGATCGCCGGGGTTTGAGACAGCGACCCAGGCCTGCTCCTCGCGCTGGCTCAGTCTGACGGTGATGGTTCCGTGGGGCGGTGAGTGCCTTGCCGCATTCTCCAGTAAATTGGCGAGTGAACGGTGGAACAGACGCCGGTCAATATGTGCAATCACATCCCCTTCCACCTGCAGTGAGAGCCGCTTTTCGGCGAGGGAGGGCTCCACATACTCCACCGTCTTGAGGGTCTCTTCCCGCAGCGAAACCCGCTCCAATTGGGAGGCATGCTCCCCCGCATGGGCATGGGACAAAAACAGCATGTCGTTGACGATGGAAGCCATCCGCTCCAGCTCCTCCAGATTGGAGCCGAGCAAGTCGCCCAGCTCCTCTGGCGAACGCCTGCGGGATAACCCCAGCTGAGTCTGGCCAATCAGATTCGTGAGTGGGGTCCGCAGCTCATGGGCCACATCGGCATTGAAGCTCTCCAGTTGCCGCCATGCCACCTCCTGACGTGCCAAGACCCCGTTGAACGAGGAGGCCAGCTGCTGCAGCTCCTCGGGCAAGGCGTCTGTGTCCAGCCGCTGACCATGGTCTCCCGGCGCCAGTCGATGGGCCTGCTGACTCAAGGCCCCCACCGGGCGCAGACCAATCCGGGCAACGCCATACCCCAGCAAGGCGACCATCAGCACGCCAAGGAGAGTGATGATCAGCAGCGTGCGGGTAAAGGCGTCCAGTGTGCTCATATAGGGCGTCGAGTCGATGGACACCACATAGCGCAGCTCGGGCCTTTCCCCATTGGCGGGAATGGTCTTCACCAGCAGGAAGAGCGAGCAGGCCTCCTCCGAGGCCCCGGGCAGTTTGTTGAACCCCTCCTTGAGAGCGTCCCAGGCTACCCCCGATGGCGGTATGCCTCCCACCCTGAAGCGGGGATCGTCGCTGACAATCCAATAGTGAACACGGTTCCCCTCGGAGCTGGCCAGATTGGTGAACTTGCTGGCGAGCACTGACCACCCTTCGCTGGAGGTGCGGGCACTGATCCAGGGGCTCATCAAGGATTCACGAAACGACAGCTCGTTGTGCATCTGCTTTTGCAAGGAGTCATGGAGCGAACTCCTCAGCAGCAGACCGGATGCCGAGACGATCAGGACGGCACTCAGGGCAAACATCAGCGCCAGGTGTCCGGAGATGGAGCGTGTGAACATCTTGTTTCCTCCCCTCAAGGGTGCAGGTCCGGCCTGACTTCGAGCACATAGCCCATGCCGCGCACCGTGTGCAGCAGCTTGACCTCGAAAGGCGCATCTATCTTGGCTCGCAGCCGTTTTATCGCGACTTCCACGACGTTGGCATCACTGTCAAAATTCATATCCCAGACCTGCTCGGCAATCATCATCTTCGAGAGGATCTCCCCCTGATGGCGGGCCAGCAGGCTGAGCAGGGAAAACTCCTTGGCGGTGAGCTCCAGCCGATGGCCGGCGCGCGACACCCGACGCGCCAGCAGATCCAGGTGCATATCGTGGATCTGCAACTGGGTGATGTCCGCGCCATCGGCCCCGCGACGACGCACCAGGGCCTGGATACGGGCAACCAGTTCAATGAGCGAGAAGGGTTTGGGCAGATAGTCATCGGCCCCCAGACGCAGCCCCTTGACCCGCTCGTCCACGGATCCGCGCGCGGAGAGCATCAGCACCGGTGTCTGCTTGCTCGCACGAAGCCCCTCCAGCACCCGATAGCCATCCATGCCAGGCAACATCACATCCAGAATGATGGCGTCATACTCGTACTCCAGCGCAAAATGGAGCCCTTCGGGCCCCTCAGCGGAGACATCGACCATGAAGCCCGACTCTCCCAGTGCGCGACAAAGATATGACGAGGTCTTCTCTTCGTCCTCTACCAACAACAGACGCATGGCATCCACTTCCTTATATCCAGGGCTCGCGCTCATGACAGCATGAACAGGGTGCCGATGGGGCCGAATCGCCATTCATCCCGCCATCGGCCAGCAAGTCAGCGCTTCGGCGGCGCGTCCACATCGGAATAGGCCTGCACCGCGTCCGGCAGACGCTGTCCCTTGATGACGATGGCATCCAGAGATAGGGTGAGCTCCGTCATCTCGGCAGCGCTCAGCTGGATCGCCGCTGCCGATGTGTTTTGCAGCATGTGGTCCATGTTAGTGGTGCCCGGGATAGGCACAATCCAGGGTTTCCTGGCCAGCAACCAGGCCAGCGCTATCTGCCCGGGCGTCGCACTCTTGCGTTCAGCCCAGGTTTTCAGTACGGCCACGAGCCCAAGGTTATGCTCCAGATTTTCGGGGGCGAAGCGCGACTCCGTCCCCCGGAAATCGCCGGGGGCAAAGCGGGTATTCTTGTCGATCCAGCCAGTCAGGAACTGCACCCCCAGCGGGCTCCACGGCACAAACCCTATCCCCAACGCTTCGCAGGTCGGCAGCACAGACTGTTCCGGCCCCCGCCATAACATCGAGTACTCACTCTGAACCGCCGTGACGGGGAGCGCTGCATGGGCGCGTTTCAAGGTGTCGATCCCCATTTCAGACAGGCCCCAGTGCAACACCTTCCCTTGATCCATCAGATCTTTCACCGCGCCGGCAACATCCTCGATAGGCACGAAGGGATCGACCCTGTGCTGATAGAGCAGATCGATACGATCCGTGCGCAGGCGTTTGAGCATTCCCTCGACGACTTGCTTGATGTGCTCGGGCCGACTGTTGAGCCCGGGACGCCGCTCACCGGTCTGTTGATCGATGTTCCAGCCAAACTTGGTGGCGATGACGATCTTGTCTCTGAAGGGCGCCACGGCCTCGCCCAGGATCCGCTCCACTTCGAAGGGGCCATAGGCCTCGGCGGCATCAAAGAACGTCACCCCCTGATCAAAGGCCCTGCGCACTATGTTGACCATTTCAGGGCGCCAGGGGACGGAGGTGTCATATTTGCGGCTCATGTTCTGCGCCCCCAGCCCGATGGCCGAGACGTCAAGTCCGCCCAGCTTGCGCCTTCCTGGCCCGGCAACGGGCTGACCTGCGCCTGCGCCATGGGACTGTGGGGATGGCTGCGCCCCGTTGACCTGGGGGATCAACGAGGCCGCGGCCATGCCAGCCCCCGCGATCAGCAACTTGCGTCGCGCCGGCATCGCGGGTGCATCGGGCGTAAACACTGCTGGTTTGCTCTCCATAAGAGACTCCTTTTATGACCAGACGGGTGACGAAGACCACTTCGTATTGCCACATCCTATTGATTCGTTACCAACATTCCCCTGACAGCAAGCTGACAGCCGTGTCAGAAATCCAGGCCAAGGCCACCACCTGACTGACAGCATTGTCATTTCCCCGTCATGGGGCTGACAGCCCCCTCCCCTTACCCTTGTCCGGCAATATCCACCGCGTGCCTCTGGAACCAGGCCGCGCTTACCCTCGGGAGTCCACATGAAACAGACCTTTCTCAATGCCATGGTGCTGACGGCGCTGGCAGGCTTTGCCGCCACCGTCCAGGCCGCCGATCACAGACAAAATCCGTTTACCCTGGCCTATGAAGGGGCCATCACCGAAAACATCCAGGGCAGGGTCAACCTCCACCCGGTGAAATATGACCTGCATGGCATCCAGATAGCCGCGAATGTCTATACCCCTGCCGACTATGATCCCGCCAAAACCTACCCGGCCGTGGTCGTTGCCCACCCCAACGGAGGGGTCAAGGAGCAGGTCGCGGGCCTCTATGCCCAACGCCTGGCAGAGCAAGGCTACATCGCCATCACGGCGGACGCCGCCTACCAGGGGGCCAGCGGAGGCATGCCCCGCAGCGTCGATAAACCGGCAAACCGCATCGAGGATATTCACGGCATGGCGGATTACCTCGGCCAATACCCCGGCGTTGACAAGGAACGCATCGGCCTGCTTGGCATTTGCGGCGGCGGCGGTTATTCCTTGAAAGCGGCCCAGACCGACAAGCGTTTCAAGGCCCTGGCGACCCTGAGCATGTTTGACTCCGGGCTGGTGCGTCGCAACGGATATCAGGACTCTCAACTCGCCACCGTGCAAGAGCGCCTGAAGCTGGCCACCGATGCCCGCACCAGGGAGGTCACCACGGGTGAGGTGAGCTACTCCGGCGACGCCAACCTGACCGACGAACAGATAGCCAAGCTGCCGTTCGAGCTGTACCGCCAAGGCTATGAGTACTACTGGAAGACCCATGCCCATCCCAATTCGACATTCCGCTACACCACCAGCAGCCTGCTCGACCTGATGAACTTCGATGCCCAGAGCAACATGGAGCTCATCAATCAACCGCTGCTGATGATGGCGGGGACCAAGGCGGACTCGCGCTACATGACGGAAAGCGCCTTCAAGAAAGCCACCGGCACCGCCAATAAAGAGCTGTTCCTCATCGAGGGGGCGACGCACATTGAAACCTACTGGGTGCCTCGCTACGTGGATCAGGCGATGAGCCGGATCGATGCCTTCTTCGACAAGAACATCTGACGATACCCCCATCGCCCCGGTCAGTGCCTTCACGGCGCTGACCGGGGCTGTTCATCTCTTTGGCTCCCCCCTGTTTCCCCATGGCGTCATCGCCAAACGTCCTTATCGCACCGGCTCGGGTTGCGACATCGGCTCGCAAGACGCCTCGGGCTCGGTGCGTCGCCACAGTGCAAAGACGAGGCAGCCCACTCCCCCGACAGCCACTATCCAGCCCATGGTCCAGGGGGTGCCATCGGTGCACCAGCCGAGCAGGGCCGCGCTGAACACCCCGCTGCCGTAGTGCATGGCACCGACCAGGGAAGAGGCCGCGCCCGCCTGCTTCGGGAAGAGCGCCAGGGCGCTGGCCACCGAGTTGGCGACGATGAAGCCACTGACCGACATGTAGCAGAAGATGGGCACGGCCAACCCGGCGACCCCACCCAATCCCCACCAGGCATCGAGGGCCAGCCAGAGAGCGGAGGCGGCGGCAGCCCAGGCACCGTAGCGAAACAGACGCTCGGGCCCCCATTTCGCCACCAGGCGAGTGTTGACGAAATTCAGCACCATCAACCCCAGGATATTGGCGCCAAAGAGCAGGCCATAGGCCTGCGCCGACACCTGGTAGTAATCGACGTAGGCAAACGGGGTTCCGGCGATAAAGGCATAGCAACCGCCGTAGTAAAAGCCGCCGGCGAGGGCATAGCGCAGCAAGCGTCCGTCCATCGCCAGGGCGGCATAGTCTTTCATTGTCACGGCCAGAGACGCCTGGCTTCGGCTCGCCGGTGCCAGGGTTTCGGGCAGGTAGCGCATGGCGATCAGGGCCACGACCCCCATGATGGCCAGCACCCAGAAGATCCCTCGCCAGGACCAGTACAGCAGCAGTTGTCCCCCGAGCAACGGCCCGAGCAGAGGCGCGACCGCCATCATCAGGATCAGGGTCGACAGCATCTGGGCCGCCCGCTCCCTGGCATAGAGATCACGGACCATGGCCCTGGCCAGCACGGGGCCGGCGCAGGCCCCCAGGGCCTGAATGACGCGCCACACCAGCATCTGAGGGGCGGTCTCGGCCAGGGCACAGCCCACCGAGCCCAGGATGAAGAGTCCGATACCGAGCATGATGGGCAGGCGCCGGCCATAGCGATCGCTCGCCGGCCCCCAGAACAGCTGGCCCAGGCTGAAACCGATCAGAAAGGTCGAGATGGTCAGCTCGATCTGGGTCATGTCTGTGTTCAAGTCATGGACCAGCTGCGGCAACGCCGGCAGGTACATGTCGGTGGAAATGGAGGCAAACGACATCAAGGCGCTCAGGATGATCAGGATCCTGAGCTCCTGGGCATGAGCGCGTTCGGGCAGGCTACCTGGGTGTGCCGGTCCGGCCGTGGGCTGACTGTTATTCCCCCGCATGCTCAATCCCGCCCCCCGGCGACGGCGGCGCGATAGTCACCCTCGCTCACCTGCTCAAGCCAGGTCACCACCTTGCCATCCTGCTGTTCTGCCAGCGCCAGGTGGGTCATGGGGGTATCTGGCGCCGCACCGTGCCAATGCTTCACCCCGGCCGGGATCCACACCAGGTCCCCTGGCCGGATTTCCCGGACAGGCGCTCCCGCCATCTGCACCCGCCCCACCCCACTGACCACGTAGAGGGTCTGGCCCAGGGGATGGGTATGCCAGGCGGTGCGCGCCCCCGGCGTGAAGCTGACCAGGCCACCGGAGATGGCGGCGGGCGCCGTGCCCTGATAGCGCTGATCCACATAGACATCCCCGACGAAGAACTCGCTGGCCCCCTGGGTTGCAGGCACCTGCCCCGGGGAAAATACCTGTATCGTCTGCTCCTTTGCCTCGGCCTGGCCGAGCGCCATGGCGGCGGCGAGCGTGGTGGCGGATATTGGGTTCATTGTCGACTCCTGCGTTTTAAAATGTGTCACTCGCGCCACCAGGCGCTGCCCTCGTGGGGGGCCAGCACGTTCAGGGACTCGCCCATCATCGGGGTGGTCAATGGGATCTGCTGCTCGGCGGCCAGACGGACTATCTGCTCGAGGGGGTCATCCCACTGGTGCATGGCCAGATCGAAGGTGCCGTTGTGCACTGGATAGAGCCAGCGCCCGCGCAGATCGTGAAACGCCTGCGCCGTCTGCGCCGGCAACATGTGCACGTACTCCCAGCGCTTGTCGTAGGCCCCGGTCTCGAGGAAGGTCACATCGAACGGACCGTAACGCCTGCCAATCTCCTTGAAGCCATCGAAGTAGCCGCTGTCACCGCTGAAGAAGAGAGTGGCTCCCTCCCCGCGAATGACCCAGGAGGCCCACAGGGTCTGGTTGCCATCCCCAAGGCCACGGCCGGAGAAGTGCTGGGCCGGGGTGGCGATGAATTCGATGCCGCCGACCCGGGCCTGCTGCCACCAATCCAGCTCCCTGACCTTGTGCTGGGGGACACCCCAGGCAACCAGGCGCGCCCCTACCCCGAGCGGCGTGATGAAGTGGCCGACCTTCTCTTGCAGCGCCAGGATGGCGTCATGATCGAGGTGGTCGTAGTGATCGTGGGAGAGGATCACCGCCTCTATGGGGGGCAGCGCATCCAGGGTGATGGGCGGCGCGTGCCAGCGTTTGGGACCGAACCACTGCACCGGCGAGGCGCGCTCGCTGAACACGGGATCCGTCAGCCAGAACTTGCCCTGCAATTTGAACAGCAGACTGGAGTGGCCGAGGCGCCACACGCTGTTGTCCGGGGCGGCCATCAGCCCCTCCCGGGTCATGGCCTGCACCGGGATGGCGCTATCCGGCACTGTGCCGTCAGGCTTGGCGAACAAGAAGTCCCACCAGAGCCGGACCCCTTCCCAGGTGCTGCGCTGCGGCAGTGCCACGACATTGCTGAACCGACCCCCCTGATACTGGGAAGAGTCAGGGTGCGCGGGCAGGCCCGGTTTCAATACATAGGAGATAATGCCTGCCATCACGGCTCCTGTTAGCAACCAGAGAGCGCGCCGGCCCCTGGGGACGGCGCGAGAGAGTACAGAGGGGTTCTGCATTCATGAGACTCCTGTTGAGGATCCTGCCTTAGCGACCCACGTTCTTCTGCAGGTGTGACGGATAGCGATCCCCCTCCACCTTGATCCCGGCCAGGGCACGCTGGATGTCTCCCAGATCGGCGGCGCTCAGTGCCACCCGGGCTGCGCCCAGGTTCTCCTCAAGCCGATGCAGCTTGGTGGTGCCGGGAATGGGGGCGATCCAGGGCTTTTGTGCCAGCAGCCAGGCGATCGCAATCTGGGCAGAGGTCACCCCCTTGCTGGCCGCAAGATCGCTCAAGACCTCCACCAGATGCTGGTTGGCCTGGCGCGCCGCCTCGGCAAAACGTGGGACCTGGTTGCGAAAATCCGTGTCATCGAAACGGGTATCGGCCTTGATGGCCCCGGTCAGGAAGCCCTTGCCGAGGGGGCTGAACGGGACAAAGCCGATGCCCAGCTCCTCCAGCAGCGGCAAAATGGCCTGCTCCGGCTCGCGCCACCAGAGGGAGTATTCGCTCTGCAGCGCCGCCACCGGCTGCACGGCGTGGGCACGACGAATGGAGTCGACACCGGCCTCGGACAGACCGAAGTGGCGCACCTTGCCCTCCTGGATAAGGTCTCGCACTGTGCCAGCCACCTCTTCCATGGGGACATCGGGATCGACGCGGTGCTGATAGAAGAGATCGATCACATCGGTGTTGAGGCGGCGCAGGGAAGCCTCGGCAACGGCGCGGATATTCTCCGGCCGGCTGTCCAGCCCATCGGGCACCTTGCCGTTCTTGAAACCGAACTTGGTGGCGATCACCACCTTGTCCCGGAACGGGGCCAGCGCCTCCCCCAGCAGCAGTTCGTTATCGCCAGGGCCATAGGCCTCGGCGGTATCGAAGAAGGTCACTCCCAGTTCATGGGCGCGGCGGATAAGGTTGATGGCCTGCCCCTTGTCCGTGGCCGGGCCATAGCCAAAGCTCAGCCCCATGCAGCCCAGACCGATGGCCGACACTGTCAGCCCGCTGTTACCCAAAGTACGTGTTTGCATGATGGATCCCTTTTCCTGGAAGGCGCTCTCCTGGGAAAGCGCCATGGTGTGGGTGCCTGGCACCCGCCTGGTGTGATGGTTGGCGACTCGCGGCTCGCTCCTGACGCAGGAGCGGGAGGCACCGCCACTTACATGGCCTTGCGAAGGATGCTGGTCAGCACCTCCTGGGTGTAGGTCTCGGCCAGACCAAACCAGCGGGCGTTGCCCTTGAGGTTCTCCAGGATGGCGGGCAGGTCCGCCTCCGTGATGCCGAGCTGGGAGAGGCGGGTCGGCGTGCCAATCTTGTCGAACCATGTCTCCAGGGCGGCAATGCCTTCCTCGGCGCTTTTCAAGCCGAACAACTGCTGGGCGAAGCGCTCGAACTGAGCCGGATTCTGGCCCTGGTACCACCTCATCCAGGCGGGCATCACCACCGACAGGCCGGCGCCATGGGGCACATTGAACAGGGCGGAGAGCGCGTGTTCGATCATGTGGTTGGGGTAACCAAAGCCCGACGTCCCCGCATAGGTCAGGCCGTTCAATGCCAGGGTCGCCGCCCAGGCGAACTCGGCGCGGGCGTTGTAATTTTCGGGGTCTGCCAGCAACTGCTCCGTGGTCTCCAGCACGGTGGCGATGACGGACTCCACCAGGCGGGACTGGATTGTCGGCTGCACCTTGGCGGTGAAGTAGCCCTCGATGGAGTGGGCTATGATGTCCGCCGCCGAGTAGACCAGATAGTCGCGAGAGACCGTCTGCATCAGCGCCGGATTGACGATGGAGACCCTGGGGAAGGTGTGCACCGAGTTGATGGCGAACTTCTCTTTGGTGTCATCGTTGGTCACCACGGCGCCGCTGTTCATCTCGCTGCCGGTGGCAGCCAGGGTCAGGATGGCAAACACCGGCAGCGCCGCCTCGATCTGCCCCTTGCCGACGAACAGATCCCAGACATCCCCCTGATAGAGGCTGCCTGCGGCAATGGCCTTGGCGCTGTCGAGCACGGAGCCGCCGCCGACGCTGAGGATGGCGTCAACCCCCTGCTCCCGTGCCAGGGCGATGGCATCACGCACCTTGGAGATGAGCGGGTTGCTGACGATGCCGCCGCACGCCACGAACGGGATCCCCTGCTCGCCCAGGCTGGCGCTCACGGTAGCAAAGAGGCCATCGCCCTTGATGCGATCGCTGCCATAGGCCAGCAGCACCTTCTTGATGCCGTGCTGGGCCAGGATCTCGCCGATGAGGCGCTCCTTGCCGGTGCCAAACTCGATCCGGGTCGGGTTGTAAAAGCTGAAATTGTCCATCTTGCTCGTCTCGCGGTCTGGGTGCATGCCGGGAGGCATCTCGATGAGCTGAACTATAAATGGGCAACAAACATCGAACTAGACGGCAAATGGATGAATCAGTTACAACTAAATGATGTAAATCGACGAGAAAGAGCATGATCAGCGAATTGAGATCCATCACCACCTTCGTGCGCACGGTGGAACTGGGCAGCCTCAGCAAGGCCGCCGAGGCTCAGCAGATCTCCCCTCAGGCCGCCAGCAAGGCACTGAGGCAGCTGGAGACCTATCTCGGGGTGAGGCTGTTCCATCGCACCACCCGCAGCATGTCGCTGACCGAAGAGGGCCAGCGCTTCCTGGAGGCGGCCCAACCCGCCCTGCTCGGCCTGCAACAGGCCCTGTCGGCCGCGAGGCAGACCCGGGAGGCATTCGCCGGCCCGCTGCGGATCGTGGGGCCCCGCTCGGTCGCGCAGATGATCATAGGCCCAGTGCTGGACGAGTACTGCCGGCTCTACCCCGAGGTCCAGCCCGATGTGCAGCTCGATGACCGCATCGGCAACTGGGTGGAGGAGCGGGTCGATGTGGGTTTGCGGATCGGTCTCTCGCCACAGGATGGGCTGATCGCACGCCGCCTGTTTCCCTTGCAGCTCATCATCTGCGCCTCCCCCACCTATCTGCGCAAACATGGGGTGCCGCACACGCTGCACGATCTGGGCGTGCACCGCTGCAGCGTGTTTCGTCATGCCGGCACCGGCCACCTTATTCCCTGGCATGTAAGGCTTGGTGAGAGCGTGCAGGACCATCTCGTTCGTCCGGCGATATCCACCAATGACGAGACGGTGGAGCTGGGCGCCGTGCTGGCGGGGGAAGTGATAGGCCAGATCGCCGGGCCGACGGCGGCGGCGCACATCCGGGCCGGCCGCCTGGTTCCCCTGCTGCTCGACCACATGACCCAGATGCACAGTCTGTTTCTCTATTACGGCAGCCGCACGGCCCAGCCCGCCCGGGTACGTCGCTTCATCGATCTGGCGGTCGAGCGCCTCACCGACAGCCCGGAGTTCGTGCTCGGCGCCGAGGAGCTGCGCCTTGCCCATGCCCGGGGAGTCGGGGATGCAATGCCCGGATAAGGCGCGATAAGCAGGTGATCGAGCTGTCACCAAGACCGGAGTACCAGGCGACGGCTGACTGACGAGGAGCCCTCCACGAAAGATAGGCGGGCTCACGGTGACGCAAGGGTGCCCCAGGATGTTTCCAGCATCAGCCCAAGGAGTCTGGTTGACTGACCCGGGCTTTACTTCGACGCCAATGACAACCTGGTCGTCGGCCAGGAGACGCCTGTTGAGCCTTCGAGATCCTTGGCGCATGCACCGGGTGGCAGGCGGTTGGCGGGTTGGCCAGTATGGTGGTCACTGGTGGCGACAGCTCATCGCACATCACAGGCCAAGGCAGACGGTGAACGCCCAGCCACTGAGCGGTCACCGTCACCTCGTTGTCGACCAGCATCCGACGTCATCAAGGGGATGTGAGTGCCTCGTCCATCTTGCTCTGCACCTGAGGCAGGGGGCTCGCCACGGGCTCAAGGATGGCATCCAGA
>RCUU01000582.1_pt1 | contig 19817 bp, 19 predicted proteins | sample 2166211 | NCBI WGS metagenome assembly RCUU01 (sample SAMN09932620, study PRJNA488358) | compost metagenome | feature: garden; material: soil; isolation source: compost soil in phenylacetic acid-enriched culture | place: Germany: Experimental Botanical Garden Goettingen | collected 2016-01-27
AAAAAGACCCTCCCTATGAACGCTAGGGAGGGTTAATGTTAACGGAGGTTGCATATCCAAAAGGTTAGAATTAGCTAATTACATGTTTTTGATGACATGGTCGGCAAACTCGGAGCATTTCACTTCCGTTGCCCCATCCATCAAACGGGCGAAGTCGTAAGTGACTGTTTTATTGTTGATTGAAGTTTCCAGACCCTTATAGATCAGGTCCGCCGCTTCTTGCCAGCCCAGATGCTCCAGCATCATAACGCCGGATAAGATAACGGAGCCCGGATTTACCACGTCAAGGTCAGCGTACTTCGGCGCCGTACCATGCGTTGCTTCGAAAATGGCATGCCCCGTTACGTAGTTGATGTTGGCGCCCGGCGCAATACCGATGCCGCCAACTTGCGCTGCCAAAGCGTCGGACAGGTAGTCGCCGTTCAAGTTCAACGTAGCGATAACTTCGAAATCCGTTGGCCGCGTCAACACTTGCTGCAGTGCGATATCGGCAATCGCATCCTTGATGATGATTTTGCCTTCGGCTTCCGCCGCCTTTTGTGCTTGGTTTGCTGCCTCAGCGCCGGATTGTTCCTTGATCCGGTCGTATTCGGCCCATGTGAAGACTTTATCGCCGAATTCCGCTTCCGCGACCTCATAACCCCAGTTCTTGAAAGCACCTTCGGTAAACTTCATGATATTGCCCTTGTGCACCAAAGTGACGCTCTTACGGCTATGTTTGATCGCATATTCGACCGCGGCGCGGACGAGGCGTTTCGAACCTTCTTCTGAAACCGGCTTAATGCCAATCCCGGATGTTTCTGGGAAGCGAATTTTGTTGACGCCCATTTCATTTTGCAAGAATGCCAGGACTTTCTTAACTTCCTCGGAGCCTTCTTTATACTCGATGCCGGCATAGATGTCTTCGGTATTCTCACGGAAAATCACCATATCCACGAGTTCCGGACGTTTAACAGGAGAAGGCACACCTTCGAAATAACGAACTGGACGAAGGCAGACGTACAGGTCTAACTCCTGGCGGAGCGCTACGTTTAGCGAACGGATGCCACCGCCGATCGGCGTGGTCAATGGTCCTTTGATGGCCACAATATATTCGCGAATCGCGGTCAGCGTATCAGCTGGCAGCCATTCCCCGTATGTATTGAAGGCCTTCTCGCCGGCAAACACCTCGTACCAGGCAATTTTCTTTTCCCCGCCGTAGGCTTTGTCCACGGCGGCATCCAATACGCGTTTCGAGGCTTTCCAAATATCGCGGCCCGTACCGTCGCCTTCGATAAAAGGAATTACAGGATGGTTAGGCACCTGAAGCTTCCCATCCTGAATCGTAATTTTCTCGCCTTCAGTAGGAAGATCGAACTTTTCCAGTTTCAACATTTTAACGGTTTCCTCCTTCAGTCTGTTTGCTGCATCTCACGGTCTCCATTTTACCACAATGTTCCTTGGAGCTCCCGCATGGCTGCTTATCTTAATTCAATGGGAACGTATTTCTGATTGGTGACGCCCGTATATTCCGCACGCGGACGAATCAAGCGGTTATCTTCCAACTGTTCCAAAATATGCGCCGTCCATCCGGACAACCGGCTGATCGCAAAAATCGGCGTAAACAGGTCGCGCGGAATGCCCAGCATCGTGTAGACGGAAGCGGAATAGAAGTCAACGTTGGGCTTCAGCCCTTTTTGACCTGTGACAAGTTGCTCCACTTTAACGGAAATATCATACAACGTGGAGTCGCCTTTAAGAATGCTCAACTGACGCGACATATTCTGCAGATGTTTCGCGCGTGGATCGCCGTTTTTGTAAACACGGTGACCAAAGCCCATGATTTTCTCCTTGCCTGCCAGCTTCTTCTGAATGTAGGGCTCCGCTTGCTCCAACGTGCCGATCTCAGCCAGCATATTCATCACCGCTTCATTCGCACCGCCGTGAAGGGGTCCCTTCAAGGTGCCGATCGCCGAGGTAACCCCGGAGTAGATATCGGACAACGTCGCAATCGTCACGCGGGCCGAGAACGTCGACGCGTTCAGCTCATGGTCAGCATGCAGAACTAACGCTTGATCCAAGGCACGAACCGCAATCGGATCCGGTTCTAAGCCGGTTAGCATATACAAGAAGTTGTGCGCGATCGATACGTCCTTCAGCGGGGCGATCGGTTCCTGGCCTTCCCGAATTCGGGCAAACGCAGCAATCAGGGTCGGAATTTGAGTCTGGAGCTTAATCGCCTTCAATTGGTTGTTTTCTCGGGAGTTGTCATTGGCGTTCTCATCATACAAAGCAAGAGCCGATACGGCAGTACGAAGCACTGCCATCGTGTTGGCAGTCTGCGGATACAGCTTCATCTGTTTCAGCACCGCATCAGGAACCGCGGCATAATCGCTTAATTGCCGCTGCAAGCGTTCCAGTTCAGCTTGATTGGGCAATTTGCCGTACCATAACAAATAAGCCGTTTCTTCAAAACTCGCACGTTCCGCCAAATCATCGATATTAATACCACGATAGGCGAGTACGCCATCATGAATGGAGCTGATCGAAGAGGTTGCCGCAACAATGCCTTCCAGGCCTTTCGTAGCTGTCATGAACCATCTCTCCTTTGTTAACATTTTGTGAGCAAACAAGCCCCTGAAAACATTTTCAAATTGAAAGTTTTAAATTTTCGAAGTCATGCAATACCGGGCCTATAATTGCAGAAATATTGCTCCACTGCTTACTTCTTCATCATACTGGATTTCCGAAAACATGGGAACCGCTTCAGCACTGCCGGGTACATTAAATGATTTTATCACAACAATAAAGAAATTTTGTAAACGATTGCAGTTGCGCAATGAATTATATCACATTATTCGAAAGATGTTCGAGGCGGAATACTCGCGGCGGACAAATAATAGAGTAGAACTAGGACATGTATTGGGAAAAGGGGAAATGCCACATGGATCACGTGATCGTCAAGCGCGTGCTGCGCGGCAGCTGGATATGCGTCGTCCTCATCAGCTCCATCTTGGCCGTCTACTGGCTGCTCCCGCTGGTTTATCCGTTCTTAATCGCCTGGCTGATCTCCTATGCGATGCATCCGTTTGTCCTGTGGCTCCAAAAGAGTCTACGGGTACCAAAGTGGCTGGCTGTAACGCTCTCGCTGCTCATTTACTTTGGAAGTGCAGGGATTATTGTGTCCGCGGCGCTAACGCGCCTCGTTAAAGAGTTAATCCATTTGGCCGAATCCTTCGATTTGCGCATTGCCGAGTGGAGAAACCTGTTTGTTTCATGGACGCAAAGCGAGGGCATCCAATCGATCATTACCGAGATCAACCGATTTATCGCCGATAACCCCGGTTACGAAAATACCATCCATAAAAACATCGACAACACCGCCGAAAGAGTTGGATCCTTTGTTTCTCATTTCGTCAATAATGTGCTGGAAACGATCGTCACCTTGCTCTCCTCCCTCCCCAATTTAGGGGTCATTCTCGGCGTGATCCTGTTGGCTACCTTTTTTATCAGCAGCCACTGGGAGCGCGATATGCGGTTCTTGGCTAACTCCATACCTACACCGTTTCGCAAAACCGTAGGCGCGATTTGGCGCGACCTGCAGCGAGCTCTCTCAGGTTATCTGCGCGCCCAATTCATCATGATTTCCATCACCGCGTTTATCGTATTGCTCGGCTTACTTATTTTGGGCGTCGATTCCGCCTTTACCTACGCCCTGCTGATTGGACTTGTCGATTTATTACCTTATCTAGGCGTCGGAACGATCATGATTCCTTGGCTGATTTATGCCTTCGCCACGGGCGACGTCACGCTGGGGATCGGACTGTCCGTGTTGTACGGGGTCATCCTGCTAGCCCGCCAACTGATTGAACCTAAGGTACTGGCCAGTAGCGTTGGATTGGATCCCTTGCCCACGTTGATCGCGATGTTCGTCGGCCTCAAGCTGTTTGGCGTGTTAGGACTGATCATCGGCCCGGTTACGTTGGTCATTCTAGGTGCCGCCGTCCGTGCCGGTGTCGTCCGTGATTTGCGAAACTATATTGTACACGGCCGTTTGAGATAAAAAAAGGGCATCATCGTCTTCCAAGACGAGATGCCTTTCTAAAATAAATCCGTTAACGGCGGAAATACGTGATCGTTCCGTCTTTCATCTTCTTGCTGACCCATTTCATGAGCGGGATCCGATACAGCACGCGCGTTAGCGGGAACACCATCGTAAAACCGATGAGATCGGTAATGAAGCCGGGGATCAGCAGCAGGATCCCGCCGGCAAACACGCATAATCCATCCAGGACCATTCGCCCCGGAATTTGTCCGCCGCTCATTTGGGCTTTGGCATCCGCCAACACTTTACGCCCTTCAAATTGCATCATCAACCCGCCGAGCACGGACGTTGCCAGCGTCAGAAAGATCGTTTTACCGACACCCAACCTCTCGCCGACGTACATATACCCCCAAAATTCTACGATCGGAATCAACACAATGAGAGCGGCTATCCATTTACGCATATCAGGACTCCTTTATCACATTCCTGTACTTGTATTTTACCGCCTCCACGCCGGATAATCAAAATTTACGATTTTCGGGCTTCCTCCAGCGCCGCATACCATTCCGGAAATACCTTCTTGAACTGAACCGGTTTGAAGTCCTCGCGGCGAACCACATAGTGGGAAGAAGAACCTTCTACGCAAAGCGTGCCTTCCCCATTGTACACCTCATAACCATAGGCGGTTTTGACGCCGCTGTTCTCGATGACCCGTGTCTTGAGCAACACGGTTTCCCCATAACGGATTCCGCGTTTGTATTCTACCTTCATTTCGTGAACGGGAGAAATATATCCGGCCTGCTCCATCTTGACATAATCAAAGCCAAGATTTCGGCTCAACTGCAGCCTCCCCAGCTCGAACCATTCCAGGTAATGGGCGTGGTAAATAATCCCCATCATATCGAATTCCGAATATTTCGGCTCAATCACCACTTCGCATACGTACACTCGATTCGCTCCTTTCCGGGTTTCCCGCCAATCTATCGCATGATGGTTTTGCGGCAAAAAAAGCAATGGTCCCGAGCGGGCCCCATTGCCTTTTGTTGTGATGATAAGTCAATCTATTTATTTCTACGACTACTTGCGGATTTGCCCGATTTTCACCAGGTTGGTCGAACCGGAACGTCCGAGTGGTACCCCAGCCGTGATCACGACGAGGTCGCCTTCCTTCACGAGTCCGGAATCCAAGCCGCCCTTCATCGCTTTGTCGAACATTTCGTCCGTCGTGCTGGCCGTATCGCCTTTCACCGGCGTTACGCCCCAGTTCAGGGCCAGACGGCGCAAGGTTTGATCTTCGGTCGTCACGGCGATGATCGGTGCTTTCGGACGGTATTTGGAGACCATCCGTGCCGTATAACCGGTTTCCGTCGAAGTAATGATCGCTTTGGCATTCAGCTCCAATGCCGAGTTGGCAACCGCTTGGCTGATCGCTTCAGTAACCGTCGTTTGTTGTGCATTACTTTGTTTAACGAAGATTTCACGGTATTCCAAAGCGGATTCCGCTTTCTCGGCGATGCGGGACATCGTCAATACCGATTCCACCGGATATTTCCCGGCAGCCGTTTCGCCGGACAACATGATCGCATCGGTACCGTCGAAGATGGCGTTCGCCACGTCACTTGCTTCGGCGCGAGTAGGTCTAGGGTTGCGTTGCATCGAATCAAGCATTTGCGTCGCCGTGATCACCGGTTTCCCTACGCGGTTACATTTCTCGATCATACGTTTTTGTACGAGAGGCACATCTTCCGCTGGAATTTCTACACCGAGGTCACCGCGGGCAACCATCAGGCCGTCGGAAACTTCCAAGATTTCATCGAGGTTGTCAACGCCTTGTTGGTTTTCGATTTTAGAAATGATTTGGATATGAGCTGCGTTGTGTTTCTCCAGCAATTGACGAATTTCAAGCACGTCGCTCGCTTTACGAACGAAGGAAGCGGCAATAAAATCGATGCCTTGCTCGATCCCGAACTTGATGTCGTTAGCGTCTTTCTCGGTGATGCCTGGCAGGGAAATGTTTACGCCTGGAACGTTAACGCCTTTTTTGCTCTTAATGGTACCGCCATTGACGATACGGCATTTGATTTCCGTACCTTGAATCTCGACGACCGTCAAACCAATCAGACCGTCGTCAATCAGAATCGTCGAACCGACTTCCACGTCTCCAGGAAGCTCTTTGTACGTAATGGAGATCCGTTCCTTGTCGCCGAGAATTTCTTCGGTCGTCAAGGTTAGGAATTCGTCCTGTACCAGCTCGATCGGTTCTTCTTTCAGCTTACCGGTACGGATTTCAGGACCTTTGGTGTCCAACAGTATGGCGATAGATTTCCCCAGCTCTGCACTCGCTTGACGGATCGTCTTGATCCGGTTACCATGCTCCTCAAAATCACCGTGGGAGAAGTTCAAGCGAGACACGTTCATTCCGGCCATAATCAGCTTCTTGATGTTTTCTAACGATTCACTGGAAGGACCGATAGTACATACGATTTTTGTTTTGCGCATTTGGGTTTCCTCCGTTTAAAATAGTTCTCTCTATATAATCTTTTCCAACAACTAAATTTACTACAGTTTTGTCGATTTGTATAGGAAGTTTATCATATTGTAACGAACATTCCTTCAAAGCATGCAAAGTTACTCGATTCACGCATCTCATCTTAGTGCCTAAATTTGCATTATTCCCTGAGTACAGCGAAAATAACCTTGCCGTAGGTCCCCATAGGTTCCACCCGTAAGGTTATCGCTTTGGATCTTAACTTTTCTCGGCGGTATGGGCCTCAGAGGCAGCTGCCGATTCGCCAGACGCATCCACAGGAGCCTCATCCTCGATCACGCCAGCAACTTCAGCCACGCTCTCCGATGTGGCCGGAGCCTCCGTCTTGCTGGCCACTTGAAACTCGCCGATTTTGCGGAATTTCCGGTATCGATCTTCCACGAGTTCATCCGGATGCAAGTTGGATAGTTCCTCCAGGTGTTGGAGCAGCGATTCTTTGATGGCTTCCGCGGTCGATTCGTAATCCCGGTGTGCTCCACCACGCGGCTCGGGAACGATCTGTTCGATCACCCCCATCTCCAACAGGTCTTGAGCGGTAATCTTCATCGCTTCCGCCGCCTGATCGGCCTTGGAAGCATCCTTCCAGAGAATGGAGGCCGCTCCGTTCGGCGAAATGACGGAGTAAATCGCATTCTCCAGCATCAGCACGCGGTTACCTACGCCAAGTGCTAGCGCCCCCCCACTGCCGCCTTCACCGATGACCACACAAATCACGGGAACCCGCAGCATCGACATATCCCGCAAATTGCGAGCGATCGCTTCCGATTGCCCGCGCTCCTCTGCCGTAATTCCCGGATAAGCGCCTTTTGTGTCAATAAATGTAATGATTGGGCGCCGGAACTTGTCCGCTTGCTGCATGAGCCGCAGCGCCTTGCGGAATCCTTCCGGATGCGCGCTGCCGAAGAAGCGGGCAATATTGTCCTTCGTATCCTTCCCCCGCTGTTGTCCGATCACCGTGACCGGCATTCCGCCAAGCTTGGCCAATCCCCCAACAACGGCAAGATCGTCGCCAAATACCCGGTCCCCGTGGAGCTCAATGAAGTCCTCAAAGATCAGGCCGATCATATCGAGTGACGTCGGGCGTTGATGATGCCGGGCCAGATGCATTTTTTGCGAAGGGGAGATGTTGCTGTAGATCTCTTCCTCCAGCTGCCGATAGCGCTCTTCCAGACGTGCAATTTCTTCTGTAAAATCGATGCCCTTCTCGCTGCCAAACTGCTCCAGTTCCAAAATCTTCTCGCGCAGCTTCACGAGAGGCGTCTCAAAAGGCAATTCGCCTGCCATTTATGCTCCTCCCTTCACGCCGTGCAAATCTAGCAACTTCGCCAGCGTCGACTTCATGTCCTTCCGATGAACGACAAGATCGAGCTGACCGTGTTGCAGGTTGAACTCGGCCGTCTGGAAATCGTCCGGAAGCTTCTGACGGATCGTCTGCTCAATGACGATTCTTCCGGCAAATCCGAATACGGCACCGGGCTCGGCCACAATAATGTCGCCAAGCATGGCAAAGCTAGCCGATACGCCGCCCGTCGTTGGGTCCGTAATGACCGAGATGAATAGTCCGCCATGTTCGCTTAATCTAGCCAACGCAGCGCTCGTCTTGGCCATCTGCATCAAACTGAGGATGCTCTCTTGCATCCGCGCTCCACCCGATGTTGAGAAAATGATCATCGGCAGGCGTTTCTCCGTAGCCGCTTCAATCGCTCGCGTAATTTTCTCCCCGACAACCGAACCCATGCTCCCAGAGAAAAAATCAAAGCTCATCACGGCAACCACGGCAGGAAAGCCCTGAATTGTCCCCTCGCCGGTGACGACCGCTTCGCGTAGACCCGACTTCAGGGTTTGCTGCTCCAACTTGCTGGCGTAGCCCGGGAATTCTAACGGATCCACGGAAACGAGATCCGCATCATATTCCGTAAAGCTACCTTCATCGAAGGTATAGCGAATCCGCTCCAGCGCGTTTAAGCGCATATGATGTCCGCAAGCCGGGCACACCATATAATTCTTCTCCAGCTCTTTACTGTACTGAATCGCGCCGCAACGGCCGCATTTATTCATCAGACCTTCCGGAATTTCGCGTTTCGGACGATCCGCCTGCGGCGTGCCCTCTTCGCTGCCAGTTCGTCCGGAAGGAATGGTCGCGTACTTCCTCTTCTTCTGAAACAAATCTTTGAACACAACTACACCTCTTCAGCCGTTTATTTATCGTGGCAGATCCAAAAGTCTATAAAGCCCAGTCGACCCTATGAACCCGCACTTCCAGGCCTTATCTGCAACTAGGAATCTCGAATCCCCTGCTAAGGATGCAAAATCGAATTCAACACTTCTTGCACTTCTTCCAATTCCCCGGAAGGAACCAGAATCTCAAACTGCTGTTTGGATAAATTAACAGGACGTGTTTGGACGAGAAAGCCTTCTTCGGTGAGTTTCGTCTTGATCATATCCGCAACTTTTGCGGTAGGCGCGATATACATAACAGTCCACATGCCCTTTTCAAAGCCCCCTAACCTAATCTTTGAGCCCGTATAATAGAGTAATGATAACATAATTTTCAAATTTCCCGCAACAAAAGGAAAACCGCGCCGTAAGCGGCCCGGTGCAGGGAATTGCCGCAGGGCCCGGTGCTTCTTGTAGAAGGAGCGCGGGCCTATCGGCGGGGGCTGGGCGCTGTTTTCTTTTTCTTTTTCGCTTAAGAGGAACTAGGAGGGTAGGTAGCGGCTTGCTCGTGCTTATGGGCAATTCGGGCGGAGGCGGCGGCCGCGAGACCCGCAACCAAGTCGTCGAGAAAGACGTGAATGGAATCCCCGCGATGATTCAACTTCCCGATGATTTCCGGTTTGACCTTGTCCAAATAACCAAAGCTTGTAAGTCCGATCATCCCGAACACGCTCGTAATGCCCAGCGCCATCGTCTCATCCACCCCGTAGAGCGGCTCGTCGGCCTCCATGATAGCTTGCAGCGGTTCCGGAAGCTGCTTCTGCTCAGCCAGCTCGTCGAGGGCAATCCCGGTGAATAAGGTATATTGGACTTCTCTTTTTTGCAGTACGGCCTTCACGCTCTCCAAACATTGGTCCAATGTCAGATCATCATGATACGCGGTTTGCAGCGCATGAACAATTTGAGCAATACCCTCCAGCTTCACTCCGCGGCGCAGCAGTTGCGCTTCCGCCAATTCATAAGACATACGCATCTTCCTCCCCTGATTCCGAGTACAACGCCGCTGCCTGTTTAGACTTGATGCCTGACGCGCTGCCGGAATCCGCTCTCGGGCGTTCTTGCCCGGTTCTTGGTTTTTCGTGTTTCTAAGTGTATGCACGATCCTTCGAAAATGTTCGTTCAAACTTGTCCGGAACCGGATACGGTGATCCCCTGGGCTATTTTTAAGTAGGCCGATCGACAATTGTTGGCGGAGGAATATGTGGATAATGAAGGTGTTGATCGCTGGCGCTAGCGGAAGGGGCCGATCGCTGGTGCTGACGGATGGTACTGATCGCTAGCGCTAACGAACGTGTGGATCATCGAGCTCTAACGGACCGTAGCGACGCTATTTGGCTATTTCCCGGTTATTTCCCAACGTAACGGACTCCACAGCCCTTATTGGGCACGATTCGGAAAAGAGCGGGCGGTTTGCGGGGAAATAACGTCTCTCAGGTCCGTTATTTTGACTAGTCCGACGTATCCAAAGAAATAACGTCGCTGGAGTCCGTTACAGCCATAAAAAAACCGGTCCTGCAACAAGTGCAGAACCGGTTAGGCATGGCGCAAAGCAAATCATCTAATCTTGACCGTGTCGGAGCCAAGCATCCGCTCCATTTCGTCGATCAAGGCGGGCGAAGGCTTGATGCTGTAGCGCTCCGTCAAGGCCAGCAGCTTACCGGTGCTTTCGTAGAAGAGCACCGTCGCGACCGGGCCGGGATGCTGCTCCAGCAGCAGCTTGAGCCGCTCGAGCAGGCGCGCGTTCTCCGCCGCGGCCGTGATCTTGATGAAGACGCGCTGCGCCGGCGTCTTCTCCTGCTCGCGCCGCGCGCCCGGCGCGGGCGCGGATGGCGGCGCCGCCGCGGCCGAAGCGGCCGGCCGTGCGGCGGCGCCTGCCCCGCGCCCGCACGCCAAGCCGCGGCGCAGCTGGGCCAGGCTTTGCTCGCTCAGCGGTGCCACCTCGTCGGCCAGCAGCTTGAAGCCTTCGTCCTGCTGCTGGACGACGCCGCGCAGCGCGAGCAAAACCCCTTTACTGACGTGGGCGGCCGAGCGCCGCCACACTTCAGGGAACAACACGACCTCGCAGCGTTCGATCTGGTCTTCCAGCTCCATGAACGCCATCGCTTTGCCCTGCTTGGTCGTGATCGTCTTCACGGACACGACCATCCCCGCCACGACCGTGCGGGTCTCATCAGGCGCTTCGGCCAAGTCCATTAGCCGTTCTACGCCGTCTCCCTCCAGAAGCGCGTCGAAATCATCCAGCGGATGGCCGGACAAATACAGCCCCAGCAGCTCACGCTCCAGGTCCAGCTGCTGCCCGGCCGTAAACTTCGGCACGTCCGGATATTCGATATCCCAATTTGGGGACTCTACAAAATCAAACAGTTGAATCTGCAAATCATCCCGTTCTTTCCGCCATTTCAGCGCCGCTTCGACCGTCTCGTCCAGCATCGCCAGCAATTGCGCGCGATGACCCGGCAAGGCATCAAACGCCCCGCCTTGAATCAGCGACTCGATCACCCGCTTATTGCAGGTCCGCAAATCCACCCGCCGGCAAAAATCGAGCAAGCTGTCGAACGGACGCTCTTTCCGTTCTTTCAAAATACTTTCGATCGCCTGAGTCCCGACGTTTTTGATCGCGGCCAGGCCAAAGCGGATCACGCCGAGGCTCGGCGCCTCCTGCCCCGGTTTGGCGGCACCGTCCTGCGAACCGCCGCCGACCTCTACGACCTCAGCGGATCCAACGCTTGCCCCCGCCTGCGGCGTAAACAGCACATTGCTCTCGTTCACGTCCGGCGGAAGCACGACGATGCCCATCCGACGGCATTCCACAATGTATTCCGCTACCTTCCGATGGCTGCCGGTCACGGCGGTCAGCATCGACGCCATAAACTGCACCGGGTAGTGCGACTTGAGGTACGCTGTTTGGAAGGCCAGCACGCCATAAGCAGCCGCATGGGCGCGGGGAAAGCCGTAGTCGGCAAAGCGGACGATCATGTCGTATACCGCGTTCGCCTCGGCTTCACTATAGCCCTGCGCCTCGCTGCCGACGACGAAATGGCTACGCTGCTCATCGAGCACCTCGCGTTTTTTCTTGGACACCGCCCGACGCAGCAAATCGGCTTCACCCAGCGAAAAGCCCGCCATTTTGGAAGCGATCTGCATGATTTGCTCCTGGTACACGATGATACCGTACGTATCTTTCAGGATCGGCTCAAGATCCCGGTGCGGATATTCCACGCCGATCTGCCCATGCTTGCTGGCGATGAATTTGGGGATGAACTCCATGGGACCCGGACGGTACAGCGCATTGACGGAAATGATGTCCTCGAATGCCGACGGCTTGAGCTCCTTCAGCACTCGCCGCATGCCCGTGGACTCCAGCTGGAACACGCCGGTCGTCTCTCCGCGGCCCAGCATCTCGTACGTTGCCGGATCGTCGTCCGGAACAAGCCGGAAATCGGGTGCGCTGCCCGCCTGCTCCTGGACCCAGTTCATGCAACGCTCGATAATGGACAAGGTGCGCAGCCCCAGAAAATCCATTTTAAGCAGGCCGATCGCTTCCAGGTTCTCCATGGAGTATTGCGTTAGTGCGGTACGCTCGCTGCCCGCCTGCAGCGGGACGGCATCGGTCAACGGGTCTCGCGAAATCACAACACCGGCGGCGTGAGTCGAGGCGTGCCGCGGCATGCCTTCCACTTTTTTCGCCATATCCAGCAGCCCCTTGACCCGCTCGGACCCGTCATACATCGCTTTCAGGTCCGGGCTTTCCTTCAGTGCACGTTCAATGGTCATCCCTAGGTGTCCCGGAATCAGCTTCGCCACTTTATCCACTTCACCAAAAGGCACATTCAGCGCCCGCCCCACGTCGCGGACCGCTGCGCGAGCCGCCATCGTCCCGAAGGTAATAATCTGGGCGACATGCTCTGCCCCGTATTTTTCGACCACATATGCAATGACCTCATCCCGCCGCTCATCGCTGAAGTCGATATCGATATCCGGCATCGTCACCCGCTCCGGGTTCAAAAACCGTTCGAAAAACAGTTTGTATTTGATCGGATCCACATCGGTGATTCGCAGCACGTAAGCGACCAAGCTGCCCGCGGAGGATCCCCGGCCCGGTCCGGTCGCGATCCCATTACGGTGAGCAAACGCGATAAAATCCCATACGATCAAGAAATAATCGGAGAAGCCCATATTGGCAATCGTCTCCAGCTCGTAACGCAGCCGCTGCTCCAGCTTTTCCCGCTCTGCCGGATCTTGCCAAATGTCCAGTTGACCATAACGTTCAACCAATCCTTGCTCACACAACTCCGCCAGGTAACTCCCCGCGGTTTGTCCCTCCGGAATCGGACGGTATGCCGGTAAAATATGCCGGTCAAACTCCAGCTCCAACTCGCAGGAATCGGCAATTTTCGCCGTATTGGCATACGCCTCCGGCAAATGAGGAAACAGCAAGGCCATTTCCGCGGCAGTTTTCAGATAAAGCTGATTGGTATGCATTTTAAGCCGGTCTTCGTCATCCACCGTTTTACCCGTACCCACGCAAATGAGCACGTCTTGCACCTCTGCGTCCTGTTGGCTCAAGTAATGTGCGTCATTGGTGACCACAAGCTGCGCCCCGATTTCCCCGGCCAATTGGACGAGTTGTGGATTCACTTTCTTCTGCTCGGGGATGCCATGGTCCTGAAGCTCCAGGTAAAAATCCTCGCCAAACGCCGCCTGATACCGGAGTGCGGCTTTTTTCGCTTCCTCATAATGGCCTCTCAGCAGATGGAAAGGGACCTCTCCGCCTAAGCAGGCACTAAGGCAGACCAGGCCTTCGCGATGCCGTTCGAGCGCGTCCCAGTCGATTCGCGGCTTGTAATGGAAGCCCTCAAGGTGACCAATGGAGCTGAGCCTCATCAAGTTGCGGTACCCCGTCTCATTTTTGGCCAGCAAAATCAAGTGATGAATCGGCTGGTCCTGCCGGCTTCCCCGTTCCTTGCGCGAGCCTGCCGTAAAATACACCTCGCAGCCGATGATCGGCTTGATGCCGTGCTTTTTACACAATTTATAAAAAGGAACCGCGCCGTACATGACCCCGTGATCCGTCAGCGCCAGCGCCTTCATGCCGGAGGCTGCGGCCTTGGCAACGAGGTCCTCGAGCCGGGCGGCCCCGTCCAGCAAGCTGTATTCACTATGTACGTGCAAATGAACAAAGCTGTCCATGCGATCCCTTCCTTTCGGATTTATTTCACAAAGCTAAGCCAAATCAGGTTCAACCGTCGACTTTTCAGCGCCGAGAAGGTTGGATGAAACTAGGGAGTGAGTAGCGGAGCGTAGGCAAACCTACGTGAGCAACAGAGCGACCGGTTGAATTCAAGATTCGATGTCGCATTCGCTCCCTGAACTGCTTCGCGATCAAAAGTCGACTTTAACACTACCTTTATTGAATATTTTATCATACATGGCTAGGCCTCGCCCATAGACTGGTAGAAAGACCGGACAAACCTCGGAAAGGGGCAAACGCGCATGAGTACGTTTTTGACCAAAGCGGTGATGGATTTCTTTATCGCCTTCGGGATCGTGGTGGGGGGCGCCATGGTGGGCGGCATCGGTGCCGTCGTTTCACTCCAGCCGCCAACGCACACGATGCTGGACATCGCCGACCGCATTAAAATATGGGCGCTCGCCGCTGCCGTAGGCGGCACGATCGACCCGATGCGGGTCATCGAGAGCAATTTTTTTGACGGGAACCTGTCTCCGGCCATCAAACAAATCTTGTACCTGCTGTTTGCCTTTCTCGGTGCGCATATGGGTTCGGAGCTGGTGCGTTGGATGTGCGGGGGAGGCCGGGGATGACCGAAGAGGCGAAACAGCCGAAGCTTACGGGCTTTCGCAGGTTTATGCAGTTTACCGCTGTGTTTATCCTCGGCATGGTCATGGGCAGCATCGTCTACAACGTGATCTATCAGACAAGCTACAATTTGCTTTGGATCCAGAACAAGGATCTCACGATCCAGCTGCATCAGGCAGAAGAGGATATCCGGACATTAAAAAAATACAACAACCGCTCAACCGTCATCAAAGAGATTAAGGTTCGCGTGGAGGAACGAGACCCCCCGCTCGATTCGCTCGCGGTTAAAGAGGTGGCCGAGCAGCTTCATAACGAGTTGGAGGTGCTGCGGGGCCGGAATATTTTCGATATCGACTCCGATGCCAAAATGGCCCGAACGCTGCTGAACCGCAAAATCTATGTTGTGCGCGATAAGGAGTATAGTATTCAGATCAAAACGATGTTGGTGAGCGATGGGGTGCTGCAGGTTTGGGTGGATATGAGGCCCTATATTCGTCTCTAGCAAATCATGCTAAAATAGAGGTAATTAAAAAAAAGAATTTTGATCACGAAGCGGATGCATGGAGCGGGTTCGGCGTCGAATCTTGAATTCACCCGGGCTTTCCGCTGCTCACGTAGGCTTCTCCTACGCTCCGCTGCTCAATCCCTAGCTTCATCCAACCTTCTCGGTGCTGAAAATCCTTTTTTTAAATTTGATTGAACCGGTAATTAAAAAAGGATTTTGATCACGAAGCGGATTCACCATTTTATATGATTTTTCATATAGAAATGGGCCAAAATTGTTAAAAAGACCCATTCTATATGAAATTTCATATAGATTATCGATATTTTGGCTTTTGAGCGCGAATATATATGATTTTTCGAACACAATCCTGCGGGGAGCTATCCCCCTAACATTATGTTTATAAAGGAGCTAGTTGAATCAATGATCCAAACCATCCAATACGTTCTTTACGCTATCCTGATCATCTGCTGCGTGGGCTCGGTCTTCTTCAGCTTCAAGTCGCGGCGTTCGCTCGATCCGCAAACGCGGGGGATGGCAGCCGCCAAAATGAACATCTTTATGGGCGTGATGCTGATCATTCTGGCCCTCATTCAAATGTTCATGTTTAGCGGTTCGACGCTCCGGGTTGTCATCGGCGCCGTGTTTATGGTGCTGGGGGCATTCAACATTTTTGCCGGCATCCGCAACCACGGCTTGTATGCAAGGCAGAAACAGGGATAACCTCGGCCGCTCCGCCGTTAGCTATCCCCGTCCCCTGTCGCTTACCTATCCCAACCTCACGCGTGGTCGATCGACTGCAACGTCATGACCGCCTTGGAGATGAGGGAGTCCTGATACGTCAACATGATCTCCAGCTTACAAGCCCGGCGGCTCATCTCCAGCAGTACAGGAGTGATGACGATCGGGTTTTCAATTTGCACCGGACGCACGAAATAGGTGGTGATATTGTCGACGACAAAGTCGCCGCCGCTGGTGTCCTTGGCCGCGCGAAGCCCCGCCTGGGTCATTAGCGAAGTCAGAACCCCGTGCGAAATCGTCCCCAAATCGGTGGACATCTGCGGCGTAATCATTCCGCGGAAAAATAACTTCCCCTCTTCGTCCCGCTCCTCGGCAAACCCATTCCACATCAAATGCTCAAACGTTTCGCCTAGCTGCGGCTGATTGCGCACGTCCCGCATGGCCTGCAGCACCTCACGACGCGTCACCGACGAGACCAGCTTCCGATTGCGGTCGACAACGGGCAAGAAATCGATTCCTTCCCATACCATGATTTGCGCGGCGGAAGCCAGCGATGTCTGCAGGCCGACGGTAATCGGATGGCGAGTCATACATTTCTCGATGGACTGGTCGCCGCTAAGCTCCTCGACATTCTTTCGGCTGACGATCCCGATGACCCGATTCCATTCATCCACGACCGGAAAATGCTGATTTCCCGTCTCCAATGACAACTGGTCGAAATCGGAAATGTTGCTCGTCGCCTTCAGCATATTCACCCGCGGCTTGCGGCTGACGATGTCTTCCACGAGCATGATTTTCTTCTTGATCAAGCGGTCAAACAACGCGCGGTTAATCATGGAAGCGACGGTAAACGTATCATGACGCGATGAAATGATCGGCAAAGACAGCTTGTCCGCCAATGCCTTGACCTCGCGGCTCGTCCCGAAGCCCCCGGTGATCAGCACGCCGGCGCCTTGCTCCAGGGCCAGCGAATGGGCATTGTCGCGGTTCCCGATAATCAACAGGCTGCCGGCGTCGATGTATCTGGCCATGGCATCGATTTTCATCGCACCGATGACGTATTTGTTCAGCGTTTTGTCCAAGCCTTCCCCACCGCCGAGTACATGGCCCTCCACGATGTCCACCACGTCGCCAAAGGTTAACTGGTCGGAGATGTTCCGCGGCTTCTTCTCTACGCGAACGGTGCCGATCCGCTCCTTCGTAATGACGATCCCCAGGTTCTCCGCTTCCTTTACCGCCCGGTAAGCGGTGCCTTCGCTGACGCTCAGCGTTTTGGCCAGCTTGCGTACGGATATTTTCGTCCCGATCTTCAGTCCTTCGATATGCTGGAGCAGCTGTTCGTGTTTTGTGACGCTTTCCTCCGGTCCCTCCAACTGTTATACCCCCCTGCCCGAATCTGTACTATTCTGTATTCATTATACACCTTCAAGCGTAGGTCATCCAGACGGCGGCAAGAACGATAACAGAATAGACAATTTCCAGCATACCGGACGGTTTCGCGGTGATTCCTGTCCGCGGGAACCAGACCGCCCGTGCCAGCAATACCACTGCAGCCAGTCCCAATGCCGGAGACAGAAGCCAGAGCGCCAGAAGCGTCAGGACCAGATGGTAGGCTACGGAATAGGCATAGAATCGCTTGTTGTTCCGTTCGCGGATAATCGTTTTTACATAAAAGGCGGTCCCGATGAAGTACGCCGTGCTGATCAGGAACAATTCCATAGCCAGCCGGAAATCGGTCCCTCCTCCAAGTTTGTAGGAGATAAATACCATCAGGCTGAATTGCACGATAGCGGCAATATCGTTCAGCAAAGCGCGTTCTCGCTTTCGCTTGGCATAGAGGGCATTAATCGCAAACAGCGGAACGAAGAGGAGCGCCATTAGCAGAACGATGGGACGGAACAGAACCAAAGCGGCCGCCGCAGGAACTAACAGCGCACCATAGAACAGCACCGGTTTGCGGAAGCGGGCCGCTTTTCCCGTCCGAATCCACTGCAACAGGGGAAACATCAGCAAATAGATCAGAAGCCAGCAAACAAACAACAGTCCGTGAATCGCCCCGGGGGTAGAGGCGAGCATCCCGAACAGAAACGGAACGACCAGCATCGCCCAGGCTCCGTGCTGATTGGGAATATAATCTCGGATTCGCACGTCATTGGTTCCTCCTTCATCTTCGTGTAAAGCCTAAATTACGGACATTATAATCAGTTGGCCTAAGCATCCCAGTGACAGGAATCACTGGAACCATGGCGTCTTCCGGACAAATCCAAACAGAAATTTTCACCGGCAATTGACTTGTGACTGATATCACAATCATTCTGCTTCCCGTTGATATAATGAGGTCGAATCGTTAAATTTTTAACTTTAGGAGGACTTCACATGAGTCAATTCAAAGCTACTGTCAACGCTACCGAATATCCGCCGCAGCTCAAGCATAAGACGATTTTTGCCGCTTACAATTCCTTGGAGCCGGGGGAAGCCATGCTGCTGATCAACGACCATGACCCGGTGCCGCTCCGTTTTCAGTTCGAAGCGATGCATCCCGGCGGTTTTACTTGGGAGTACATTGAGCAAGGGCCCGAGATGTTCCAGGTGAAAATCGGTAAAAATTAAAGCAGGGGGAATGCCCTATGGCTACGATTACGGTTATCGATGACAAGACGATCCAAATCGCCGTGGAACTGGAGGATGCCTTGCGCATGATTCAGGAGGCGGAGAGCAACCTCGAGCGGTACGCGGGTGAGATCCTCACGATCGCCGAGAAAATGCCGGAATTTCAATACACGTATTTCTGTTTCTACGCCTATGACACCGCCACCTTGTTTGAAAAAATGTTAGGGATCGATCCGAAGCAGTATTTGTCCTTCTCGCTGGATGCGCCGGACTCGTTCTTCTATACCCTTTACGGCGGCATGAAAGGACTTAGCGGTGCGGCACGGCTGTGCCAAGCGTTTGCAACCGAACGGACCGACGTGGAGGTGAATGTGTAAATGGCAGACCGCATTGTTGAACTCGACGTTCGCCCGTTTCTTCGCCGAGGCGAGGAACCGTTCAGTGTGATCATGGACACGGTCGGGAAGCTGGAAAAGGGCGAGACTTTCGTTCTGCACGCCACCATGAATCCCATCCCGCTTCTAAAGGTGCTTGAAGGTAAGGGCTACAGCCATGCTTCCGAGCAATTGGCTGAGGATCATTGGAAAGTGACATTTGAACCTCTTCCATCCTAATGCCCATCCGTTGGATTTACAAGAATGAAAAGGAGGCCGATCGGCCTCCTTTTTTGCATTGCGTGATTTTGCTCACGGTTGATCGTGACTGTTGTAGCCCCGAGGAATATAGGAGCAGTACGGATCGCTTTCCAAATAATCGCCGGTAACCGCATAGGCCCTTGCCCTGGAGCCGCCGCATAGCTCCTTGAATTCGCAGGCTCCGCACTTGCCCTTAAGCAAGGATTTATCTCTTAACTGCTGCAAAATCGGCGAATTTCGATAGATTTCCACCAACGAAGTGTCTCGGACATTTCCGCAATTCACCGGCAGAAAACCACTCGGATACACCTCGCCAATATGGCTGATAAATACGAATCCGTCTCCGTCGTTTACGCCTTTAGGCGATCGGCCGAGTACATCCTTTCGTTTGGGCGTTGCCGAGCCCCCCTCTACGGAAGCGGCGATTCGCCTCTGCTGCTGCATGAATACCCGGCGGTAATGGGGCGCTTCCGTCGCTTTAATGCCGTAAGGCATCTCCCGTTGCAGGTTCGCCAGCCAAATCATCACCTGCTCATGCTCTTCCGGTGTAATCATGTCTTTCGTCATTCCCCGCCCCGTTGGTACAAGGAAGAACACGCTCCAGAGCACCGCCCCCATCCCTTTGACCGTTTCCGCAATTCGCGGCAGATCGTTCAGGTTATAACGGGACACCGTCGTGTTGATCTGAATCGGAATCTCCAGCTGTTGTAAATAACCGATTC
>RCUU01000583.1_pt1 | contig 19803 bp, 14 predicted proteins | sample 2166211 | NCBI WGS metagenome assembly RCUU01 (sample SAMN09932620, study PRJNA488358) | compost metagenome | feature: garden; material: soil; isolation source: compost soil in phenylacetic acid-enriched culture | place: Germany: Experimental Botanical Garden Goettingen | collected 2016-01-27
ATGCACTTTTGCAGCAATATGATGTGATGGCACGGTAATGAGAAAAAAAGATGCATTAATGCAGCAATTTTTTAGATTACAGAGTTGGATTCAACTGAAACTCTAAGTATCGTCAATTAGCACCAATAGCACCAATAGCACCAATAGCACCAATAGCACCAATAGCACCAATAGCACCAAATTCTTCGTACCCGTTAAAACTCATCAGTATTGATCATCATCGATCATCATCAATAACCATCAATAACCATCAATAACCATCAATAACCATCAATAACCATCAATAACCTTCAACTATCATCAACTATCATCAACTATCATCAACTATCATCAACTATCATCCATCGCTATAACCACTATCCGCCAGCATCCCCAAAAATCCTTATTGCAATGATGAGAAACGTTTTATATAATAATAATGCAACCGGTTGCATTAGAAGGAGAGAATTCAAAGATGTCTAAAATTACGATTCAACAGATCGCCGATTTGGCGGGAGTGAACAAAGCGACGGTATCCCGGGTCATTAACGGAAACAGCAACATTTCCGAGAAGACGAGGAATAAGGTCGAAGCTATCATGAAGCAGCACAACTACGTTCCCAATTCCATCGCGCGCGGGCTCGCTTTCAACAAGACCTTTACGGTTGGCTTTTATTCTGATTACACCGATAAGCGCGCCTATGCCAATCCTTTTTTCTACAAGGTGCTGCAAGGGATTGAAGAGATCGTTTACAACAATGACCACATGTTTCTGATGATGAGCGATCATGTCAATAAGACGAGCAGGTCCACGTTTGAAAATGTGGTAAGCCAGCATCGCGTCGACGGCCTGATCATACCGAATACACTGCTTACGGAGCAAAATTATGATCTGCTCATCAAACATAACATGCCCTATGTAGTGACTGGTGAGAATATGCTGCCGAAGGAAGGAGTGCCATGGGTCGACATTGATAATGTTCAGGCTGGTCAAATATTAACGGAGCATCTGATTGAGCTGGGATGCCGAAATATTATGATTTATGCCGGTGGCGAAGCGGTTGAGCGGGATAAGTTTTTGGCTGATCGTCTGAAGGGACATATGGAAACGATGAGACGGTATCAACTGGACGTATCGGTCATACCGAATGCGGATATGTTGAAAACGCTTAAATTTTCAGAGAGTCCAGAAAAACCTGAAATCTCGGTTTTATCGCATCCGGACGCGCTAATCTGTTGCACGCATGAACAGCTCTTTGAAATATTGGATTGGGAGCGGGGAAATCCTATGTTGTCAGAGTTGGCTTTGGCCACGTTCGATAACTTCCCGATGTCCAAGTATATGACGCATCCGGTTCATTTTGTGGACATTGATTTGGAGATGATGGGTAAGCAAGCGGCACAAATGCTGTTCTCATTAATGAATAAAGAGGCAAGCGTGCCGAAGTCCATATCCATTCATACCAGAATCGGAAACTAGCCATACCATACTGAATGAAGAGGGAAGATCCAGATGATGACTAATTTGTATCATGATCCTGTGGTAGACGCCACACTAGTATCGTTAAAAGAACTCGAAGTACGGCTTAGAATCCCGGCTGAAGCAGAATCGGTCAAGCTGCTGTATTGGAACAAATACAAGACCGAGCAATACGGGGTTCGGGAGCAACCGATGAAACTTTGGGCAGAATCGGATGACTACAAGTTTTACCGCACGATATTGACAGGGATGGAGTCACGTATCCGTTACCTTCAATATACATTTCAGTTCGAAATAAAGGGGGAGTCGTATTGGCTAAATGCTGAGGGGCTTCAAAAATCAAACGAGTCAAAAGGGAGCTACTCATACTCTTATGCGGGGGATCGCGACATTGTTGGCACTCCGGACTGGATCACAAATCGGGTATGGTATCAGATTTTCCCGGAACGCTTCTGTAACGGAGATAGTAGCAATGATCCTGCTGATACAGAGCCATGGGGAAGCGTACCGACCCGTGATAATTATATGGGGGGTGATCTTCAGGGAATCATTCAGCGTCTGGACTATTTAAGTAACCTTGGCATTAACGCACTGTACTTGAATCCGATTTTCACAGCAACTTCGAATCACAAATATGATACGGTCAGTTATTTTGAGATTGATCCTGCCTTCGGCACAATCGCGGATTTGAAGGAACTGGTGGCTAAATGCCATGAACGGGATATTCGGGTAGTTCTGGATTTAGTATTTAATCATTGCGGGTTTTATCATCCATATTTTCAGGACGTAGTTCAGAAAGGCGAAGCATCGGGGTACAGCGATTGGTTCTATGTGAACCGTTATCCTGTAGAACGGAGCGAAAGTGATTATGATTCTGTGGGGTATTACCAGTGGATGCCTAAGCTGCGGACATCGAATCCAGAAGTACAGCAGTACATTTACGATATCGTGTCCTTTTGGCAGAAAGAGACGGATATCGATGGCTGGAGAATCGATGTCGCAGATGAGGTGGAGATCAGCTTTTTGCGGGAGCTGAAATCCTATGTTAGAAGATTAAATCCCAACGCTATCATTATTGCAGAAATATGGGATGATGCCAAGCGGCTCATGATGTGGGGCGGAGTCGACAGCGCCATGAACTACGATCTAAGAACGATTTTGTTCGATTATGTGTTGGATCGCAGCATCACGCTGGAGCAGTTTCACACCAGACTGGTCAGATTGGCTAACCGATATTCTCTCGCGGAGCTTCATCAGATGTTCAATTTGCTCGGAAGTCATGATACGGAACGTATATTGACCCGCTGCAAAGAGGATACAAGCAAGCTGCTGCAGCTAATGGCAATCCAATATATGTTCCCCGGCAATCCTACCGTTTATTACGGGGATGAGTTGGGTATGATCGGGGAGAATGACCCGGGCTGCCGTGGCAGCATGCCATGGGATCGCATTGAGGAGCCTCAGATCGCGGCCATGTTCAGTGAATATCAAAGATGGATTACACGTAAAGCAACTGATCCTGTACTGCAATCGGGCGAGCTCGAATTGAAGTACAACCAAGGATCGGTATGTTATATGATTCGACGTCATAACGACAGCGGGGCTGTGGCACTTCTGATGAACTTCTCTGAAGCCAGCCAGGATTTAGCATCCGTAATGACGCAGTTCGAAATAAGTGAAAATTATTCAATATATGGTGAGTCGGGCTCATTGCCTGAAGCAATCGAGCCGGGGCAGTATATTCTTTTCCAAACTGTACAATAAGGAGTTCTACCTATGACAAATAAATGGAGCAAATTAGCGCTTGTTCTTCTTACTATGCTTGTCGTATTATCCGCTTGCAGTTCCGGCAACAAAGGAAACAATCCATCCAGCTCGGCAGGTGAAGCACCTGGTAAAGCGGTAACTCTGACATTTTGGCATCATTACAGTACAGCCTCTCCGGAAGAAAAAACGTTGACCGACGTACTGATCCCTAAATTTGAAGCCGAAAATCCCGGTATTAAAGTGAAGGCCGTAGCCATTCCTTGGGATGAGCTTCACAAAAAACTGCAAATCGGAGGCAGTGGCGGCGACCTGCCGGACGTAGCTCGTCTGGACATTATTTGGGTTCCCGAATTTCAAAAGCGTGAGCTGTTAGTTTCACTTGATGAAAAGTTCTCTGACTTCGGCGATGTTGCGAAAGGCTTGCTGGAGGGTCCTTTGTCTACAGGTAAAGTAGGCGAGCACTACTACGGTGTTCCGCTCAACACCAATACTAAAGTTCTGTTCTGGAACAAGGACATGCTTACGCAAAGCGGTGTAGACAAAGCGCCTGAAACGACAGAGGAGTTCTTTGAGGCTCTCGGTAAAATAAAAACGAAATACAACAAGGTATGGGGCTTTGGCGAGCCGGCGCTTCAGGGCTGGAATGTACTGCCTTGGATTTGGAGTAATGGCGGCGACATTTTGTCTCCGGATAACACTACGGCGGAAGGTTATTTGAATAGCTCTGCAACAATCGATATTATCACCAAGCTAAGGGATGCATATAAAGCGGGTCAAATCTCGGGCTTCAAGCCTGGCGACGTTGCCGTAACAGAAGGTCATGCAAGCGGCAGCTATGCCATGATGGCGGAAGGCCCTTGGGCTGTAGCACAGTTCAAATCACAATTTGCAGATTACCAAGTGCAAATGGCACAATTCCCTAAAGGCTCGGCCGGCTCCATTCAGGTGCTGGGCGGCGAGGATTTAGGTATATTCAGCAAGGACAAGCAAGAGGAAGCCTGGAAATTTGTGAAGTTTATGGTATCGGAAGCCGCTCAGGTTGAGATGGGGAAAGTAGGTCAAATTCCGGTTAACCTGGCAGCTATGGAGAACGCTGAGATCAAGGCAGTTGACTACTACGGACCTTTCCTGGAGCAGCTGAAAACAGCCAAAGCTCGTCCATCCGTAGATGTATGGCCGCAAATTGACGGGGTGCTTAGCGACACGATGAGCAGTATTTTCATGACGGATAAGGACATTAAGTCTGAACTGGATGCTGCAGTAAGTAAAATTGACGGATTGCTCAAACAATAATTACATCGGGAGGAGCGTCATCCAGAGGTTGGGGGCGCTCTCTCCATGAAGGAGCCATACTATGCGCAAGAAGAACGGAGTGGCCGGATATTTATTTTTCTTACCCGGATTTTTGTTTTTTGCCGTATTTATCCTATACCCGTTAATCCGAAATCTCATTTATAGCTTTTATGATTTTCGGTTAAGCGATCTTAATCATCTTGAATTTATCGGTTTTGGCAACTATGTCAACGTGTTCACGGACCCTGTATTCTGGATTTCCCTTAAAAATATAGTCATATACGGGCTTATATCGGTTCCGGGGCAGATGATTATAGGATTTTTTGTCGCCTATGCCCTGCACCGTAATGGGTTTGGCACGAAAACCTTCCGGGTTCTGTACTTTTTACCTGTCATCACCTCATGGGTTGTTGCATCGTTGATTTTTAAATTTGTGTTCACGGATCAGGGCTATCTTAACTATTTCATTATGGATAAGCTCCATCTTACAGACACCACAATCAGCTGGCTCAGTGATCCCAACAAAGCGCTACTGGTCGTTGGATTTCTCGGGATTTGGAAAGGTATCGGTTGGGTTATGGTAATTTATATGGCTGCCCTGCAGGGTGTGCCGGTTGATCAATATGAAGCCGCGTCGCTGGATGGCTGCAATACGTGGAACAAAATTCGTTACATTACACTTCCGGCGATTCGAAGCACGACGTTTTTTATTCAGATGATGCTTATTATCGGTGCATTTAACGTGTTTACCTCCATTTACTTGATTACCGATGGCGGACCTCTCCATCAGACTGAGGTAATGTTGACCAGAATGTATCAGAAGGCGTTCACCGAATACGATCTCGGCTATGCCTCTGCACTGTCTTATGTTTTTGCGATCATTATCGCTATTCTGACATTCATTCAGTTCCGTCTGAACAAAGAGGATTAGGAGGGAGAGACTATGAGCTCACTGTGGAAAAAAATATTGATGTACGCTCTGCTTATTTTAGGAGCGGTCATCTCTATATATCCGTTAATATACATGCTGCTGACCGCGCTTAAACCGATGACCCTGTTGTTTGAATTTCCGCCTAAGTTTTTGCCTTCAGAAATGACCTTCAACAATTTTAGAGATGCCTGGGTCAGTCAAAATTTTGCACAATATTTATTTAATAGCATTCTGGTCACATTGGTTAGCTTTGCATTTATTTTTCTTTTTTCGTCCTTGCTGGCGTTCGCCTACTCGAGATTTGAGTTTCGAGGCAAGAAATTAAGCTTTGGTATTTTGATGGGCGGGCTGGTCATTCCGAGCTTGACGCTGCTCATTCCACAATTTATTCTGATTCGTCAGCTTGGTATGTTTGATTCCAGATGGGGGCTGATCGTCGTTTACGCAGCCGGAGCAATACCGTTTACTACATTTTTGCTCAAAGGCTTCTTTGATTCCATATCCCGTGATATTGATGAATCCGTGGAAATGGAAGGAGGAAATGCTTGGACCTTATTTGCCTCTATCATTATTCCGCTGTCCAAGCCTGCCTTTGTACCGGCTACGATATTTAATGCACTGACCGTCTGGGAGGAGTTTCCATGGGCCTTGACAATTATCAATGATCCGGCAAAAAGAACGCTCCCCATTGCCTTGGCGAATTTCCAAGGGCAATATACGACACAATGGGGGATTGTGTTTGCAGGCTCTTTAATTGCAATTCTTCCGATTATACTGTTGTTTTTACTGCTTCAACGCTATTTTATCGCAGGGATTACAGCCGGAGCGATTAAGGGATAAAGCTCCTGCTTCTCTTCATACATGCAAACGATTGACCGTCTCGAAACAAGGGTGTTATAATGCACCACATAGTGGTAAGTAAACGTTTAAGTAGCAAGTAACCCGGTGGATAATTATCGGGTGGGTGAAAGGGGAACTACCATGAGCAGAGCATATGTTTTGGGACGGAATGCATGGCGAACAATTGAAGAGGGTAATGAGCGTGAATGGGTGATAGGCAACGGGATAGGCGGATATGCTAATCATTCGATTCCCGGCGGAGGATTCCGCATGTCGCACGGGTATCTGATAGCTTCAACTAAAGCTCCTGTGAATCGGGTTCTGGTGTTCACGAGAACGCAGGAAGAAGTTACGATTGGTGATCGGAGCTATGACCTGACCTCTCAGCAATATGTGAATTGGGAGAAGAATGGACAACGTTATTTAACACGGTTCAAATTAGACACTGTTCCTCAGTATATTTATCAGATTGAGGATGTGCAGCTGAAAAAAACGATAGCACTGGAGTATGGACATAATACAGTGACGGTATGCTATGAGGTGACAGGCGGAAGGGAACGCACGAATCTGAAGATTGTTCCTTTGTTCAATCATCGCTCGCCGGGTGAAGTATCCGAAAAGGGCGACCTTGTGTTTGATCTGGCACAGGAGGGGAATACGCTTCAGCTGATCCCCAAAAATAATCCGGATTTGAAGATATCCTTTATGACTTCGGAAGGACAGTATCTGGATCGCTCTACACTTCCGGTAACGATGGCAACGCCGCCTTATTTGTACGAAGAAAATCATTATTACAAGTTTGATAACCGCAATGGGTTTATGGGTGTGGATAACCACTATACCCCTTATGAAATCAACATAACTATCGATCCTAATGAACGGAAGAAATTTTATATCAAATGCTCTATCGATTCGCTTGACGGGAAGGATGGCTTTACTATTGTCAGCGAATACAAAGAGAGAATGGATCGTCTCGTCAGCATCGCAGGCTACGGCGATCGATTGGCGGATCGCCTCGTAGAGTCTGCGGATCACTTTATTGTAAACAGAGAATCGACAGGCTTAAAAACCGTATTGGCAGGATATCCTTGGTTTACCGATTGGGGGCGCGATACGATGATAGCGCTTCAGGGGCTTACCTTGTCCACCAAACGCTTTGGGGAAGCACGTGAAATATTGGAGTCATTCTCGAGATATGTCAGAAACGGGCTAATCCCTAACATGTTTCCGGATGACGGACAGGAGCCACTGTACAATACGGTAGATGCTTCGCTCTGGTATTTTCATTCGGTCCATGAGTATTTAAAATACACTGGCAATGATGACGATTATCATTTCATAGAGCAGAGAATTTATCCAAAGCTGAAGGAAATCATTCATGCCTACAGCACGGGTACCGATTTCTCCATCGGCATGGATGAGGATGGCTTGATTCATGCCGGCGGCGGCTTTGATCAGGTGACATGGATGGATGTTCGAGTGGGCGACTGGGTCGTAACTCCGCGGCACGGGAAGCCGGTAGAAATCAATGCATTGTGGTATAACGCGTTGTGTGTGATGGCAGAGCTGGCAGAGCGTTTTGGCGACTCAGAAGCATATGATACATTAGCCCGGAAGGTCAAAGAATCCTTTAATGAACGATTTTGGAATGAAAAAGCGCAGTGTCTATATGACGTTGTTGATGTAGTGCAGCCGGATGGAAGTAAAGTGGACGACGGAAGCATTCGTCCTAATCAAATCTGGGCTGTTTCATTACCATTTACGATGCTCCCTGAGGAGAAAGAGAAGGTAGTTGTAGGCGTTGTTTATAAGCATTTATATACTCCATACGGACTTCGGTCATTATCCTTTGAAGATCCGGAATATAAATCTCAATATATCGGTAAATTGATACATCGTGATGCGGCATATCATATGGGAACAACCTGGGCTTTTCCGCTGGGTGCTTTTATTTCGTCATATTGCAAGGTGCATGATCATAGTCCAGAGGCGGTGGAAGCAGCTAAAGAGATGTGCGAGGTATTCGAGGATCATATGCACGATGGCGGAATTGGCGGAATTGCTGAGATTTTTGATGGCGAATTTGCATGCACCAGCAGAGGCTGCTTTACCCAGGCCTGGAGTGTAGGGGAAATACTGCGCGCATATACGGAAGATGTTTTGCCGCATATTTAATTAATTTTGGATAGGAGTGAATGCTGTGGCAGTACAAAAGGAACTGGATATTGTATTTGATTACGGTGATCTTAAGGTAACTGACGGTATTTCTGTCTTCGACAGCAAGTTTGATGAGAAGTTCTACTATGATGGCGATGATCTGGGCATTGATTATTCACCGGAGAGAACCAAGTTCAGACTTTGGGCACCAACGGCTTCGGAGGCTGTGGTCGTATTCTACAAGACCTGGGACGGAGCAGCGGTCCGTGAAATACCAATGATTCGTGATGTCCAGGGAACCTGGATACTGACTGTAGCTGAGGATTGCAAGGATACGTTGTACACGTATCGCGTCAAGGTTGGCGAGGTCTGGAGCGAGGCGGCTGATCCTTATGCTAAGGCGGTAGCAGTTAACGGAGATAAGGCGGCCATTCTGGATTTGCGCAGTACTGATCCTGAACGTTGGACGGATGACAAGCCTGCATTTGTTTCGCATCTGGATGCGGTTATTTACGAGTTGCACGTACGGGATTTGTCGATTCATGCTGATAGCGGTGCCAAGCATCCCGGTAAATACCTTGGGCTGGCGGAGAGTGGAACTAAGGGGCCAAAGGGAATCCCTACCGGGCTGGACCATATAGCAGGTCTTGGCGTAACGCATGTACAATTGCTGCCTATCTATGACTACTCCACTGAAAGTGTAGATGAAACCAAGCTGGATGAACCTCATTTTAACTGGGGATACGATCCTAAAAACTACAACGTTCCTGAGGGCTCTTACGCAACGGACCCGTATTTGCCTTCCTCCCGGATTTCAGAATTGAAGCAGTGTATTCAGGCTCTGCATGATAAAGGGCTTCGGGTAATTATGGACGTGGTATATAACCACGTGTATGACGGATATATCGTAAATTTCACCAAACTGGTGCCAGGGTACTATCTTCGCTACAAGGAGGATGGCAAGTTTTCGAATGGAGCGTTTTGTGGCAACGAGTGTGCTTCCGAACGAGCCATGATGACCAAATTCATTGTAGATTCTATCCTGTATTGGGCACGCGAGTACCACATTGACGGTTTCCGCTTTGACCTGATGGGGTTGATTGATACAGGTACGATTAATGAGGTTCGTCGTCGTCTGAATGAAATTGATCCTTCACTCATGACGATTGGAGAGGGCTGGATCATGGATACTGTTCTGGATGAGCCGATTCGTGCGAATCAGAACAACGCAGGCAAGCTCCCGGGCATCGGGCATTTTAATGACGGGTACCGCGACGCGATCAAGGGTGACATTTTCATTTATGACAAAAAAGGCTTCATCAGCGCGGGCGACGGGTTCGAGGATGACATCAAGCGAGGTATCGTTGGGGGCATTAAGTATGGCGGAGACATCGCCGGGTTTGCCGATGAACCTGTTCAGAGCGTGAACTATGTAGAGTGTCATGACAACCATACATTATGGGATAAAATCGTAATCTCAACTCCTGAAGCAAGTGATGAAGTACGCCGTGCTATGCACCGTTTGGCTTCCGCAATCGTAATGACGAGCCAAGGGATATCGTTTATTCATGCAGGACAGGAATTTTTGCGAACCAAAGACGGTGTAGAAAACAGCTACAAATCGCCTATTGAAGTCAATTGGCTCGATTGGGGGCGCTGTGCAGAGAATCAGGATGATGTGCTGTACATGTCCAGCCTGATCAATCTTCGTAAAGCCCATCCTGCTTTTCGTTTGCAGACGGCGGAGGAGATTAGAAAGCATCTTCAATTTGAAGTGGCACCTAAGCATGCTGTAGCCTACACGCTGCGCAACCATGCCGGAGGCGATCAGGATAAGCATTTGTATGTGCTGTATAATGCGAATGCAACAGTAACAGAATTAGAGCTACCAGATTTGGGAGCTTGGGAAGTACGCTACGGGCAAGAGTCGGTTGCGAATCTTGATAACAACCGTCTAGAGGTGGATGGAATCGGAATTGTGGTCCTGGCAGTAAAGTCTTGATTTAATTGATTTCAAGTCCTTTTTAGATAGTTTGAGCGGCACGGGCTGCTTCAGTATTTCGAAACAAAAATTATATCGATCAAGTTGAATAACCAGTCGTCGGATTTGCATCGGCGGCTGGTTATTTGCTTTTTATTATAGAAAATATAACTTCCGATGGGGGGGGGAAGTGCAGAAGAAACATAGAAGAAGTGTAGTAGAAATGCGGTAAAAATTCAGTAGAGTTCAGTAAAAGTGAAGAAAAAGCGCGATAGAAGTGCAGTATAAATGCAGTAGAAGTGCAGTAGAAATATGGAAATGAAGAAAGTACGGTAGAAGTGTAGTAGTAATGCGATAAAAATCAGTAGAGCTCAGTAAAAGTGAAGAAAAAGTGCGATAGAAGTTCAGTATAAATGCAGTAGAAGTACAGGGATGCAGATCAATAGCAGTGGACAGGCACAATATTAGGAAAGCCTGCAAATATGCAGTTTTTTGAAGAAGGAATGAAGTAAGCGAGCAAAAGCCTGCAAAAGTGCAGGAATATTCCCCACAATGGCTGGCCTGAGGAGGATTTTTAGAAATAGCCTGCACATTTGCAGCAATTTAGCCCATTTAGAGAACTTACATAACGAAAGCCTGCATATTTGCATGAATTCTATATCATGCCCTGGGCAGATGACATAGGTTATCCATAGCCGCGATCTTCAATTGAAGATCGCACATGGTGTTAAGCACCATACATACCATCATGGCTCTAGTACACATCAGATATGCTCGGTCATAGATTTTGGCGAAATCCACTTCCTTAGAGGCCTCAGTTTTTTTCAAAAGCCAGTATCTCGAAAGAAACGACTGTAGATATATTCATGAAATATAGTGAAATAAATTTAAATATATTTCATTGAATTTCCTTGAAATGAAAATAAATAACGTTATTTTATGCAAAAAATAGGTGCCTGAAAATTATTTATACAAATAAATATGATTATTTACTTCACAAAGTAAGGGAAGTATGATTAAATAAGAAATGAAATCAGTGAAACGTTAATGAAATATTTATGAAATAAATATGAATTGCGTTTCTGTTCTATAACATTCCATTCGGAGAAGGGAGGGAATCATCCGTTGCATTTATACGTTATACGACATGGTCAGTCAACGATGAATATCGGAAAAGGAGGAGGGGCAGATTGTGAGCTTTCTGAAATAGGCTATTGGCAAACACAACAAATACCATCTTACTTTCAGAATATCAAAGTTAAGTCCATATTCTGCAGTCCGCTTCGAAGAGCTCTTCTATCAGCATTACCTCTTGCGCGTGCCTGCAACTTGCCGGTAATCCTTGTTCCTGAAATGTCAGAGATGTTTCTGGATCAATGGACAGAGTATCGGGACTATGATTGGCTAAGCTGCGACCAAATTGAAAGCGGTTACGACAACGTGAGGTTTATACATACACACGATAAAAGCAAGCAGTGGTGGCCGATATGGCCGGAGGATCAGCGCGCTGTAAGAGCTAGGGTTCGATCTTTCTACGATGAGCATATTGCTCCGGACTTGGGGACTGACGAGAATATTGTTGTCTTTGGGCATGGACAATCTACTGCGGACTTGAAGCAAATTGCAAATCCCGGCGATACAATCCCGGTCTATAATGCCGGTATTGTCAAGTTTACTATGAGTGCTGATGGTAAATGCGAGTCTGCTGAAGTCTTTACGGAGCATCTGGGAGTACATGTGTCTGATTAAATTTTTTTCATATGTCATAACAAAGCCAATTTAGGAGGGTTTTTCATAATGAACTTCAAAAAATTTACACTTTTGTTGACTGCATTGGTTTTAGTTTTTTCTATTACCGCCTGCTCATCCGGTTCAAATAATTCCGTGACACCTAACACAAGCAATAACACTCCGGCGGAGAACGGCTCGTCGACGTCAGGGGATGTTGAAGATGAAGGTCTGGTGCCGGAGCCTGGTGCAAAGCTGGTTATTTGGGAGGGTAAGGACGAGCAGCCTTTCATTGAAGCGATCGCAAAGGATTTTACAGCCAAATACAATATTCCGGTCGAATTTCAGGAGGTTAATTCAACTGAACAACGGAAAAAGCTGAAAACTGACGGCCCTGCCGGTCTAGGTGCTGATGTATTGGTTATGCCTCACAATACATTAGGCGATGCGGTGGCTTCCGGTATTTTGCTGCCTAATGATTATTATGCAGAAGAAACGATAGCCAACTACCCTAAGGAACTGGTAGATGCTGTATCGTTGGACGGTATGATCTACGGCTACCCGCGTAACGTAGAAACCTACCTCTTGTATTACAACAAGGAACTGGTAGATGAAGAGGTTCTTAAATCGTGGGACAGCATTATCGAATTTGCTAAAGGCTATAACGATGTAGCTAACAACAAGTTTGGTTTTATGTGGCAGGTAACGGACTTTTACTATAACTATTCTTGGATTGGGGGTAGCGGAGGTTATATCTTTGGAAACAATGGAACGGACCCGGCAGATATCGGTCTAAATAGCGAAGGTGCTATCGAAGGTATGAAATTTTTCCAAAGCTTAAAAGAAGCGCTTCCTATTAAAGGTGTCGACGCAACTGCAGACGTAAAAACTAACTTGTTCCAAACCGGAAAATTGCCGATCAATCTGGATGGGGTAGCTCAATTGGGGAACTTCACGAAGGAAAAGCTAGGATTTGAAGTTGGGGCGGTTCCTCTTCCTCCAATGCCAAACGGTAAAACACCTATCAGCTTCTCTGGGGTAAAAGCTTATTATGTTAGCTCATTCAGCCAATATCCGAATGCAGCCAAATTATTTATTCATTTCGCCACTACAGAAGAAGCTGCAATGAAGAACTTTGAATTAACGGGCCTCATTCCGTCACGTAATGGCATGGATTCCCTACCTGAAATTACTGGTAATGAAGTTGTAAAAGCATTCACTGATCAAATTAAAAACTCTCAGCCGATGCCGAATATTCTTCCTGCAACTCAAATGTGGGGACCTATGACTGCTGCGTTGGAATTAATCTGGGAAGGCGCGGATGTAAAGACAACTCTGGACAAGGCTGTTACTGACATCAAGGCGGGAATTGAACAGCAAAGCGCTAAGTAAATTTCAGATTATGTAGACAACAAAAAATGGTTGGGCAATTATCCACTTTCAAAGTGGATAATTGCTTAATTTGAAGGGGATGTAATACTGATAATGAAACCCAACAGGAAGACGGCATCCATTCTTTCCGTCGTTGCAATGGGATTAGGGCAAATCTATAATCGCCAATACATAAAGGGCATTCTAATGCTTCTATTACATGGCTTGGGATTATATTACATTATCTTTAATTTGAAAGAAGCTTTGTGGGGCATTATTACTCTGGGCGAAAAGGCTCAGCATTTGGAGCTTGTTGGAAAAGTATATAAGATGGTTCCTGGCGATCACTCCATTTTTTTGATTGTTCAAGGATTGATCGTGCTGTTCGGGCTTATTGTGTTTGGTTATGCATACATCGCAAACATTAAAGATGCATATAAAGTCGGGAAGTCTCTTGAACAAGGGATTCAACCTCATAATTTTATAGAATCATTGAAATATGTTAGTCAGCATAAGTTTCCACAGCTTATTATTTCTGTGCCACTTCTTTTTGTACTTTTCTTTACCGTACTACCGCTAGTATTTTCTGTAATGATTGCTTTTACTAACTATTCGTCGCCAAAATATTTACCCCCGGCTAATTTGATAGATTGGATTGGCTTTGATGCCTTCAAACAATTGTTTACATTAAACAAATGGGCAAATACATTCTATGGGGTACTCAAATGGAATATTATTTGGGCGGTTCTTGCAACGGTATCAACATTCTTCGGTGGATTTGGCGTAGCGTTACTGGTGCAGAGCACCCGAACCCGGCTTAAATCCGTATGGCGGACGATTTATATTTTGCCCTTTGCCATTCCGAGCTTTGTCTCATATTTGATTATGCGCAACATGTTTAATTCCCAGTTTGGGCCGATTAATCAGTATTTGAAATGGCTTGGTATTCAGGGACCGTCTTGGCTCTCCGATCCTACTTGGGCCAAGGTAACCGTGTTATTAGTTAATCTCTGGCACGGATATCCGATATCGATGCTGCTCATCATCGGAATTCTAACTACGATTTCCAAGGAATTGTATCAAGCCGCAGAGGTTGATGGGGCATCCGCCTTCCAGAAATTTAGAATGATCACATTCCCAAGCGTTATGTTCTCTTTATCTCCGATTCTTATTGGTATGTTTGCCGGTAATGTGAACAGCTTCAGCGCTATTTTCCTGTTAACCAACGGCAACCCGGCTAATAGTGAATATCAATTCGCCGGGAATACAGACATTTTGATCACATGGCTGTATAACCTGACGATGAACCAAGGCAATTACAATTTTGCATCTGTCATCGGTATTATAATCTTTATCATTTTGGCAACTCTGTCGATCTGGAATGTTCGCCGGACACGCTCATTTAAAGAGGAGGATTTTAACTGATGAGTGCAGTGAAATTGAAAAAAATTATGGGCGATATTAGTCACCATATACTCTTGATTGTGATTGCCATCGTTACTATTTATCCTGCCTTATGGGTCGTGCTGGCTTCCTTCCGACCAGGAACAGCGCTTTACAGCGAGCATCTGCTGCCTGAACGTTTTACGGTGGAGCATTATGTAGAGCTTTTTAGAGAGTTTCCTTTTGCACAATGGTATATGAATACGCTCAAAATTGCTGTCGTATCGATGGTATGTAGCACATTCTTTGTATTGCTGACCGGTTACGCTGTTTCACGCTTCCGCTTCCGTGGACGGAAAAGCTTGATGTCAGGACTATTTGTTCTGAATATGTTTCCTTCTTTTATGAGTATGATTGCAGTTTATATTTTGCTGTTGAATATGAATCTGCTGAATAAGCACTCTGCATTGATGTTTGTTTATTCAGGCGGGGCAGCCATGGGATATTTGCTGGTAAAAGGCTATTTCGACACAATACCACGGAGTCTGGAAGAGGCCGCTAGAATAGATGGGGCTAATCATTGGATTGTGTTCTTTAGAATTTTTGTTCCCCTATCGAGACCATTAATTGTGTACTTGTCAGTAACCTCGTTCGCCGGGGCGTTTAATGACTTTATTTTCGCTCAAATGGTACTTCGAACCAAGGAGCAACAGACGCTGGCAGTTGGATTATATAACATGGTAAGCAGCCAATTTTCAACACAGTTTACTTTGTTTGCTGCTGGATGTGTATTAGTTGCGCTGCCGATTACCTTAGTGTTTATGTTCTTCCAACGCTTCTTAGTGGAAGGGCTAACCGCGGGTGCTGATAAAGGATAACCCTGAAGATTGCTCGTAAAGTCATTTTGATCACGAGGTATATCTGAAATGTATTTGACGTCGAAGCTTGAGTTTAGCGGAGTCTTCTAATACCTGTGTACAAACAAAACGTTTTATCCGCTACTATGTCTCTAGCTAAATTCAAGCTTCTCGATGCCAAGCTATGATTTTTTGAACTTGTTGTATAAGGAGATTGGAGGAGAAGCAGTGTTTGATTTGCATACACACCACGAAAGATGCGGACATGCAAGTGGCGCATTGGAGGATTATATAGAAAGCGCAATTTCAAGAGGAATAAAAGTTTTGGGAATAACCGATCATTCTCCGTATTTTTTTGCGGATGAGGATCATCTCTTTCCGAAATTGGCAATGGCCAAAAGTGAATTCTTCAAATATGTGGAAGAGGCCTTTTATTTAAAAAAGAAATACATGGATCAAATAGAGCTGTTAGTTGGTGTTGAATCGGATATTTTTAAGGAACACATTGATTTGTATGATCACGTTTATAGCGGCTTTCCACTTGATTATGTAATAGGATCGATCCATTTCACTTCTCCCTCACTTGTGAATAAGGGCATGGATTGGAGTACAGCCTCGGAAGAAGAGAGGGACGAGGAATTCAAAAGATTCATTGAGTTAATGCAGCTGTCTGTTCAGAGTAAATGGGTTAATATCATCGGACATATGGACAGGTTTAATCGGGGATATGAGTCGTTCCAACATTTATATGCACCCTACATAGCTCCATTGCTTAAGGTCATGGCACAAAGAGGAGTTGCTCTGGAAGTGAATACTGGAGGATTCCGCAAGGCCTCGGAGGATTGGTATCCATCCATGAATGTGATCGAGCAGGCCCATTATTATGGAGTGGATATTACATTTGGCTCAGATGCCCATGATCCTTTGCGGGTCGGAGATGAATGGGAGAAGGTTCGCAGTACATTAGAACAAATCGGATTTAAGAGATGGGTCATTTTTAAACAACGTAACCCTTATTACTTGGATCTCAAATCCTAAGAAATCCGGAGGGTATTATGAAGAATAAGCTGCCAGGAATACGACTCTTCAGTATCATCAATCGATCGGTGGGACTTAAGCTTTTTCTGCTAATTATTTGCAGTATTGTGGTGCTTGTATCCATTCTTGGAATGGCCTCTTACTCAGTATCGAAGAATATTATTAAAAAGAAGGTAGCTTCTGCGTCTCTGCAAACGATTGAACAAGCATCCGATAAACTGAATTTTTTGTTTGGGGTATACGAGAGCCAATCTAGACAACTGCTAGTGGATCAGGAACTGATTAGTCAATTGGTTGCCTACAACGAACCGGGTTTGACCACTTCCGGAAAGACACAATTAACGAATAGTATCGTTGAGAGACTAAATAGCATGGTTGCAGCGGATAAAAGACTGTTCTCGGTGAGACTCGTTCCTAAAAGTATGGATAAAACAAAGCTTTTGAGCTCAAAGGGTGCAAGCTCACTTCATCTCACTGATGATAGCCAGGCATGGCTGAATCAAGTAATTGAAGCGAATGGTGACGTTGTATATATGCCTGCTCAGAAAAAGGGACTATTTGATCTGAATTCGGAGCCGACGATGATGATTGGACGACTGCAAAAGAATCTGAATAATCCGGAGAAAGAATACATTGTCTTGTTCGAAGTCAGAGATCAGGCGTTAACAGATGTCCTGGCGAACATTAACTTAGCTGATTCAAGCCAGATTATGTTAATCGGCAATGATAACAATATTGCTCACATTGAGGATACGAATCTACTGGAAAGTAAATCATCGCTCGATATATCCGATGCGGATCATGGAGAAGAGAACAAGGGCTCCATCTTTATTAAAGATGAGCAGGGCAAGGACCAGCTTGTAGTGTACAAGCACAATGAGCTATCCAATTGGAAGGTGGTAGGTGTAGCGCCGGTCAGTGAGCTAGTCCAAGAGACAAGCAACATCATCCGAATTACTATTGGTATCATAGTAATTTCTGCGTTACTGAGCATCGCTATCGGGTTGTTTGTGATTCGAATGGTAGGAAAACCCTTGCAGAAGCTATCTTCCTTAATGGAGGAGGGCGAAAGAGGGAATTTGTCGGTACGCACAGATTTTAGAGGACAAGATGAAATAGGCAAGCTGGGACAGAGCTTTAACCAGATGATGGAGCAAATTTCTCTATTAGTCAACAAAACGAATGATTCCGCACAGCAAGTATTGCATACTGCTTTTGAATTGTCTGAGGTTTCGCAGAAGACTTCTACGATGGCGAGAGAAGTGGCGTCAGCGATTGAGGAAATCGCACAAGGAGCTATGGACCTATCGATAGAGGCTGAAAAAGAGATGACTTATGCCGAGCATATTGGATTGAATATGAATAAAGTGATTGATTTCAATTCAAAAATGGAAGACTCTGCTGATCAAGTGTACATCATTAGCAGTCAGGGAACAGAGTATATGAACGATCTCATCTCAAAGACCAATTCAACGGAAGAACTGACGAGCTCCATGGTCGGTAAAGTAGACAGGCTGAAGGAAAGTACCGTTTCGATTCATAAAATATTGGAAGTATTAAAGGCCATGACGCAGCAGACGAATATTTTATCTTTGAATGCGTCGATTGAGGCAGTCAGGGCAGGAGCTGCCGGGAAAGGATTTATGGTCATCGCTGATGAAATACGCAATCTGTCGGATCAATCGAAGAAATCGATCGGTATTGTACAGACAATTACAAGCGATATTCAAAATGAAGTTGAAGAGACGGTTGAGCTGCTTCTTACAGCGTCTCCTTTATTAAACGAGCAGATTCATTCAGTTAAGGAAGCCGCGACTATATTTGATCATGTGCGGGAGGAAATGGACTTATTCATTCAGCATAATACGTCATCCACTACATCAATCAAGGAATTGAATCAATCACAGCTAATTTTGTCGGAGTCGATAAGTAATGTGAGCGCGGTAGCGGAACAGTCATCAGCAGCGTCGGAGGAGGTGGCTTCAATCGCATCTGAGCAACTAAGCAGTAGCGAGAAGCTAGTCAGTCTCTCTGACAAATTGGAGGATTTGTCGGAAAGATTGAAAGAATCATTAATACTATTCCAAACAAGTAGTAAGGGAGAGTGAACAGGGAAAGGTAGGGGAAATAAGTGTTTGATATAGGCTCAGGTGTATGGCATATCACATACTGGGATATGACGATCAGGATATTAATGGCCTTATTGCTGGGCGGGACCATTGGATTTGAACGGGAAGTTAACAATCATGCGGCTGGATTTCGAACCCATATTCTTGTCTGTGTTGGTTCTGCGACAATTATGTTGTTGTCTATATATGGGTTCGGGCAATTTGCCAATGAACCCAATGTTAGGATGGACCCTGCCCGGTTAGCAGCTCAGGTTATCACAGGTATTGGATTTCTAGGTGCGGGCGCTATTATTCGAACAGGCTCGTATGTTTCCGGATTGACGACAGCGGCTTCGATCTGGGTCGTGGCAGGGATCGGTCTTTGTGTTGGAGCCGGGTTCTATTATGTAGCAGTTCTTGTTGCTTTCCTTGTACTAGTCAGCTTGTTTGTATTCCAGAAGTGGGAAAAGTATATACTCCGTAAATACAGAAGACATGAAATGAACATAAAAATGTATGATCGCCAAGGAATTTTAGGACAAATTGTAGAAGAATTAGGTGAACAGGATATACAAATTTACGAATTGCTGGTTCAGTCAAACCACAAGGCCGAAGGGCATCTGGAGACAATAATTGTTCGCTTAAGTGTTAAATTGCCTCGGGAGAACAAAATTGTGAATGCAATCAACAAAATTTACAATTTTGAAGACGTATTGTCAATAGAAATATCCAATTTATTCAATCTCTCCAAGAAACTCAACTAGATTCAACTGGATATTCATTATAAAATAGTAAAATAGAGAGTATTATTTTTTAATGTACTCATTTTTCGGAGAGGTGATTGAAATCTCTACTATAAAAGATGTAGCTCTCCTTGCAGGGGTATCGCC
>RCUU01000585.1_pt1 | contig 19793 bp, 22 predicted proteins | sample 2166211 | NCBI WGS metagenome assembly RCUU01 (sample SAMN09932620, study PRJNA488358) | compost metagenome | feature: garden; material: soil; isolation source: compost soil in phenylacetic acid-enriched culture | place: Germany: Experimental Botanical Garden Goettingen | collected 2016-01-27
TCCCTTAACGTTCAAGCGCCCATTCAGGGATTTTTTGTATATAATTAAATATATAAAGTTTCGTTTTTGAAGGGGAGTTGATGACCTGATGATTAATTCACCTGTAACCTTTTACGTTGTTCCTATGGATGTTACCCATGCTGCGGAAATATGCCAATGGATCTATAAGCCCCCGTACAATATTTACGGGTGGATGTCCTGGGAGCAGATGGAGGCTTTGGGCGTTGAGTTCGGTGACCCTCAGCTTCGGAGTGAGCAGTATGTATCGGTGGTGAACGGTCAGGGCATTCTCTGCGGCTTTGCGCAGCTGTTCCCGATGGTAGGCGTAGTCCGGCTCGGCATTGGCATGCGGCCTGACCTGTGCGGACATGGCATGGGCCATCTGTTCATGAATGCTGTCGTCAAGGAAGCTCTGGAGCGTTATCCGGACCGCGAGATTGATCTGGAGGTGCTGACGTGGAACCAACGGGCCATTCGCGCTTATCAAAAAAGCGGATTCACCATTACGGATACCTATGAACGCCGGACACCAACGGGTGATAAACCATTTTATTGCATGGTCTATGATAAATAGCACAAATCAGTCAATTATTTGTTACAAACGCTATGATAACGCTTTACCTTCTTGTATAATGTAGGAAGCAGCTTACATGGAGGGGACGGATGCAGATGCAGAAATGGATCATGAGCGGTTTATTTTTTGCCGCCTGTGCCTTTGCGGTAGTCTTAATGTTTACTTTGCCAGGCAAAGCCGAAGTCGCTGAGGAGAACAAGCCAACCATGCCGGAAGTGCAGCTGGATGCAGCGGCTGCTGAAGCCACTGTGAAAGCGAATTGCATCTCCTGCCATGGAGATCAGCTCCAGGGCGGTGTAGGCCCTAGCCTGCAGCAGGAAGGCGGCAAGCACGATGCCGGGGAAATCTTCACCATTGTAACTAAAGGCCGCGGACAGATGCCTTCCTTCAAGGATAAGCTGGCCCCAGAGGAGATCGCTAATGTAGCCATGTGGCTTGCAGAGAAAAAGTAGCTTTGCTCCGCTTCACAAGAGATTGAGCACAAAATGCCCGTGCAAGGATGATGTTGATCCTATGCCGGGCATTTTTTTATATAAGGGTTATGAATTCTCATTCTGATCGGCCCAATTATAACCGGGACTTTAACGGTTCTTCTCAAAGGCCTCGTTAAATTCATGGGCCTGCCGAATATCAAGCGCGGTAAGCCCCTCCTCCCCTATAGCAGACAGGCGAAGGAAGACGGTTTTGTAATCCACCGTAATATGCGCATGATGCTCAAATGCTTCCGATATGGCAGCAACCTCATCCACAAAGGCAATCCCCTTCATATATTCGTTGAACATGTATTTGCGCACCAGAGTATTCTGTTCCAGCTTCCATCCTTCCAGCTTGCCCACCTGCTCCCGCAGCTCCTCTTCCGTAAATTGCAATGTTCTTCCTCCCTTACTAAATTAACAGCAAAGTCCTACAGCTCTTTACCAGCGCGATGATGCCTTAAACAAAACATCCCTCAGCTTATAAAAGTCCAAGGGATGCGCCAGGATGAAGGCTTTTTTTCGGTTTAATGTATTCACAAATCCCGGCAAATAGTACTCGGCTCCATCAATTTTACCACGTGGCGCAGGCTGCGGGCAAACCGCCCTCCGGCATCTGCCTGTTTCCTAGACGAGAAGGACTGAAGCCAGATCCTCTTCGCCCAGCAAAATATTAATCCGGTGTGTTTCCTTATCGTAGATCACAACCCCGCTGCCTACCTCGATAACCGGCTCATTACCCAGAGCATAGAACAAATCCTCAGCGAGCGCTTCCCAGACCTCCAGCTTCGACTCCTGAGGCAGCTCCTGCCACTCATCAGGCTCCATTTCAAAAAATACATACCCGTCGGAAATTCTTCCTACCGCTTCTGTTAATTCACTCAGAATTTCGCTGTAATCCCTGCCATGTTTGACACCCACATCAATCACTCCGTTTTCTCCACAGATGAATAATATCCTACTCTACTCATTATAGCCGAAAAAATGCCTTCACAAAAAAGGGAATGCTGTCGATAAATAAGAATATACGTGATTGGTCAGACACAGAGTGTCGCACCGCGGCTCATGGATGATATACGCGGTATAGTCGGATCACTTCTTAATTCTCATGGACGAGGTGCATAAATGGAAATTTCAACAATAATCGGTTTGATTTTTGGTCTGGTTACAATAGTATGGGGGATGTATCTTAAGGGTGCTCCACTGCATGCCTTAGAAGCACCTGCAGCTTATGTAATTATCCTCCTGGGTACAGCCGCATCTATATTCATGGCTTTCCCGTTCTCGGAAGTCAAGAAAATCCCCTCATTGTTCAAGTTAATATTTGTAAAACAAAAATTGGTCAGCAAATCGGAACTCATCACTATGTTCATGGAGTGGGCCTCCATTACCCGCCGCGAAGGTCTGCTTGCCCTGGAATCCAAGGTCGATGAAATCGAAGACAACTTTCTCCGAAACGGCATGCGGATGATCATCGACGGGAACGATCAGGAATTTGTCCGTGATGTATTAATGGAAGATATCCATGCTACTGAAGATAGGCACAAAGCCGGAGCGCTGATTTTCTCACAAGCCGGTATGTACGCTCCAACCCTCGGGGTACTTGGAGCCGTTATCGGGCTGATTGCCGCACTCGCGGACATGAGTGCCATGGAAAAACTGGCTCACGCGATCGGGGCGGCGTTCATCGCCACACTGGTCGGTATCTTTACAGGTTATGTGCTCTGGCATCCGATCTCGAATAAGCTGAAGCGTCTGTCCAAGCGGGAAATTGAGGTCCGGCTGATGATGGTAGAAGGGCTGTTGTCCATTCAATCCGGGGTATCCACAATCGCCATCAACCAGAAACTGTCCGTCTTCCTCACTCCATTGGAACGTGCGAAACTGAGTGACAAGGAGGGGGCATCCAGTGAGCAAAAAGACTAGACATGAGGAGCATGAAGAACATGCCGATGAGTCCTGGCTATTGCCCTACTCTGACTTAATGACCCTGCTGGTCGCTCTGTTCCTCGTTATGTACGCCATGAGTGCAACAGACGCCAAAAAATTCGAAGAAATGGCACAGGCCTTCAGTTCAGCACTGAACGGCGGTGCTGGAGTGCTGGAATACAAGTCCGATGCCCCTACCAACACCCAGCTGGACCAGGGAAAAGAAGAAAAAATGAACAATGTCGTTGCTCCTAATACCGGCACCGCCGATATGGCTAAGCTCCGCAAGAAGGAACAGGAGGAGCTCGAGAAGCTGAAGAAACAATTTGACCAGTACATTAAGAACAACGGTCTGACCGACTTGCTCAGCACCAAGCTGAATCAATCCCAGTTGACAATCACCATCAGTGATAACGCCTTGTTCTCATCCGGACAGGCTGTAGTTAAGGATGAATCCCGTCAGCTGGCCAAATCCATTTCCACCATGCTGCAGCAATTTCCGAATTATGAAGTTCTGGTAGAGGGCCATACGGATAATATCCCAATCTCCAATAGCGAGTATCCATCCAACTGGGATCTCAGTGTCGCCCGTGCGCTGCAATTCATGAAAATCCTGCTGCTGAATCCCTATCTCGACCCGGTTAAGTTCAGTCCTATCGGCTATGGGGAATATCATCCGATCGCTGATAATGCTACGGCAGCCGGACGGGCGAAGAACCGCCGCGTGGAGGTATCCATCCTCCGGAAGTACCTGGATACCCCGCAGAGTATGGATGCTACAGCTACCGGGAAATAATATCTTATGTCTAACAAGAGCTGTTCCGAAGCGTCTCACAGACCTTCAGAACAGCTCTTTAACGTTTATTGTATAGTGTCCGTTAGCGCCTGTTACTGCAGCTGATAGTTCAGCATAGCTCCGAGCTCCAGCTTCTCCTGTGCCGACAGCTCACGCCATTCTCCGGTTTGCAGGGTGCCCAGGCGGATGTTCATCACCCGGATGCGCTGCAGCCGCCGGACCTCATAACCAAAGGCAGAGCACATGCGGCGGATTTGCCGGTTCTTGCCTTCAGTAAGAATAATCCGGAACACCCGCTCACTGATCCGTGTTACTTCACAGGGAAGGGTACGGCTGCCGAGTATCTTGACCCCGCTGGACATCCCCGTAATAAAGGACGGCGTAACGGGACGATCCACAGTCACGATATATTCCTTCTCATGCTTGCCTTCGGCCCGTAGTATCTTATTGACGATATCTCCATCATTGGTCAGCAGGATTAATCCCTCGGAATCTTTATCCAGTCTTCCGATGGGGAATATCCGCTCATTGTGTCCAACAAAGTCGACAATATTCCCCTGAATATGAGCTTCTGTCGTAGAAGTAATACCCACTGGCTTATTCAACGCGATGTAGACAACCTTACTGCCCGTCTCCAGCCGTTTACCGTCTATGCGCACATCATCCCCCGGCTCAGCCTGACTGCCAAGTAGAGCACGCTCTCCGTTGATGGTGACTCTCCCGCCTTCCACCAGCTTGTCTGCTTCACGCCGTGAGCAGAATCCTGTCTCACTGATGAATTTATTAATTCTCACTTCGATCTTCACTCCGTTCTTCGTTCATAGCCTGCCCGGGAGGGTGCTCCCCGGCTTCGGGCAGTTTAATGGTAACCTCTGCACCGCTCCCATATTCACTGTGTATTTCCAGGCTTCCCTTATGGGATTGGATAATCCGCTGGCTGACCATCAGCCCAAGGCCCGTTCCAGTCTCCTTGTTGGTAAAGAACGGCTCTCCCAGCTTGGGCAGCATGTCCTCAGGAACTCCCTCACCCTCGTCGGAGATGACAATCACTACGGTACCTTCAATCATGCGTTGCTCCAGTGTGATTGTGCCTCCGTCAGGCATGGCCTCAATCGCATTTTTGACAATGTTGATAAACACCTGCTTCAGCTGGTTTTCTTCACAGTGCACCGTTGCCGGCTGCTCAGAAAACCGGGCCTCGAATTCGATGCCGAACAGATGCGCCTGACTGTCCAGGAGAGAAATCACATCACCTAGAATGAGCCGGACGTCCCTAAGCTGAAAATGCACAGCCTGCGGCTTGGCGAGAATCAAAAATTCACTTACAATCATATTAATCCGTTCCAGCTCCGAGAGCATAAGGTCAATATGAAGCGGCACCAGAATCTTCTTCTCCTGCTGAAGCTGCAGAAACCCCCTCAGGGTGGTAAGCGGATTACGGATCTCATGGGCAACCCCGGCTGCTAGCTGGCCGACCGTGGTCAGCTTCTCAGAACGTCTCAGCAGTTCCTCAATCCGGTTGCGCTCCGTCATATCACGCGAGACGTGAACGAAAGACTGCGGATTGCCCTCCTCGTCACGGATGACCGAGCTGCTCACACTGACTTCAACGAGTGAACCGTCGCGCTTCAGCCTAATAGTCTCCAGCGGTGGCAATACGGCTCCGTTCTTCAGCTCCCTCAGCCTGATCTCCTCCTGCTTCTGTGCCGTGGCAGGCACCAGGTATGGCGTCTTATCCATTACATCGTTCGCACTCCAGCCGTACAGCTCTTCGAAGGCTCGGTTTGTACTGATAATCCGCCCATCCATGTCCATGGTATGAATGGCATCCGAAGTGCCGTTAATGACCGACTCCAGTCTTTCCTTAACCGCCCGGTTCTCTTCCAGCGTCTGTCCCAGCCGGTTGGTATGCTGGAGCAGATGTGAGGTCATGGCATTGATCCGGTGAGCCAGCTGCCCCAGCTCATCACGGCTGTCCACCTTAAGCGGAGGTTCGAACTTGCCTCTGGCCACATCATTAACTTTTGCGAGGATATGCTGAATCGGCCGTGTAACCAATCCTGCAAGGATATAGCTCGCCGCAAAAAATACTACAAGCAGAATGGCCGAAGTAGTCACATTATTTATCAGCTGCTCTTTTATTACAGAGGAAATAACTGAATAATCCATGACTACGCTGATGACATAATCCTCTACGCCTGGCTGCGTAATGGGAATGAAGGTTTTCAGCACTCTTTTACCCAGCGCCTCTGTGTCCAAAGTAAGAGGGCCGCCGCTGCTCAGAGCTCCCATAACCGCAGCCTTGTCCTCTTCAACATTGCCATAATTGTATGTACCATACTTGATAGCGCGGTTTCGCAGCTTCTGGTATGCAGAATCACTGCCATCAGGAAGCATGGTAGTTACTCCAAAGGTTTTGGGATTGATCCCTGTGATCTCCAGAATTCCCGGATTGACCTCCTTAGACTGGCGGACAATCTCATCGGGATTCATAATCTTGACATAATCACTTACGGCAGTGCTGCGAATGTAAGGATCTATAATGTAATTACTCTTTTGATCATAATAGTATCCCCACTTCTCGATATACTCCGGATTGGAGGTCGAATATTCAAAGGGTCCTGACCAGAAATGCTCAAAGCTCTGCCCCTGCCCGACGGAAACCTCCTGACCTGCAAGCAGCTCCAGAAATGCCACGTACCAATAGCCCATACCTTTGGTGGACAGACCAAGCTCACCAGGGTCTGAGGATCTCGCTACGATCACATCATCCTCAGTCTTGACCAGAAGCGAAATATTAGACACACCCAGCTTATGGGCAAGTGCGACCAACTGAGCGTCCTTCACATTCTTAATATCGGGATCAAGCTCCTTGGAAGCCAGAATAGCGGTCAATCTCAGGTTCTGGGCAATTTGATGCTGCACATAATTAGAGCTATAGCTGCTCTGCTCGACCGATACGGCAATTTGTCTGGCGGCCATCTTCATGTTCTTCACACTTTCATTACGCAGATTGCTTCGGGCGGCGTGAAGATTAAGTGTGAGATTAAGCGCCAGAATTAAGAGCACCGAACCGAAAATGATTGCCGATAACTTAATTTTTATGGACAAGCTGTATATTCACCTCTTATCCGCTGGTAAATCCTAGCGGAGCATTCAAACATTATCATACCTTTTGCCCTCCCATTTGAAAAGACATTTCACTCCTGCTGCCTGATTCGGGAAATATTGAATTCTATAAGCACTTTCTCTACAATGAATAAGGAACCATCCACAGGTTATGCACATATAAACATTTTATCAGATGGCGATGTGCACAATATTGTGCATAAGTCGGGCTTTATCCACAGAGTTGTACACAATTTGTTAAGAACGAATATTTGTTCGTTGCACAAGGGGCATTTGCAGAAGGGAAGATGAACTTGGATATTGTAAATAATGAACTGTCCTCTGAGCAGATTGCAGTTCATGAATATTGGATGAAAGAAGCGATTGCGGAGGCCCGTAAGGCAGAGGCGCTGGGTGAGGTTCCTATCGGGGCGGTTGTCGTCCGTTATGGGGAGATTATTGGCCGCGGCTATAACCTGCGGGAGACCACGATGGATTCCACTGCCCATGCAGAGATGGTCGCTATTCGCGAGGCCAGTACACTGCTTGGTTCGTGGCGCCTCCTTGACTGCCACCTGTATGTTACCCTGGAGCCCTGCCCTATGTGTGCCGGGGCCATGGTCCAATCCAGAGTGCCGCTTACTGTATACGGTACCCCGGACCCCAAAGCCGGCTGTGCAGGCACACTAATGAATCTTCTGGAGGAGCCGCGCTTTAATCACCGGACCGAGGTCATTCAGGGCATATTGCAGCAGGAATGTGCTGAGCTGCTGACCACTTTTTTCCGGCAGCTGCGTAAGAAATCTTCAAAATAAGGAGAATCCGATGAATCATAAGTTATATAACACTGTACAAGGCATCTATATTTCACTGCTGCAGATTCAGGATGCTGATGAACTCCTCCAGCTGCGTCTGCGCAATAAAGAACATCATCAACCCTTTGAGCCTCTGCGCGACGAGGATTACTTCACACTGGAGAGCCAGCAGCAGCTCATTGCGCAGCGTGTGGAGGACTCCCTGCAGGACCGGGGATACATGTTCGGCATATATTTACTTGATGGCCAGCTGATAGGACAGATTACGATCTCCAATGTAGTACGTGGTGTTGGACAGTTTGCGGATATTGGCTATTTCATTGATTACGCACTGCAGGGAAAAGGATACACAAGCGCGGCCGTAGGCCTTGTTCTAAAGTTCGCCTTCCGTTCCCTTGCCCTGCATAGAGTCCAAGCCGCCATCCTGCTTCATAACCACGGTTCCCGCCGGGTCCTGGAGAAGAACGGGTTCCAGGCAGAGGGCATCGCCCGCCGATTTATTAAAATTAATGGACAGTGGCAGGATCACCGCACTTACGCTATTCTTGCCGATGATACCCAGCCACTGGAGTAATGACAGTCTTGCCCGTTGCAAGCTCTCCTCCCCTTAACGCACATAACGAAAAATCCCGCATGAGCGCGAAGACTACGCACACATGCGGGATTTGCTATTACTGCAGCCTGATTAGTATGTGCTGCCCATATTTCCGAATTCCTGCTGCAGCTGCTCCATGGTAATGACACTGTCTCCTTGAGGAATGCCAATTTTGAAGGTCTGCTTTTCATTGATTTTACTGTATTGATTGCTGGCGGTTAAGGACAAGCTGACGTTCTCGCCTTTGTCAGGATCCTTCACCTTAATATCCATCAGGAGATCCTGATACACCGGAAAATCATCTTTGTTGATCGCGGTATTCAATTGGAATTTATTGATGGTCAGATACGTTCCCAAATCCGCCAGGTCCTTATCGAACTCTGCGCGGGTTTCACTGGACTGCAGCTCTTCTTTGGCTTTAGCCAGATCCGCATCGTCAATTTTCAGCATTTCCTTGTATTCCGGCTTGCCCACGATATCGATAATCTTCGGCAAGGCGTTATTCGCAAGAATAGTAAGCGCCTCTTTGACGTTATCATTGGTTACATTGAATTGAACCACCTGCTTAGCTTCAACCCCCTCGGGCAAAGCGGCGTCCTTCGGCTTAATATCATTGAAGTACTCTTTATCCTCATACTCGCCCAGCAGTGTGCTAACCACCTCATTGACGAGTTTCTGAACCTTCTGGGTATCCACAGCACCGGGGTTCCATTCAGTACCTCCCTGCTCGGCCAGTTCCTTCAGATCCAGTTCTACAAACTTGCCAACCACTGTTTCCGGAAGCGGCAGGAATGGAATGGAAGGTACTTTGATATACATCTTCTCAGGCGTCATGACCATAGGAATTGTGAATGACATCGTCATATCACCCTTCAGGTTAAGCACCATCGTCATTTCAGTCTGCATTGGATCCGCCTGGTAGACACCGTCGATGGTAACATCAGCATTCTTCAGCATACTGAGCACCTGTGCAGTTGATGCATCCGACTCCCCGTTTGCCGGCGCGTCTATAGCCAGATTATTAATCACAAATTTACTCTTCATCTCATACGAGTTCAGAGTGGTCGCTTTGATGGCAGCAGATTTCAATGCTTCCTTAGGCGCTTGCTCTTTGTTGGCGCAACCGGGTAAAATTACTGCAGCTGTTAGCAGCAATGCAGCAGCGGACAACCCCCATTTTTTCTTCATTAATAATCTCCTCTCCCATGTTGAACTATTCCTTCCCCTCCCTTATGATAAACCATTTGGCAAATATGAGAAACCTTTGTTACATAATATAGTTCCGAACCGGTCAGCCCTGAGGGTTATTATGGCCTACATGGTTAGCCTGTTTAACCTTCTTGGAGCCGGATAGCGGCTCAGGGCCAGGGGACTTATGTTCCTTGCGGCGCTGCTGATTATTATCTTCTGCACCGGGTGCAGGCATGCTTTTGGGTTTGCTCATTTACAGTTTGCCTCCTATGGATTGGTCAAGTCTTGAAGCGCCTGGGCGCATTCATGAATTTGTCTGGTGTATCGCTGAGCCAGGAGCTGAACTGCATCCGAACGTTCATCGGTATGGCGTCCAGCCTCTTCAGCATCAATCAAACTCACCGCAACTTCACGGCTGTCTACATAAGTACAACGAAAATCAAGGGAGTACGCCTGCCGTCCGGCAGCATTAAAATGAACCAGCAGACTGCTCGGGTCCGCTGCGTCACCCTGTACGCTAAAGCTGTCTCCATCCTCCATCAGAGCAGGGAGACGCTCCTGCCAAGCAGAAACCAAACTTTGCTGATCCAGCTGTAATTGTCGGTTCATTGTTATTATCAGCCTCCTTCCCTATTACATTGCGGAGAAAAGGAGCTTTTTATACTTGGTGCCACGGGTTCCCGGACCGATTCTCCTCCGCGAGGCAGAGCCTCCTTGCCGCTGCGGCAGAGTCTGTTCCATACTCAACAAAAAAGCTGTCTTCCAAGGAAGGCAGCTTCTATCTTCATGTATTGTATTCGTTTCTGAAGGAATGGCGGAGAGGATGGGATTCGAACCCATGTGAGCTTGCACTCTAACGGTTTTCAAGACCGTTACTACCTATTGAAAAGCCGCCGAGCCTTGGTATGACTAGGTTTGTGAAGTCTAATGCAAGAACCGCTACAACTGCTGGCCTGTCTGCAACGCTGCCGTGTCCCCATTTCCATCATCTGGGGGAAACCAGGTGCACGGAGCTGCGTCCGATAGCTCATTTTTATTGCACCAAAACTATAATAACTGATTGAGCTTGCTTTCAGGCTCTTCACCATTTTCTACACGTTTTATATTGTTTATAAAGAAATCATATCTTTTTTTATGAAATTTTCGACCATCTGGCATTCCTGCTGTATGGGGAGTAAGTATCACATTACCCAGATTCCGGAGCTCACTGTCAATAGGAAGCGGTTCAGATTCAAACACATCCAGGCATGCGCCTGAAATATCCCCGTTTTTTAATGCATCAATCAAGTCTCTTTCGTTGACAATCCCGCCGCGGGCTGTATTGATAAAAAGAGCGGTATTCTTCATTTTCTTGAATGCCGCTTTGTTGATCAGTTGTTTGGTTTGCTGATTCAAGGGTACATGTACACTGACTATGTCCGATGTGCTTACAAGAGTATCGAAATCCGTCATTTTCACAAAACCGTCAGATTGTACAAGAGCATTTCTCGCATAAGCCAGCACATTCATATCAAAAACCCTGCAAAACGCAGCTACTTTTTTTCCGATAGCTCCCAAACCGATAATCCCAATCGTTTTGCCTTTTATTTCACTCCCTGTATAGTCCAATTGATTTTCATCCATCCTGTTTTTCATGAAAGTATCAAGAAACGGTATGTTTTTATAATAAGACAATATCAGTGCCATTACGTGCTCGGCCACTGCCTGTGCATTCACTCCTGCAGCATTGGCCACCCAAATGCCGAGCTGTGTACAGGCAGGGACATCTACATTATCAAATCCTGCACCCGTCTGTACCAATTTTAATTTTTTTGCGATAGAAAGCAGGCTGTGATCCACTTTAATATGTTCAGGGATGATTACCTGGCAATCTTCAATATGATGCAGCATTTCTTTTCCGGGCGGGACAATTACAACATCCCAGTCTTGAGGAAAATACCTTACAATATTTGATTTCGAGGTCTCGCTAAAATAGCCAACTATGAGAATCTTCATTGCTAAACCACCTTTCATTACCTATACCATTCTTCGAAGAAAACCCGTTTGATGATCGTCATTTTATCCTTTTGAAGAAGAAGCGATTATTGCCATATTATAGACTTCATCTGCAGTACAACCTCTTGAAAGGACATTGATCGGTGCATTTAGCCGCTGCAGGATCGGACCATATGCCTCAAAATTTCCAAGACACTGCGCTACCTTACAACCAATATTACTATAAGATAATAAAGCAACTTTTAGAGCGATGGAAAACCTTTTGATGTTCTTCCGTTTCAACAGCAATCTAATTCCAGAGAAAAAACATTTGACCCCTCGTCTTTATTAAAGATAATTTTAAACATAAAGAATAATGTTGTAAAACTCAAATATTTTGTGAACTATATTAATCATTTCTATATATTGAGGAGGTATTCTATGTATTTTCCTGGAATTGAAGCGTTTTTAGCTATCGTACGGACCGAGAGTATAAGCAAAGCGGCCGAATTGCTGCACCTGTCACAAGCTACGGTGAGCTATCGGTTAAAGACATTAGAACAGGAAATGGGTGGCCTTTTGGTTGAGCGAAGAAAAGGGGCACCCAAAATCAGTCTGACCCCAAAAGGGGAAAACTTTTTTAGCATTGCGGAAAGATGGGATGCTCTCTGGAGGGAAACACAAATCTTGCAGGCTAGCGGTTCGCAGTTAAGTCTGGCAATAAGCGCTGCCGAAAGTATAAGTCACTTTGTTTTGCCTCCTGTATATAGAATGCTTAATCAGCATAGCCCGTCCATCCGACTGCAAATTCGTACGCAGCATACTCAGGAAGCTTTTGATAGTATTGAGCGGCGCGAGATGGATGTGGCGTTTGTGGTGCGAGAAATCGTGTCGCCTAGTGTCACTGTTAAACCGTTTTTTACTGAAGAAATGGTGCTGTTGCGCCTGGCTGTGTCGGGGCGGCAGGCCGGAGATACTATTGAAATGGAAGAATTGGCGGCGCAAGACGAAGTCTTCATAAATTGGAATAGAGAGTTTCAATTCAGACATGACCAGTGGTGGGACCCTCTTTGCCCGTCCCGTGTTCATCTGGACACAGCGGGACTCATCACTACTTTTTTGAAGGACGCCAGACAATGGACGATAGTTCCCGCTTCGATTGGCGCACATATGATGCGGATGGGAGATTTTGTTCTTCAGAAACTGTCGGTATCGGTGCCTCCAAGAATATGCTATAAGGTAACTCATAAGTTTCCAAACCAAGCTTTACACGAGCCCCTTCGTATTCTTGATAACTATCTGCAAGATATATTTGGAATACAATGATCTGACCTGTTGAGATATTAGTTGCAATTGATTATGGGCCAGCAAACTGATGTATGAAAAATAGAGTATGGACCGAAGCTGTTCCAACGCTTCGTGACACGCGAATTCCTTCCCCCGATCTGCTGCTGTTTGAATGGCGGACTTCCGATACTGACCGGCCAGTACACCAAACGCGATGTCCATCGACAAGGCCGTCCGGTCGTCATCTTAATCGCTTGGTAGAATCGTGTTTTTCGCTCGAATCACATCCCGATTCGGTACAAAATTGTCCAGACCGCTGGACTCCGATGCCAAGAACTGCCGGAACCACCGCGTGTGCTTCTGGTAGTCCTCCAAGGTACGTTCTGCCGCTCCTGCCGCTTCCCGCGCGGTGTAATAGCGTTTGAACAGCCCCTCCAGTGTCAGAATCTCAGGCGCTACGCTCGCTCTCTCATCCTGCGCCACACGAGACGTTTCCAAAACCGATGGACTCAGACGGTCGAGAAACCGCTGGGGAATGTCCAAATTGTTCTTCCGCTGCCCGCGTTTACGCGGTTTGCCACCCGTGTTTGTATTCATAATCCTATACCTCCGTCAGATGATTATCCAACGGTCGCGAACACAAAAAAACGCACCACACCGCTATCCAACGGTAAAGTGCGTTTCAGTCATTCTCGCTAAAAATCCTTATACAGCAAGGAATTTATTATTAAACTGGCGGAGAGGATGGGATTCGAACCCATGTGGGCTTGCACCCTAACGGTTTTCAAGACCGCCCCGTTATGACCGCTTCGGTACCTCTCCAATGCATCAAAATTTCACATGCATTAGAAAGTATACCATACAGAGCAAGCCTTCGCAAGTATAATTATTGAGCAGCTTTCAGGCTGATTACTTTCACATTGCGCATATATGGCTGCAGTGCTGTTGGAATCAACACTGTACCATCTTCCTGCTGATAATTCTCGAGAATAGCGGCTACAGTACGGCCAACGGCAAGCGCGGAGCCATTCAATGTATGAACAAATTCCGGCTTAGCCTTAGGCTCCTTACGGAAACGAATGTTGGCCCGTCTCGCCTGGAAGTCCTCTGTATTGGAGCAGGAGGAGATTTCACGGTACATACCGCTCTCTGGCAGCCACACTTCAAGATCATACGTCTTAGCAGAGGTGAAGCCCATATCGCCCGTACAGAGGCCCAGTACGCGGTATGGCAGTTCCAGGAGCTGAAGCACCCGCTCGGCATCCGCCGTCATCTTTTCCAGTTCCTCATAAGAGGTCTCGGGTGTAGTGAGCTTCACCAGCTCTACCTTGTTGAACTGATGCTGACGAATCAGCCCGCGTGTATCACGGCCGGCAGAGCCCGCTTCAGAACGGAAACAGGAGCTATAGGCCACATGATACTTCGGCAGATCGGCAGCTGTCAGGATCTCTTCACGATAGAAATTCGTTACCGGAACCTCAGCTGTAGGAATCAGATAATATTCGGTATCCCTCAGCTTGAAGAGATCCTCTTCGAACTTGGGAAGCTGTCCGGTGCCGTACAGGCTGTCCTTATTGACGATATAAGGGGGCAGCATCTCCTCATAGTTATGTTCCCCGCTGTGAAGATCCATCATGAAATTGATAAGTGCACGTTCAAGACGTGCTCCCAGCCCCTTGTAAAAAACAAAACGTGAGCCTGTAACCTTGGCAGCGGCTTCAAAGTCAATAATGTCCAGCTGCTGTGCCAGCTCCCAGTGAGACTTCGGCGTAAACCCAAATTCACGCGGCTGCGACCATCGCCGGATTTCAACATTCTCTTCCTCAGATTTGCCTACTGGCACCGATTCGTGCGGAATATTAGGAATACTCATGGTCAATTCTTCAATGCGGGTCTCCAGCTCTCTTACTTCATCATCCAGCTCTTTAATCCGGTCAGACACGGTGCGCATCTCAGCAATTAAATCATCGGCTGGTTCACCGTTCTTCTTCTTCTTGGCCACTTCACCAGATACAGTATTACGGCGGTTCTTCAGCCCTTCTGTCTCTTGCAGCAGCTCCCGGCGGCGCAAATCCAGTTGCGGAAATCCGGCAATCAAATCAAGTGATTTACCGCGTTTGTTCAGCGCCTCTTCTACTCTGGCGTAATCACTGCGCAATATTTTTACATCTAGCACAAAGTTTCCCTCCTGAAAACAGCCCAAACTCTTTCAAAATGCTGTTCACAGCTTTGAAAGAGTCGGAATGTTCTTATATGCGGTTCTATTGATTGGCTGCTACATTGTGCTCTACCATGTCGGCAAAGTATTGGTGCAGCCTATAATCATCTGTCAACTCCGGATGAAAAGAGGATACAAGTAAATTGCCCTGGCGTGCCGTCACGATCTCATCCTTATACACCGTGAGCACATCAACATCCGGCCCAACCTCATTAATGAGCGGAGCACGAATAAACACAGCACGCACCGGCTCTTTGATCCCTTTAACCTCCAGATCACATTCGAAGCTTTCACGTTGGCGTCCAAAAGCATTCCGGGCGACTGTAATGTCCATCAGCTCCAAATGCGCAGGTTCGCCGCCAGCAATACGCTTCGCCAGTACAATCATGCCTGCGCATGTCCCAAAAATAGGCTTGCCCTGGCCGGCAAAATCACGGATCGCTTCAATAAAACCATATTTACGCATGAGCTTGCCAATCGTCGTGCTCTCGCCCCCTGGAATGATCAATCCCTCGATCTCATCCAACTGTTCTACACGTTTAATTGGCAACCCTTGCGCTCCGGTCTTTTCTATACTAACAATATGCTCTGTTACAGCGCCTTGAAGCGCCAGCACCCCTATCTTCATCGGGACAACCTTCTCTCTAATTAACGGCCGCGTTCCGACATGCGTTCTGCCGGTGACAGTGAGGCAATATCGATCCCCTTCATCGGGGTACCGAGGTTCTTGGATACTTCTGCAATCAGTTTATAGTCCGTAAAGTGTGTGGTTGCTTCAACGATTGCACGGGCGAACTTCTCAGGGTTATCCGACTTGAAAATACCCGAGCCAACGAACACACCATCGGCTCCCAGATGCATCATCAAAGCAGCATCAGCCGGAGTCGCCACACCGCCTGCAGCGAAGTTAACGACCGGCAATTTGCCCAGTTCGTGGACTTCAAGCAGCAGTTCGTATGGAACGCCCAGAGTTTTGGCTTCATTATACAGCTCGTCCAGTGAAAGATTGGTTACCTTACGGATCTGGCTGTTAATATAACGCATATGACGAACAGCTTCAACAATGTTGCCGGTTCCTGGCTCGCCTTTGGTGCGGATCATGGAAGCACCTTCATTAATACGGCGCAGCGCTTCACCCAGATCTTTGGCTCCACATACGAATGGAACAGTGAATTCACGTTTGTTAATATGGAATACTTCGTCAGCCGGAGTCAGTACTTCACTCTCGTCCAGATAGTCCACACCCAGGGACTCCAGAACCTTTGCTTCTACATAATGCCCGATGCGGGCTTTGGCCATAACGGGAATGCTTACTACCTTGATAACCTCTTCCACAATTGTAGGGTCAGCCATCCGGGCTACACCGCCCGCTGCACGAATATCAGAAGGGACACGCTCCAGTGCCATAACAGCTACTGCTCCCGCAGCCTCAGCTATTTTTGCCTGTTCTGCATTCATGACGTCCATAATGACGCCGCCTTTTTGCATTTCTGCCATACCTCTTTTTACCTTCGATGTTCCTGTTTCCATGACCAAACCTCCCGAATGAACTACTTAATCTAACATATAATTTTACCGCAAGGCGGCTATATACACAACCTATTTACTCGGATTTTCTCCTGTTTCCGACATTTTCAGCCGTCAGAACAAGTTCTTAATTCCTTTAAACAGATCGCCAAAAAACTCTCCTATTGCTCTCATCAGCAGCTTGAACCAGCCCGCCTTTTCCGCCTCTTCAGCCGTAATCAGATTTACGGTCTTCTCTTGAACTTGATTAATACCTTCTACCTGGTACGAATAAGTCACTTTGCCCACCTTGCTGGCTCCGGCAATCGGAGCAACCAAACTTGCCGGATCATTGGTGACGACCGTTGTTTTGATCTGTGGAGATGCTGTTCCCTTAGGCACGATAAATGTAACGCCGGCATCGGTCACAACAGAGACTTCTTTATTTTTCCCTTTAAGTACAGGAACGGTTTCGTTACCCGCAATCACTGCCTTAGGAGCTACAACCTGCTTGACCTCAAAATTATTGAAGCCAAAATCAAGCACCTTCCTCGTTTCCGTGAATCGGTGAGGCTCGGAATCAGCCCCCATTACAACACTAATCAGTCGCATTCCATCCCGTACAGCAGTACCAGTGAAGCAGTTGCCAGCATTGGTAGTGTGTCCAGTCTTCAGACCATCAAGCCCCGGATAAGCATAAGCTTTAAAGTTTGTAACATTCTTGTTTGCTTCCAGCATCCAGTTATAGTTAACCATCGGCGCTTTATCCCGGTCACGGAATTTATAGGACTGAATGGTAGTGAACTCTGTGAAGTCCGGATGGTCGGTGACTATGTTTTTTGCGAGAAGTGCCGCATCCATAGCCGACATCACCGTTTCCCGATCTGTATCAGGCCGAAACTTTGCAGGCATATCAGCGCGGTCCAGACCGGTGGAATTGATGAAATAAGCCGTCTTCATCCCCATCTTCTGTGCAGTCTCGTTCATCAGGGCAACGAATTCCTGTTCAGATCCGGCCACCTCTTCTGCCAAAGCTACCGTGGCATCATTTGCAGAGCCTACCGCCATCGCTATGTACAGCTCTTTGACTGTATGTTCGTCGCCTTGTGCCAGAAAAATACGCGAACCAATCTGTTTGGAGGCATTTTCCTGAACCACGACTTTCTTATCCCAGGATAACTGGCCTTTGTTGACGGCTTCCGTAACGAGGTACTCCGTCATCATTTTGGTCATGCTTGCCGGAGGAAGAGGCACATCCGCATTTAGTGACAGCAGCACCTCACCGGTGGTAGGTTCCAGCAGAACGGCCGATTTCAGGTTCAATCCCAACGATTCCACCGAAGGAATCTTTACTGCAGTTGCTTTGGCCGTTGTTGTATTGGTAGCTGCTGTGCCTGATTCTGTAGTTGCCGGTGTCTTCACCGCATCAGCCAGCGCCGAATTAACAGGAGAAGCTAACATATTTATAAGCAGACCTACTGTCGCTGTCTTAATTACAAATTGCTTACCGCTGAATCTATGCTTGTACTTCAATGATTAACTCTCCTTTTGCCCTCATATCCATTGCTTGTTCTATTCTAACACAGGGGTACCTGCAAAAAAAGACAGACAGGACGAATTTCGCCCCGTCTGCCTTCAAAATATCAATTAACTCGCACTATAGGGAATAGTTGGGGGCTTCCTTGGTAATCTGCACGTCATGCGGATGACTTTCACGCAGCCCGGCTCCGGTAATCCGGATAAAAGAGGTATCATTGCGAAGCTCCTCCAGGGTCTTGGTTCCGCAATACCCCATACCTGAACGAAGTCCGCCGATCAGTTGATGAACTGTATCCGACAGGTTTCCTTTAAAAGCAACACGGCCTTCAATGCCTTCAGGAACCAGCTTCTTGTCATCATCCTGGAAGTAACGGTCTTTACTGCCTTGTTTCATGGCGCTCATACTGCCCATACCACGATAGACTTTGAATTTACGCCCCTGGTAAATTTCCGACTCTCCAGGGCTTTCTTCCGTACCAGCGAACAGACTGCCCATCATTACAGCAGATGCTCCTGCGGCAATAGCTTTGGTAATCTCTCCGGAGTATTTAATTCCGCCGTCCGCAATAATAGGAATACCGTATTCACGGGCTACTGTCGCACAATCATAGATAGCAGTAATTTGAGGTACGCCAATACCTGCAATGACACGTGTGGTACAGATCGATCCGGGACCAATTCCAACCTTGACTACCGAAGCTCCGGCTTCAATCAACTCACGGGTAGCATCCCCAGTGGCCACATTGCCAGCCACGATTGTAAGATCCGGATACACCTCACGCAGCTTACGGACAGCATCAATAATATTGATATGGTGGCCGTGCGCAGAGTCCACAGTAATGAGATCGACCCCGGCATTTACCAAAGCTTCAGCCCGTTCAAAAGTATCCTTAGATATGCCGATCGCCGCACCAACCAGCAGCCGCCCTTGGGCATCCTTGGCACCATTCGGGAATTGAATGGCTTTTTCGATATCTTTTATTGTAATCAGACCTTTAAGAATATTGTTCTCATCTACCAGAGGCAGCTTCTCAATCTTATGGCGCTGCAGGATGACTTCAGCCTCCTGCAGCGTAGTGCCCACAGCAGCTGTCACCAGATTCTCATGTGTCATTACTTCTTTGATCTGAATATTAAAATCATGAATAAAGCGCAAATCTCTGTTGGTCAAAATCCCAACCAGTTTGTTGCCTTCATCAACGATTGGCACACCGGAAATACGGTATTTACCCATCAGGACTTCGGCGTCGGATACCCAGTGTTCTGGTGTAAGAGAGAAAGGATTCGTGATAACGCCACTTTCGGAGCGCTTCACACGGTCTACCTCTTCCGCCTGCTGCTCCACGGACATATTCTTATGAATAATGCCGATGCCACCCTCACGGGCAATGGCAATCGCCATAGCTGCTTCAGTGACCGTATCCATACCCGCGCTCATCAAAGGGATGTTCAGCTTCACGTTCTTGCTTAATACCGTGGATAAATCCACTTCCTTCGGCAGCACCTCGGATTTACGCGGCACCAGCAGCACATCATCAAAAGTCAATCCTTCTTTGCCAAACTTATCTTCCCACACCTGGGTCATTCCTCCTCGAAATTGTATTTATTCTAAACGCCTGCAAACTTTATAAATGAAGAAACCAGAGTTAAAGTCCATACCCGGCAGACACCGGGAAAGACTTGTACGCTGCACGTTTTCGTATCTTCAGTTAAGGTTTGAGATGCTTGTCCAAAAATATATTATTGCCATCTTAGCAAAGGGTTTTTGGCCTGTCAAGAATATTACAT